>Ga0169931_10006944_pt1 | contig 16913 bp, 10 predicted proteins | sample Kivu_15m_20L_FD_129675 | JGI IMG/M metagenome (GOLD analysis project Ga0169931, IMG submission 129675) | Freshwater microbial communities from Lake Kivu, Western Province, Rwanda to study Microbial Dark Matter (Phase II) - Kivu_15m_20L... | ecosystem: Environmental > Aquatic > Freshwater > Lake...
AACAACATCTACCTTTTCGGGCAAACCAATGCAACAGGAAATGAGTTTGCACAAAATTCGTCGCTCGCCGTTACGGGTGGAAATCAATTCATCACCAAACTCGACCCGCTCCTGCAAAACAGAATTTGGTCGACCACGTTTGGCAATGCAACAGGTCAGCCCGATATTTCGCCAACGGCTCTGCTTGTTGATGTTTGCGACAAGATTTATGTATCAGGATGGGGAGGCGCTGTAAACCAGCTTGGCACTTTTACAACCGGACTTCCGGTAACTGCAGATGCTTTTCAAAGCACAACAGATGGCAGCGACTTTTACCTCTACGTAATCGATAACAATGCACAAAATGTTGAATATGCCTCCTTCCTTGGAGGCACAAGCACTCCCGACCATGTTGATGGTGGCACCTCTCGTTTCGACCGCAAAGGCATCATTTATCAATCGATTTGTGCAAGTTGCGGTGGTCAAACCGACCTCCCGGTTAGCCCGGGAGCCTTCTCCCCCACCAACAATTCGACGAATTGCAACAATGCCTTAATCAAGTTCGATTTTGAAGTTCCTCTCACCATTTCATCTTTCGTTAACAACAACGAACCCGTAGGTTGTGCCCCGTACACTGTTTCGTTTAACAATACCAGCATCAATGCCGAAACCTTTAGTTGGCGCATCGGAGATACAGAAGTAGGAACTGCCGAAGATTTGGAATACACGTTTGAGCAGGGTGGCACATACGAAGTTACACTGATTACATTTTCGGATGCGACCTGCAACCTCAGTGATACCATTTCGCTTACTGTGAGCGTTATCGGCGCAATTGAGGCCAACCTCGATTCGCTTGCAGGATGCATCGGCAGCGAAGTAACACTTGGTTCGCTCGAATTGTCAAATCCATATTATACCTTCCAATGGTCGCCCACAACAGGCATGAACGATCCAGAGGCCGGACAACCATCCATCGCTATCGAAGGCGATGTGTTGTATAAGTTAATTGTTACGCTCGAACAATGCTCCGACACGCTATACCAACAGGTTAATGCGCTTGGCGGCCTTCGCGAGCAGCTTGATACAGCGGTTGTTTGTTTGTTTGATGCTGTACCGATTGGACTTACCGAGCCCTACGCTACAGGAGCACAATACACCTGGCAACCTGCCGATTTGCTGAGCAACCCGACCGTTTTTAATCCCTTGTTCGATGCGCAGAATGCTATGGATTACACACTGCTCATTACACTGCCCGATGGTTGCACCGATACGCTCGATTTACATGTAAACACACGAACCGAATCGTTCGACGCCGGGCCCGCGTTAAATGTATGTGCGGGACAATCGGTAGCCATTGGTATTGCCGATAGTACCAACGAATTCAGTTACGTATGGTCACCGGGAAACATCCTTAACGACTCTACCCTGGCTAACCCAATTGCAACACTCGAAGTTTCAACCCAGTTCACCGTTTTTCGAATCCCTGATGAAAATAGTGAGAACTGTCCGGGCGAAGGCGAACGAACGGTCAATGTAGTTGCGAAACCCATTGCCGCATTTTCGACGCAGATTAACCTTGGTTGCGACGGCGTTTCGGTAAGCATTCGCGATTCTGCCAGCGGATTTACCGAATTAATCTACGAAGTGAATGCCGAAGTAGTATCAGCAAACAGCATTCAGCAACTCGAATTTCCATATTCCGACAGTTTAACGATCCTGCAGGTGGCCATTAATGGCGAATGCCGCGACACACTTGCGTTTTCGACCTTTATCGAAGCGCTCGACATGTATTATAACGAGAACAGCAGCAACGTATTTTCACCCAACAACGACGGAATCAACGATTGCTTTAGTCCGGCCTTATCGCTCAAAGACAATGTGCTGGTAACCGACTTTCTTCCATGTTCAGATCTCTACATTTACGACCGATGGGGCAAATTAATATATGCCAGCCTCGATGTTGAATCAACAGCCTGTTGGGATGGCAATACCAAAGCCGGTAATCCCTGCGATGAAGGTGTTTATTATTTTGTGTATCGTTTTAAGGGCGATGAAAAAGCCGGAATTGTTCACTTGAGAAGATAAGCATGGAAATAACGAAAGACTGGCTGCTTGGCAAAATCGATCCAGCAACACATTCGGAGTTTGCGGAAGTACCCTTGAATTTGTGCGACGAGCCGGGTCATTACCTCCTCAAGCCCGTACTCGAAGCCTGGATAAAACTGCACACGCTTGCCGCAGCATCAGGCATTGAATTAAAGATCATTTCGTCTACACGTACCTTTGAACGGCAAAAGACCATCTGGGAAAACAAATGGCTTGGGAAAACCCTTACCAATGGCATCGACCTAAGCAAGACAAACTTGAGTGATAAGGAAAAGGCCCTGGAAATTCTAAAATATTCGGCAATGCCCGGAACATCAAGACATCATTGGGGAACAGACCTCGATTTTAATTCTGTTGAAAACGATTATTTCAAAACAGAAAAAGGATTTAAAGAATATATATGGATGAAACTCAGTGCTGGCGATTATGGCTTCTCTAGGCCATATTGCGATATGTTGGCTCGAGAAAATAAAGGCTACCAGGAAGAACAATGGCATTGGTCATTTTTTCCACTTTCGAGTTCGTTCAGAAAGGCCTATTTAAATACGATTGAATATACAAATATAACAGGGTTCGAAGGATCAAACATGGCCCAAGAGCTCAATATTTTTGAGGATTATGTAGATGGCATTTCGAATAGCTGCCGATAACAATTAATTTTTTTGAACCTGCCAATGGGTATTGATTCTCTGCCATGTATTTTCAGTTCTCGTAAAACGCTATTGGCTGTAATTTGCATTATGTGGATGCCTTTTAAGATAAAGTCACAAACTGGCAATATTCAACTCGACACACACTACGGCGTCATACTACCCGAATATTCGAACCTGCATTACCTCATCAACGAACCCGCTACCGGCTATTCCCTTTCCTACATCAGCCAAACACAGGGCACAAATTATTGGGAACGTTTGTATGCTTATCCTTCGTTCGGTGTTTCGGCATTTTATTCGGGACTGGGAAACGATAGCATTAACGGAAAGGAGTTGGCACTTTATCCCTTTATGCGACTCCGCATTGCAGGAAACGACAAACTTAACCTGTATAACCAGTTTGGCTTGGGTTTTAGCTATGTAAGTCGTAAGTTTGATTTACAAAACAATTACCTGAACATCACCACCGGTTCGCATGTAAACCTGCATTTCGGCATGCGCATCGGCACCGAAATACGCATCGTTCCTAAGCTTGCATTCACAACGGGGTTGTCGTTCGATCATTTTTCGAACGGAAACTCCATGGAACCTAACTTGGGCCTCAACGTCTTCGCAGCTTTTGCGGGACTTTCCTACTCCATCGGAAAAACAGAGGCCAAGCTCATTCCCGAACTGCCCGAACACGCCAAAAAGAACAGGCCTGAACTCAGTTTTCGCCTGGGTGGAAAACGTGCACGCGCTTTGGTTGCCGATTATTTCCGAACAGCTTCGCTTTCGCTCGAATACATCCGAAGTTCCTTTCGCATGGTGCATTTTGGCATCGGTGCCGATCTGTTTTACGATGCATCCACACAAGCCGAAATGGAAGCAGCATTGGCCGGCCCATACATACCGATCTATGATTTTCAGTCGGGCATCCACATTTCCCAAAGCCTCATTTACAATCGTTTTTCGTTTACCTTGCAGGAAGGCGTTTATGTTGGATTAAAGTACCGCGTAAAAAACCGACCCATTTACACACGCGGCATGCTGCGCTATCGCATTACCGATAAACTAGCGTTTAGTTTTGCAATGAAGTCGCACCTGCATGTGCTCGATTTTCCCGAAATTGGCTTTGGATACCGATGGTAATGCGACATGTGATTTACATACTCGTTTTGGGGCTCTTGCTAACTTCTTGTCAAAAAGACGAGGTGGTTAGTGGCTCTACAGAAACAACAGCGGCATTCCGGAAAATTGAAGTCGATGGTTCGTTCGACATTCTACTGAGCGATGACTCTGTGTTTTCGGTTCAATTCGAAGCCGACAAAGCATTTTTTGATGCGCTAACGTTTGAAGTAATTGATAGTGTCTTGCACATTAGCGATGGGAAATCGCCGCGTTGGCGAAATCCTGGTGCAAAGAAACCCATGGTAAAAATTCACGGACACCACTTGCGTGAAATCAAGTTGCTCGAAACCTGCTACCTGAAATCAGAAACGCCCATAAAAAGTGATGAACTGGGACTTGTTGCATTTTCAAAACTGAATATGGCCGACCTCGAACTCGATTGCAAGGTGTTTTATTTCTGGAACAACCATCCCTGTGGCGGAGAGATTACGTTACGCGGTAAAACCGATGAGTTGAAAATCTGGAACTTCGCCATAATGCGTGTGGATGCAAGCGCCTGCAATACGCGTTATGCCTGGGTCGAAAATTCGTCGAATGCTGATGTGATCGTAGATGTAAACGAACAAATTGATTACGCAATTGGCGGGAAGGGAAATATTTATGTGGAAGGAAATCCGGCGAAAGTGGTGGAGCTGAAACCTCCTACCGACGATGGTAAACTGATTATCAATCCCTAATCCTCTCCCATCCAGTCTTCGATATCGCGGCGTTCCTTTTTGGTTGGACGTCCGGTGCCGCGGGGCCGAAATACAAAACGGTATTCTTTGAGGCGCTTGATGCTTTGGTATTCTTCGGTTGGCGTCAAATCTTCGAGGAAATTTACCACTTCCTTTGCGGCAACACGGTTTTTAGGAAAATCGAGCACACGGATACTCTTTTGCAATTCGCCCAACTGAATTTGATACTCCTCGCCTACCTTGGCTTCACGCGCCGGTTTGGGTGATTCTCCATCGAGTTTTACTTTGCCACCTTTGATAGCATCTGCTGCCATGGTGCGCGTTTTATAGATGCGCACCGCCCAAAGGTATTTGTCGAGCCGCATGTTACCGCATTTGCTTCCTTGCCAGCTTCCAAGGCGATGTACCAGCGTTTAACTCCCCAACCGGAATCAATTTTTTGGCGCTCGATTCCCGAATAAATGCCGCAAACAATCCAGCAACTTCGCGTTCTTCTTCCGAAAAATCGGGACGCAGCATCTCGGGTTTGTAATGATCGCGGATAAAATTGGTATCGAAATTTCCGGAAACGAAAGCCGGATGTTCCATTACAAACCGACAGAACCGTAAGGTATTCTTTACACCCGAAATCGTATAATCGTCGATGGCTCGCACCATTCCGCGCATCGCCTCCTCTCGGTTAGCAGCATGCACAATGAGCTTACTCAGCATGGGATCGTAATAAATCGGAATGTCCATTCCTTCCTCAAAACCGCCATCCACGCGCACACCATTGCCCTGCGGCAGACGATAAACCTGCAGTTTTCCGATATCGGGCAGGAAGTTGTTCTCGGGATCTTCGGCATACACGCGAATTTCGATGGCATGCCCACTAATACTTAGTTCATCTTGCGTAAAGGACAATTGCTCGCCGCGTGCCACACGAATCTGTTCCTTCACCAGATCTTTACCGGTAATCATTTCTGTAACCGGATGCTCTACCTGGAGGCGGGTATTCATCTCGAGGAAATAGAAATTCATGTTTTCGTCGAGCAGAAACTCCACTGTGCCTGCGCCCGAATAATCGCAAGCTTTGGCAACACGCACAGCACACTCGCCCATCTCGCGGCGCAGGTCGGGCGTTAAAACCGACGATGGCGCTTCTTCGACCACCTTTTGGTGACGGCGTTGAATCGAGCATTCGCGTTCAAAGAGATATACGCAATTGCCATGATTATCGGCCATTACTTGTATTTCGATGTGACGAGGCGAGCCCACATACCGTTCAATAAACACCGAACCATCTCCAAATGCCGAGGTGGCTTCGGAAACGGCAAGTTGAAGCTGTTCGAGAAAATCTTCGGAATTGTGCACGATACGCATTCCTTTGCCTCCCCCACCGGCAGATGCTTTTATCAGCACAGGGAATCCAATGGTTTGAGCAATTTGGCGCGCTGCATGCGGATCGGTGATAGCCTCATCGGTACCCGGAACCAATGGAATGTTATGCGCCTTGGCAGCAGCCTTGGCAGCGAGTTTCGATCCCATCATGTCCATGGCTTCTGGTGAAGGACCAATGAACGTTATTCCTGCCTCGCGCACCATACGGGCAAATGCAGCATTTTCGGAAAGAAATCCATAACCGGGATGAATGCCATCTACACCCAGTTCCTTGCATACTTCGATAATTTTATCGCCACGCAGGTACGATTGTGCAGATGGTGGCGGACCGATGCAAACAGCTTCGTCGGCATACCGCACGTGTGGCGAAAGTCGATCGGCTTCAGAATAAACGGCAACAGTCTTTATGCCCATTTCGCGGGCCGAACGCATAACGCGTAAAGCAATTTCGCCGCGGTTTGCAATAAGAATCTTTTTCAAGGATTGAATTTACTCGTGGATAATTTTAAACGTCGAAGAGCCTTTCGATGAGTAGCAGTTGATGAAATACATACCCGGAGCAAATGCGCTCATATCGATGGAATGTACACCCGTTGAAAAGGTCAATGCGCGAACAATGCGGCCCGATGCATCACGTAAGCACACCTGCACTACTTCGCTCGCCTCAGATTTTATCAATAAAACAGCACCTACCGGATTAGGGTAAACCGCAAACAGATTGGCCGTTGATAAATTTTCAACTCCGGTGAGCACAACATCAACGACTTCGGAAACCGATTCACACCCATTTGCACCGGTAATGCCAACCGAATAAGCGCCCGATATGGTAGCAGTGTATACTGAAGCATTGGCATTCGCAATGGGCGAATCATTTAGGTACCATTGCAATGTGCCCGTAGCATTGGTCGACAGTTCGGCTCCACTGGCTGATATTGACGGAATGGGAGGAGCTTCAATCACCGTGATATAAGAAACTTGTGTAGTGGTGTCGCTGAATTGTGCATTCGAGGCGATGAGGCTAACCGGATAAACTCCCGGTGTATTGTACACGATAAACGGAGAAACAGCGTTTGATGTAGCCGGCTCTCCACCCTCGAATGTCCATGCGAAATTGATTGCATTATTACTTTGATTCGTAAATAGAACGCGCTCCCCAACACAAACCGTAGTTGATGCGACCGAAAACGCTGCTATGGCAGGATTCGTAACCGGTGACGTACAATTTCCAAACACCTCCACGTTGTCGAGGTAGAGGTTGCTACCGCCGGCATTGATACACTCGAAACGAACCAAAAAGTTGGGATTCCCATCAAATGCCGATAAATCAACCTCGAGGCACGAAATGCCCGGTGTTCCGGTCATACACCAATCGTCGGAATTTGCAGGGATAAAATTTGCATTTAATATCGAGGCAGTCGCAAGCACATTCAACGCCGCATCAACCGGATCGGGGCGTTTTAGCAAAAGATTCCATGTAGCTCCATCATTCGTGCTTCCATAAACCGCCAAGGTATCTTTAACACTATTGGTTCCCGAAGCCCTGCGGCGGTGGGCGTGCTCGAACGTGAGGTAATTGTTGCTTGTTTGACTTAAGTCGATAGGAGGCGAAATGAGGTAATCTTTCTGGCCTACCAAGGCTTGGTTGTTAAAAATATTCACTCCAACCGATTGGTTGCCTGGGCTTGTTCCGGCAGTGGTGTACATCTGCCAAGTTGAAGCATTGTCGGGGTTTTCGACCGTCCAGTTGGTCAATCCATCCTCGAAATCCTCATTAAACACGTTCAATATTCCTGTGTTGGTAACACTAACGTAATTACTAAGCAATACGGTATCGGAACCGAAAGAATTTGTGGCGATTAGACGTACATTGTAGTCTCCAAAATCGTTGTAAACAACAACGGGTTCTTCATCTGTCGAGCTGGCTGGCGATCCACCGGGAAATTCCCAAAGAAAGGAAGTGGCGTTCGAGCTCGAAATGTTGTTAAAAGCTACATTTAATCCCGGACAACCTGTGCGGCCCTGTGCATTAAAATTAGCATTGGGTGGTGCTTCGCTGTTGCAGATATAATTTTGCACCTGAAGCAGTGCTCCGTGGGCATTTAAACGTCTGCTGCCATTTACTTGCGTTGCAAATGATGCTATTGCATCGGCACCATTGAGTAAATACTCGCGCATGGTGAGTGCTAAATCGGCGGGATTTGCTTTATAATCATCGATGAGCACATCGCATGCGGCCGCGTACATCAACGCGATGGTACCGGCAACATGGGGAGTAGACATCGAAGTTCCGGTTAAATTCGAGTAATTTGAGTTTGTTACTGCATTGTAAACAGCTGTACCAGGCGAAGCAATATCGATTGTCTCCAACCCGTAACCTGCTGAACTGTTTTTAACATCCGAACTTGTGCTGTTGGTAACTGCAATCATGAACAACGAGCTGCAGGCCGTTGGGATGTCGCCGGTTTGATCAATGTTGTAGTTTGCATTGGCTGTTGCACCTGCACTCAAAATACCGTAGGCGCCCAACGTATCGTAAAATGCGCACCAGATGGGATAGTTGGCCGGATCGCCATTGTCGACACCAAACGAACTATTAGTCGCCACTACGAACGCGCCTTTTTCGCCGTTGGTTTCATTGTATAAAATGCGCATTTCGGCGGCATAGGCATAAGATGCTACAACGACATCTTCGTTTCCGGAAGAGCCCGCAATTGGAAGAATCTTTGCATCCCAGTTTACACCCGAAACACCGATACCGTTATTCCCTTTGGCCCCAATAATTCCCGAAACGTGCGTTCCGTGCTGGTCTGAAGGTATGGTTCCATCGTCGGCATAAGCATCCCAACCCGAAACATCATCCACATAACCATTGCCATCATCATCCTGTCCGTTGCCGGCAATTTCGGAACGATTCACGTAATAATTCACCGCCAAGTCGGGATGATTCATCTGAAAACCCCCATCTATTACTGCGACCACAATGGTATCGCCTGCAGCGGTTAATCCGCCGGTGGTAATATCCCAGGCCAGTTCTGCATCAATATCGGCGCCGGCCACGCCCCCATTCTGTCCGGTATTGTTGAGCGACCATTGCTGGGTGTAGGATGCATCATCGGGCACGGTATTGCGTAATTGCACGCGGTGATTATGCTGGGCTAAGGCCGTGAATCGGTTTGATTTGAGAATTTGTAAGGCATCAGGTGAATCGGAATGAATCAGGTAAATTGGAAACCTGCGCGAAAGCGAACGTTGAAGCGTAAACCTTTCGAACGGATGCTCCATATTCAAATCGAATAGAAATGCATCCAGTTGTTTGGCATCTTTGAGCTGTACGATGTACTCTCCAGGAACCGTATTGGAATCTTGAGCTACAAGGAAATTAGCCGAAACGACAAGAAGAAGTGCAAATAATTTTTTCAACATAAGGCGTGATGGTTTTGGCTGCAAGATACAGCGGAAAGAACGTATAACAAAACTTCAATTAAACACGCCAAAACGATAAATGTTTGCATGCTTAGCTGTTTGAAGAATGCACACCAAATAAGCTAATTTTGCAACCGATTGCGATGGAGAATGACCTTTTTTTCACACCGTTTGAACCTCAACCCGAGCGTGATGAGTTTCCGAAGCAATTCACGTTTCCCTTTCATTATGTTCCTCATGCGTGGAGCCTAAGGGCCAGCGAGGAATTGATGCAAAAACTCGAAAGGCATGATTATGGCCACGATTTTGGTCTGCAAACTACAGCGTCGGATGCGGCGTGCGGTAAAATGTTTGGCGTGCTCGTCGTCGAAAATCGGGATGGTCAGATAGGTTATCTCAGCGCATATTCGGGAAAACTCGGTAACAGCAATACGCATTCAGGATTTGTGCCTCCATTGTTCGACATGCTCGACCCATATGGGTATTTTAAAACAAACGAAGCGCTGTTAACCGAAATAAACGCGACCATCGAGGAACTTGAACGTGCGACGGAATTAATTGAACTTAAAAAGGAAATTACAACCATTACACAGTTAGCAGAAGAGGCGCGACGGGATGCGAAAATTGCACTGCGCGATGGGAAGCAAGCACGCGCGGCAATACGTGCCAATTTGCATCCGTTGAACACACAGAATACCACAAAAACGATTGAAATTCTGAACGAAGAAAGTCGGCAACAACAATTAGAATACAAGCGAATTACCCGCGAATGGCGTGAGCGAATAGATGATAAAACAGAGGAATTGGATCGATTGCTGAAGCCCATAGAAGCGCTAAAATCTGAAAGGAAACAACGCTCGGGCGAGCTACAGCGCTGGTTGTTCGAACAGTATCGATTTTTAAATCACCGAAAAGAGTTTAAATCCTTGGAGGCCCTTTTTTATCCTGCCGAACCACCCGCCGGCGCGGGCGAATGTGCTGCCCCAAAATTGCTTCAACACGCCTTTATTCATGGTTATAAACTAGTGTGCATGGCCGAATTCTGGTGGGGAAAATCACCCGTTGCAGAAATCAGACAACATCGCAATTATTATCCGGCATGCCGCGGTAAATGCTTGCCTATTCTCGGGTTCATGCTCGAAGGAATGGAGCTGGATCCCAATCCGCTGCTCGATTCGACTTTCGATGCCTTACACTTCGATATACTGGCCGAAGACGATGCCATGCTGATAATCCATAAACCGGCGGGATTACTATCTGTACCCGGTAAAACACGACAGGATTCGGTCTTTGACCAAGTGAAGCGCTTAAGGCCTGAAATTAGCGGCCCGATTATCGTACATCGCCTTGATCGGTCGACATCGGGTATCATGTTAATTCCGAAAACAGAGCACGCCTACCAACAACTTCAAAAGCAGTTTATTCATCGTAGTATCGAAAAACGCTATGTTGCACTATTAGCTGGCGAAATCGCAGAGAATGAAGGCATTATTCAACTGCCTCTTCGTCCTGATATACACGACCGACCACGCCAATTGGTTTGCTTTGAACATGGTCGCGAAGCAATAACACATTGGCAAAAAGTAAGTGTAGAAGGTGGCCGAACGCGCATACATTTTTATCCCAAAACCGGCAGAACGCATCAACTGAGGGTGCACGCAGCGCATCCGCTCGGACTACATGCCGGTATTTGCGGCGACGAATTGTATGGAACAGGTGACGAAAGGCTTAAACTGCATGCAGCATCTATTACATTTATTCACCCAACAACAGAACAATCCGTTACGATTATAAACGAGCCCGATTTTTAGCCCGGCATGCGTGCAATTTGCTTTTCGATTTGTTGAATTTGGCTTACAATTTCCTCATTCTTTGGCTTTGCTGCTTTGGCGCGTCTAAAATATTCCTTGGCCACTCGATATTGCTGTCTTTGCATTTCGATCGAACACAGTTGCAGGTAAGCGGCGGCGAGATTGTCCTTATCGGGAATCCCAACCTTTACAGCTTCGATGAGGTGTTGCCGCGCTTCGCGGGTATTGCCCTTGCGCAATTGCACCATACCAAGCTGAAGCAGATTGGTTCCCCGCATATCGCCTGCCAAGGTCGAATTGGTTTTTAAACTCTCGCGGATGTTGTGTTCGGCCTGATCGAGGTTATCGTGCGCCAGGGCCAAATTGCTTTGCAGCATGAAATAAGCCTGGCGAACCGGTTTGAAAAGCAGTTTGGGGAAGCGAATCATTTTCATGTAGCGCACAGCGCCTTCAACATCGCCTTGCATAACGGCATCCTGCACAACGCGCATGGTTCCTACCATAAAATACAGAAGAATGGAACCGGCCGCCAAAATGTAACAAATCCAGGCTAAAATAGCATCGAGCCACAGATGCGATACCACACCGAAAATAATCAACCCAATAATGAAATAAACGCGGTTGATGATATAGAACTTTAAAAACTTCATACCTTAAATTGAAGCGCAAAGGTAATTTTTTAAGGCAGAAATCAGTGCATAGATTACGCCATTTAAGACCCCGCTTCTACATAATAATCTCCTTAAAAAACACGCAATTGTTTAAATATCTCAAACTTAAAATCTTTCAGGGTTTAGGGCAGACATAGATTTCTTTGTCTTGTTGACTCATAATCTACTTCATTTCTACCGATTTCAGCAATCTCTACCTTAATTCCGTATTTCGCTTTCCATCTCGATTTTTCCGATCTGCTTCGCCAGAATCTTTTGATTTAAACTTCCGCAGCGTATACGTAAACGTGAGCATGAAATAGCGGTTCAGCACCCGCGTTACATTGTCCTCAATAAAGGTTTCGGTAACTGTTCTGCTAATGCTGTTGTTTTGATTCAATAAATCGAACGTTGATATTTTGAGTTCAGCAGCATTTTTCTCCATGAATTTATAGCCAATATATGCGTTCCACAACACAAATTGCTGATCGAATCCTTCGCCTAATCCGGTGTATTGATTCAACATTGCATCTGTATTTAACACCAGCCACGGAAAAGGCATCCAATTGATGCGTGCACCACCCGAATAGATTTGATATTGGCTATTGGCTTGGGGCTGAAGCGTGTTCTTCACATCATTCCAACCACCATTGTAAATTAATGCAAAATCAATTTTTTCGCTGATATTGCTCGCCACCACAACGCCGGCAGTATATCCGGTCGATTCGGTTCTATTCTCCGCGCCATTTATTAAACCGGGCGTTAAGGTGTAGTTAACGCCGGCCTGCAAATTCAACGTGCTTTTTATAAACTTTACCGGCGTGCTAAATGTGAGTAAACTTCGCAGGCTTTTGTAGCCATTTAGGTTAACCGGACGACTCAATTGTGAACCGCGCCGCAAGAAAACACCCGCGTAAACGAGCGTATCATTTGCCGGCAATAAAACCGAATTCCCAATGTAATTGTTGGTTAAACCTGCACTGCCATTGAAAAACAACGAACGTCCGCTTGCTTTACCTGCAGTTCCAAAACGCATCGTAAGGGTTTGAGCAAATTCCTGATTGAGCGCTGCATTACCGGTACTAATTTGCAGGGGATTGCTGTTGTCGGGAACTTCCTGCAACTGCGTTACCGTTGGTGCATTTGTATTGCTGCGGTAAAAAAGACGAACGTTGGTCGACGAACTAAACTTGTAATTTACCATCGCAAAGGGTAAAACATTCAGGAACTGACGCGAAATGGGCGTTAATTCGGGGAAAAGCGATTCGTTCTGCAATGTAAATTGCTGCACGTTTGCGTTCAAAACGGCCATCAAGCGCGGACTACGCAGGCGAATTCCGGCTCCACCGCGTTGCGTGGTTTGAATGGTTTCGAAGGTACTGCTTAATATCGGATCAAACACGGTGGGCTCGGCATTCAACGTATCGTTGCGGTAGGTTTGTTTGTCGGATGAATTAACCGATCGTGCAGGCGCATAATTCAGAAACAACTGCAAGGCCTTACCAATGGGCTCGGTGTACATTAGGTTGGCCGAATAACCTTGCGTGTTGGTGTATTGATTCGACGCCTGACCAAAACGCACTAAGCTGTCGGCATTGGTACTAAAAAAGTCGTTTTGCGTATTGAGTGCGCTCTCTCCGCTACGTTCCGATACATCGGCATTCAAGGCAATGGAAATTGTGCGTCCTGCCTTTTTGAACTTATGCCGATAGAGTAAGTTGTTATTCAATGTGTAAGGAAGATTTTTTGCCGAATTGGATGTTTCGGTTTTACCCAGCAGCAGGTCTGAAATGGTGCTGGTTTGACCATTCAATTGTGAGGCATTTTGATTTCCCTGCCACGAAAATCGAGGCGTGTAGATGAAGGAATTGCTCGTATCGATGGTATATTCCAGCCGCATGTTGAGGCGATGGTTCAAGTTGTTTGTCCAGGAATCGGATGTTTCGTTGTATGCATTTGACACATCGTTTTTTCCAAAAAACTGACGGTTGATGCGCCGTTCGGTAGTGTTGTAGGTATTGTTGAAGAAATAGCTTCCGTTAGCTTTCCAGCGCGGACTCAAGGAATCGGAAACGTTCAGCCCGATTGAATGCGTGGTATTGATTCCGGCATTTTGTCCAACCATAAAATTCGAAGGATCAGAAGCTCCGGGAACCATGCCCATCATGCGCATCATTCCACCACCTCCGCCGCCCATGCGACCGCCGCCCATACCGCCCATGCCACCGCCGCCGGTTAAACCAACCAAATCCTGCGACGAAAAGTTCTGCACGTTAATGTTATTGCTTTGCCCGAGCACAGTAAATTTTCTATTTCCTTTAAATTTGTTGTAATTCAATCCGGCATTGTACCGGTCATCGGTTCCGTAACCACTAAAAATCTTCCCGAATTCGGCATTTTTCATTCCACCCCGCGTAATCACATTCATGCCTTTGCGTGCATTTCCATCGTCGAATCCGGTAAATTGTGCCTGGTCACTCAAGCGATCGAACACCTGGATTTTATCGACCACCTCGGCCGGTAAATTCCGAAGTGCCATGGATGCATCATCACCAAAAAACTCCTTGCCGTCGATGGTAATTTTTTGCACCTGCTCCCCTCCTACTTTCACCTGTCCGTTTTCGACCACCATACCCGGCATTTTCTTCACAAGGTCTTCGAGTGTAGCGTCGGGATTCGTTTTGAAAGCACCGGCGTTGAATTGTGTCGTATCGCCTTTTTGTTCGGTGCGTACCTGGGCGGCTTCTACCTCCTGTGTGGCCAGTTCTTTTGATGAGGCTTCCAACCTAAACATGCCGGCTCGAACCGGTTCTCCGGCAACAACGATAGATTTGAATTGGGGCGTAAACCCTAATATGCCCACTTTAATCAGGTAATTCCCATCGGCAATTTCCTCGAGTTGAAAAACACCTTCTGCATTGGATGATGTAGCTTTCACCAAAGAAGAATCGGTCTTCAACAATTGCACAATGCATCCGGCAATTGGCTGATTATCGCTACTGCTGATAACGCGGCCACGTACTTGTTGTTGAGCAGAAGTATTTTTAAAGACACATATTAAAGAAAAAATTAAAAAAAGTTGTTTCATCAAGTTTTCTGACAATTGGGTGGTGTTTAATTTTTAGGGTGATTGAAATTTCTGTTTTCGAATTTCCTTTGAAAACTTAATGAGACTCTCCGCCTGTAATTCGTTTATCTACTTTGCCTCTGTTTAAAATCTTTCCTTCAATTAATGACTTCATTTGAATAATGGCAGTTCTATTAAGTTGAACCAGCCTTTCGTTTTGTATCAAGCCTTGGTTGATAAGCAATGCATTAATGCTTTCCATATTGCTTAAAACTACGAGTTGTTCCAGCGAAGCGTGATCCCTAATATTTCCTTTTTTATCAGGATTAATTCTTCGCCATTCTTTTGCAGTAATACCAAAGAGTGCTACATTTAGCAAATCAGCTTCGTTAGCATAAATAAAGTTGGCATGTTCTTGTGTTATTTCTTTTGGAATTAAATTTCCTCTAATTGCATCAGTATGAATATGGTAATTCACTTTAGCTAAGGTTCTTTGTAAGTTCCAATCTAGTTTTAACCTATCATTTTCATCATTTTTTAGTCGTTGAAATTCTTTGATAAGATAAATTTTAAACTGTGGGCTGATCCACATACCAAACTCAAATGCAATATCGGGATGTGCATATGTTCCTCCATATCTGCCGGCTGTTGCTTTTATTCCAATGGCATTAGTTTTTTCAACCCATTCCTTTACACTTACTTTATAGCTATTTAAACCAGCCTGACTTTTAATTATGGCAAATTCGCCATAATTAAAATCTCGATTGTAAATTGACTCCCAAATTCCAAGGTATTCAATCGTGTTTCTGTTGCGAAGCCAATCAGATATAAAGAAATCGCCGTCTTTGGCTTTTAACATATCGGTTAAAGAAATAAATTCTTGTTCAAGACCTAGTAAGATAGTTATATCCTTGCCTTCTACCTGAATTTTCTTACTAATTGCCATATTATCTTAATGAATAAACAAAACTACAAAAACAGAGGTCTAACACTTAATTAATCTTGCCTCCTTTAAATTTTGCATGATTCTAAAGTGACTTCACAAAAGTAAACGATTGCGGCACAATGCGAAATTCTCACTTCAAATGTGACGCATAACTGAATCCAATGTTAAATTCATGTAAATTTGAACGGAATTATTAATTTTACCCTAATTGGCCGCCCTGCGAAAAATGAAGTTCAACTTTCTACTTACTGTTATAATCCTTATTCAATCAACTCTTTCTGCGCAGATCATCATCAACGAGGGCAGCAATAAAAACTACTCCGTATTGGCCGATGAAGATGGCGAATTTGAGGATTGGATTGAACTTTACAATGCCGGAAACAGTGAAGTCGACTTGTTCAATTATAGTTTGAGCGATAATTCAGCGGAACCAACCAAATGGACTTTCCCACATTATGTGCTTGGTGCGGGAGAGTTTATAAAGGTATTCTGCAGCACGAAAGATCGTTTTCAAACTGCACCCATGACACCGGTATTGAACCAAACAGCGTTTACACCGCAGAATGGCTGGAATGAGCATGTTTTTTCGGATGCATTTTCTTGGGATGGTGTTTCGAACCTTTGCTTAAATGTATGCTCCTATCAAAATTCGGGATACACGATCAATTCAGAATTTCGACAAAGCGATATGGGCTTTCCGGCCAGCATTTCGAATTTTAACGATGGCAATGATGCTTCATGTGGATTTACAACCGGAAATATTTCAAATCTTCGCCCGGTTGTAAAGATCAATGGCATCGAAATCGGTGATGGCAATCTACAAAACAGTCCATATGACTATCCCGCACCATACGGAAATTGGTATTGGAGTGCACGCAATCAATTTGTGTTTCTGGCCGATGAACTCATAGCGGCAGGACTTCAACCCGGAACAATCAACTCAATCGCCTTTGATGTAGTGTCCGCCAATCCGGTTGAATATACCTACATCGATTTTCAGTTGAACAATGTGCCCTTTAGCAGCTACGATGGCATTTTCCTTAGTCCTAAC
>Ga0169931_10006945_pt1 | contig 16912 bp, 20 predicted proteins | sample Kivu_15m_20L_FD_129675 | JGI IMG/M metagenome (GOLD analysis project Ga0169931, IMG submission 129675) | Freshwater microbial communities from Lake Kivu, Western Province, Rwanda to study Microbial Dark Matter (Phase II) - Kivu_15m_20L... | ecosystem: Environmental > Aquatic > Freshwater > Lake...
CTCGTCCTCCCGCGACCCGAACCGCGCCGATGACAACGAGCTGATCCTGCTCGAGGTCGAGGCGTTCCTGAACGCTCGCTGATGCGGCCAGCGGCTCGCGGCGTCCCGGGTCGCCCCGGGACGCCCGAGCCCTGAAAGGCGCGCGGTCCCTGCCGCCCGCTCGCGCTCGGTCACGGCCCGGATGTCGGCGGGCGACGGGCATCGACTGCCGTCCGGTCCGTGACCTGCCCAGGTCCCGGTCGAACCGACTGGCCTTCGGCGGCGCCGACACGGCCCGCCGATGACGTCCGTCAGTTGCTGACCTTGATGTTCGCCTTGCGGATCACCGGGACCCACTTGTCGTATTCGGCGGTCAGGTAGTCCTTGAAATCGCGACCGGGCATCGTCCTGACCACCGAGCCGAGGGTGTTGAACTGCCGCACGATCGCGGCATCGGCGAGCACGGTGCTCAGCGCGTCGCCGAGCCGCTTCACGGCGCCCGACGGCGTGCCGGTCGGCGCGAAGCGTCCGATCCAGGTGACGGCCTCGAAGTCCTTGAATCCCTGCTCGGCGAAGGTCGGAACGTCCGGCAGCAGCGGATCGCGCGAAAGAGAGGTCGTTGCGATCGGCCGGTGGGCTCGCGCGCGGCCGTTCCGGTGTCGGGGGAATCGGGTTCAGCCGGCGCTGCGCTCCGGTCGGATGGTGCACCGCGTGCGGCCCGGCGGCAGCCACGGGCTTGGCAACGGCGGCGATGCCGTTCATCCTGCGGGTCGTCCGGCTCGTCGGCCTCGATTCGGCGAGGGTGCCGGGGAAAGGCGTGCATCACCGCGGCCACTGCCATGCAAGAGTCCCTGCTCACCGGCGCGCTTCGGTCCGCCTGCGAACACCATGCCACGCGCATTGCACTGACCGGGGAGGGTGTGGCGCTCTCCTACGGCGCGCTGCTCGACGGGGCCGCCGCGCTCGCGCAGCGGCTCGTCGCCGCCGGCCCGGTGGCGCACGAGCCGGTGCTGGTGCATTGCTCGAACCACCCCACCGACTTCGTCGCATTCCTCGGCGTGTGGATCGCCGGTGGGCTGGCGGCACCGGTCCATCGATCGGCGCCGGGCGAAGTCGTGCGCGCGATCCAGTCGAAGGCCTGCTGTCCGATCGCGGTCGACCTGCTCGCCGGTCCCGGCCGGGACATCGTGCCGCAGGTGCCGGCCGGCAACACCGGCGACGCGTCCGGTGCGGCGCGCCGGCGCGTGCTCGAAGGCGGCGCGCTGGTCATCTTCACCTCGGGATCGACGGGCACGCCGAAAGGCGCCGTACTGTCCCACGCGGCGTTCCACGGCAAGCTGATGCAGAACCAGCGGCTCCTCCAAGCGGGGGCAGACACCTGCACGCTGCTGGTGCTGAACGATACCTTCAGCTTCGGGATCTGGGTCGCGCTGATGACGCTGATGCAGGGCGGCAGGGTCGAGACGGTCGGCCGCTTCGAACCTCGGCAGTTCCTCGAGGTGCTGCACGACCGGGGCATCACCTTCATGGGCGTGGTGCCGACGATGATCCGCTCGCTGTTCGGTACGCTGGATCGCGACGCCCTGATCGAAGCCAAGCGGCGCCTGTCGGCCGGCGGCCGGCTCCGGCAGGTCGTGATCGGGGGCGAGCCGCTCGGCCGGCAGCTGTCCGCCGCGCTCCGCGAGTTCATCGCGCCGGCCGCGCTCTTCGACATCTACGGGCTGACCGAGACCGCCACCTGCGACTTCGTGCTGCTGCCGAAGGACTACCCCTCGCATCCGGGCAGCATCGGCAGGCCGTTCGACGGGATCCGCTCCCGCGTGGTCGGGGCCGATGGCAAGACGTGCGCGCCGGGCGTCACTGGCGAGCTCCAGCTCCAGACGCCCTACATCATGTCGGGTTACCTCGGTGACGACGAGCTCACGCGTGCGGCCTTCGCGGACGGGTGGTTCCGCACGGGTGATCTCGCGACGTGCGACGCCGAGGGCTTCGTCGACATCGTGGGGCGGCTCAAGGAGCTGATTGTCCGCGGCGGCAACAAAATCACGCCGCTCGAGGTGGAGCTGGCGCTGCTGCGCTGCGATGGCGTGGCCGGCGCGCTCGTGACCGGGATGCCCGATCCGATCCTCGGTCAGCGGATCCACGCGCTGCTCGTCCCGAAGCCCGGTGTCCGGTTGAATGTCGCCGCGCTGCGGCGGGCCCTGTCGGGCCACCTGGAACGCTTCAAGACGCCAGACAGCTTCTACGTGGCCGATGCCCTCCCGACAGGGCGCACCGGCAAGATCGACCGCGGACAGCTGCAGGCCCGGCTGGTCGACGGCGTGCTCCATCCCTTGACTGACTGAATCCATCAAGCCCCAACTGCGATGACGCCGAACGCCTGCACCTGCATCCGCACGTCCACCGCCGATGGCGTCGGCCATCTCGAGCTGCACCGGCCGGAGCGCCTGAACGCGCTGTCCGCGCCGATGCTGGTCGAGATCAATGACGCGATGGATCACTTCGAGCGCGACGAGGCGGTCCGGGTGGTGGTGCTCAGCGGTGCCGGCAAGGGGTTCTCGTCGGGGTTCGACCTGAAGGACCAGATGCAGCGCAATCCGAAGGGCTCGAAGGCGTGGAAGGAGATCCTCGATCTCGACTTCCACACGACGATGCGGTTCTGGCGTTGCCCGAAGCCCACCGTCGCGGCGGTTCACGGGCCCTGCGTGGCCGGCGCCTTCGAGATGGCGCTGGCGTGCGACATCACGATCGCCGCCGAGGACGCGACCTTCGGCGAGCCGGAACTGCGCTTCGGGGCCGGCATCGTGACGATGCTGCTGCCCTGGATGGCCTCGCCCAAGCACGCCAAGCGCATCATCCTGAGCGGGCAGGACAAGGTGCAGGCCGCATTGGCGATGCAGATGGGCCTGGTCAGCGAAGTGGTCCCGACCGGCGAGCATCTGGAGGTCGCGCTGCGGGTCGCGCGCAACATCGCCAGGATGGACCCCGACCTGGTGCAGCAGACCAAGAAGGCCCTGCAGCGCACGTACGACATCCAGGGGCTGGAAACCGCGCTGGCCACCGCACTCGACATCGACCACTCGATCGAGTCGCACGGCTCGCCCGACAAGGTGCGGTTCATGGACATCGCCCGCGCCGAAGGCCTGCAGGCCGCTCTCGCCTGGCGCACCCGGCGCTTCGAGCCCGAGTGAGGACCGGGGCACCTCGCGCTCGCCCTCCCGATCGACGGCACGGTCCAGTGGCTGGGCGAGCGCTGCGGAACGGCACCCGTCAGCCTCCTTCGCGTTGCCTTCGGCACGCTCTTCGCGTTCCCGGTCCGGCTCTGGTGGCAAACACCCCCGCCGGCGCGGTCGCAGCAGCACGGGCCGCTGCTGCGCGTCGGCCCTCGCCTGAGCGGGCATGAGGGTCGTGGCGCGTCAGCAGGCGCGGCCGGGCGGCGCCGCTCGAGTGCACCAGACACCGATGCGGGCCGCGCTCCTCGGCTGGCCGATACCGGGCTTTCGTGCACGCCAAGCCGGGCACGCGCCTCGTCTGGTCGGCAAGGCCCGACGGCACCATCATCGTCAGGGTCAAGACCCAGTCCATCCTGCACATGGCCGGCCTGCCCAAAGCCCACAGGGGCCAGCGGACAGCTCGCCACGACCCAGCGCCCGATCGGCCATTGCGTGGCCAAGGGCCGGTCGCTCGTCGAAAGGGCGCTGCCAAGGTCATCGGCGTCCAGATCGCGTGCCATGGCGAAGAACGGAGGATCCAACCAGCCGCGCGCCGTATCGGCGATGTGCGCTCGGTGCTCAAGCCGGTCTCGCCGGACTTCACGTCCGAAGGACGCGGCGATCGAGAACAGGCCGAGCGCGAGAACCGATCGAGCCGACGTTCATGCTGGACACGAACATCTGCACCGACTCGATGAAGCGCAAGCCGCCGGAGGTATCCGCTCGCTACGCAGAGCGGCCGACGGCCTGCACAGCCCTTTTCCGGGGCTCGGGGGTCGGCCGGGGCACTGAAGGGGGCTTGCCCTACCCGCCGCCCAGCATCGCGTTCAGCTCGCCACTGTCGTGCAGCCGCTTCAGGTCCTCGAAGCCGCCCACCAGAACGCCCTTGACGAAGACCATCGGAAAAGTGGGCCAGCCGCTCCACATCTTGAGCGCATTGCGGCGCCGCCACTGGCCGAGGTAGCCGCCGTACTCAAGGTACTGGTGGGCGATGCCTGCGGCGTCGAGCAGCCGGCGCGCCTTGGCCGGGAAGGGGTTGGCGCGCATGCCCACCACCACGACGGCATGCGCCGCCACTGCGGCCTGCACCTCCTGCACGATGCCCTGCTCGTGCCGCCCCACGCGCTCGCGGATGGCCGAATGAAGGTGGGCTTCGTCGAGGATGGGGCGCGGCATCTGGGGCTCCTGGGGTCGCGGCGGAAACGCCATGCGAAGTTGTAGCGCAGATCGGGGCCGCGGGCGAGGGACTTCGAACCGTCCGTCGAGATCGACTGTGCCAGCGTCACGCCGTTCGTGCTGTCCAACGCCGAGCGCGCGAAGGCGCACACCCTGGCCATGGCCCGCGAGCACGGCCGGCCCTTCGGGTACCAGAGCGCCGGATGTGCGAGGCAGATGCCGCGCGCACGATCGCCGAGCACGACGCCATCGACGATGGCTTGGTGTGCGGGTTCCCGGCGCGGCAGCCATACCGCACGTTCCCGCTGCCGGTCCAAGTCCGCCTCAACGGTCGCCAGTGGCTGGAGCGCAAGCTCACGGCCCGCGGAATCGACCACGCGAAGATCGACCACGTCTGCATCCGCTTCGGTGTCGCGGTGTGCACTGCCTGCACGGCTTGCCCAACCGCGGCATCCGATCGCAGCTGAGCGACACGCGCCGGCTACCTGCCTGCGACGGCGATCCGAAGAAGGCCAGCGCCAAGGTCAGCCGCCGCTTCAGGCGGCTGCCTGCGCACGGCCTGAGCGCCAAGATCTCGCGCACCCGACGCTGGCGCATCACCGAGTACGGACGCCAGGTCAGGGGCACCACCCTGTACCTGCGCGAGCATCACGTCCCGAACGTCTATGCCAGCGTCATGCACCGATCTTCTTCGCTGGTCGAAAAAGGCCTTGCCCGGCATCAGGCTGCATCCCGCTCCCTGCACGACCTGGCCCACCTGGGCGTGCTGCGCGAGATGCCCTTCGGGAAGGAGAAGCTCTTCATCCAGCCCCGACTGCTGCAGTTGCTCGGGCAGGACCGCAACGCGCCCCAAGCTGACGCGTGAGAGGGCGGGTGTGGTGCGTCCGCCCAGGCCAACGCGCAGCTTCCGTTCGGGTCAGAGCCGCCAGGGCAAGAACCGCTTCGTTCGCGCCTTGTAGTCCTGGTAGCCGGGGAATGGTCGTGTCACCGCTCGTCCGTCGAGGCGCATCCGAGCCCGATGACGGACTACGGGGGAGGACCTTCCCCTGGCACCGTCGAGGCGCGCGCGCTCCCTTCCTGCCCGTCGTTCGCAGTGCCGCAACGGCCCCGACATCCGCCAAGGTCGAGTCGATGCGCTCACGGAGCCGCGCCCCCGTGCTGCGGTGCAAGCGCCGCGGCCACCAGCTCCGGATGCGTCAGCAGCAGGTTGTGTTCCGCACCGGCGATCTCCAGGTAGCGATGTCGCGGCAGCAGGGCGCGAACGCGCGCCACGTCTCGAAGCGGAACCACTCGATCTGCGGCACCGGCCACGACGACGATCTCGCGCTCACCCGAGTGCAGCCTGCGGTAGCGCTCACGCTGGTCACCGAGTGCGCCATTGGCGAACATCGAGGCGAGCGCCTCGGCGTAGCCGGATACGCGTGCCTCGGCGACGAACCGTGGGGTCAGGTCATCGGCTCCGATCGCGGCGTACCTTCGCTCGCGTCGACGCTCGAGGGCCGGAAGTCCGATCCGGCGCATGAGCGGGCTGCCGACGCCCGGCAGTCCGAAGACCCTCGCCCACAGCGAGCCCCTCATGAAGTCGAGCAGCGGTGCGACCAGCACCAGCCGCCCGACGATCGCCGGGCGTGCGTCGGCGATCGCGGCCGCGATGGCCGCGCCGAACGAGTGGCCGAGGAGGGTCAGGGGGTGCGCGGGGCGCAGGGCATCGAGCACAGCCAATGCCTGTCCGAGAAACAGCTCGAAGTCGTAGCGGACCGACGGGCGATCCGAAAGGCCGTGCCCGAAGAGATCGAAGCGAACGATCCTCGACGCAGTCGCCCGCAGGTGAGGCACGAGCCGGTCGAACTCCCAATGCGGCACGGTCGCACCGTGCACCAGCAGGAACGTCGACTGGCCCTCGCGACCTTCCTCGACGAGGTGCGTCAGTCCTTCGGTCAGCTGCAGGTAACGCCCCCCAGCCTCCTGCCTCAGATCGCTCAGCGACCGCATCTGCGCGCACTCCATCGACTCCCCGGTGACCCGGAAGCCGCTCAGGTCACGACTCCGACACCGGAAGCGACGGCCGCCTCCCGCAGCGGGCCGCCCCGGGTCGCGATCGGCAACTGCAAGCGCAACGCCAGCTCGAGGTAGGCGGCATCGTACGCACTCAAGCCGAAGCGAAGGGACAACGCCAGCAGCTCACCGCGACGCACCGGCGTGCGATCGACGTCGATCGGCAACGCGCCGAGGTCGGCGACGACCGCCTGCGCCTGCTCGGCCGTCATCCGCTGGCGCAGGCAGGCCGTGCGCAGCACGTTGGTCAGCTCGAGCTCCCAGAGCGCCGGCGCATGGGCGGCCTCATCGTTCAGGCGGACGGCGATGGCTTCGGTATAGGGCGATGCCTGATTCTCGAGGAACCACCCGCTCGTCACCGAGTTGTCCAGGATGAAGGCCATGGGCGATCGCGCTAGTCGCGGCCCGCCTCGATCCACTCGCGCAGCTCGCCCTCCAGCGTGACGCCCTGCCGTTGCTGCCTCATTCGGGCGAACACGGCGGTGACCCGTTGCCGTTGACTGGCCTCGCGTCGGACCGGACCGATCGCAACGAGCTTCGCCACGGGTTGCCCGCGCCGCGTGATGGTCACCTGCTCACCCTGCGCCACCGCGGCGACCAGCTCCGAGAGGCGGGTCTTGGCCTCGTAGATCGCAACTTCCCGAGACATGGTCAACCATCTGATCAGTTGGGTTAGTCTGATGCTGCATCGAAGCCGACGACCCGTCAAGGCGATCGACCGGTCATTCCCCGGGATCAGAACGGCGCCAAGGCAGCGAAAATCGAGGCTTGGCTGGACCTGGTCGCCCAGACGTACAACGCTCTGCCGATGGGCTCGGCCGCGTTCCGGACCCTGGCGAAACGGATGTACCGCCGTTCCGACACCTTGTACGAGGACGCGACGATTGCAGTCATTGCGAAAACCAATGGCTTGACGGTGGTCATGAGAAACGTAACCGACTTCGCTCACTTCGACGTTTCTCTGCCGAACCCGTTCGAGGGTGTTGCCGCATCGGATGCTTCGCGCGTCGGTCGTGTGTCTCGCCGTGTGCCGGCACTGCACGGCCCGGCCTCTGCGAGTCGTGGCAAGCCCCCTGAAAGCACTGCCTTGCAGCCGTTCCCCGGTGAGGCAGCCTGCCAGCACGGTGTAAAGACGAGCGGTGTGCGCTCAGAGAGCGTCTCGACCTGCAGGGGCTCCGGATCGGCGTCGGAATCGGTCAGGCCTGTCGCCGATGCCCAACCTGCGCTGCACAGCCGCCCCGAGATGAACGACGCCTGCCTCGGCGGAGAACGCTTCGGCGGCAAGCCCGGGCGGAACGCCGCGCGGCTCGCGGGCGTGCACGAGCCGATCGTGACAGGCTGCGGACCGACCAGCGCCAGGGATCACTGCTTCCGCGCCGTCAACCGGTGGGTGAGGGCAGTGGCGGTGTTCATGCGGTCTCCGACGGATCGTCCGGCCGTTCGGTGACTGGCGCGTTCTCCCAATCATCCGGCCGCAGGGTCAGCTTGCGGAGCAGGCGCTCGAACTGCTCGCGCTCGCGCGGGGTCAGCACGGCCAGCATCTGCTCCTCGCGCAGGCGAAACAACGGGATCAGCCGCTCGTACAACTCGCGGCCCCGAGTCGTCAGGCCGAGGATCGCCCGGCGGGCATCCTGCTCGTCGGTGCGGCGGCGGATGAGCCCGGCGGCAGCCAGCTTGGTAACCGCCTGGCTCACGCTGTTCTTGGGGCGGCCGGTGATCTGGCACACATCCTGCGCGGTCAGTTCGCCGACGTTGCGCAGGCAGAACAGCACCACGAACTCGGAGCGCGCCAGCCCGCAGCTGCGGCTGATCTCGGCGTAGACCGGGCCGACGAAGAAGTTGGCAAGATAGCTGATGCGGTAGCCGACCGGGATCGGGCTGGCGCCGAGCACGCGCTCGCGCAGCCCGCGCTCGGCAGGGCTGGCCATTCGGGACTTGGTCATGGGGTATCGTCGTTGACGGTTGGTTCTGTACAGAACTATTATTGGTTCTTCGAAGAACTTTATCAGGAGACGTGCCGATGGCTGCTTCCAACTCCGACTCCCCGGGGCGCCGCCGCGCGCTCCTGTCCGGTGCCTGCGCCGGCCTGCTGCCGCTGGCGGCCGCCTGGCCGGGCGCGGCCCGGGCTCAGACCCGCGAACTGCGGGCGCTCTCCGGGTTTCCGGCCAACATCGCCTTCAGCCGCGAGATCATCCGGGTCTACCTGGACAACGTCCAGAAGGCCGCCGGCGGCCAGCTGACCTACCGGCTGTCGGGTCCCGAGGTGGTGCCGTTCGCCGAGCAGCTGCAGCCGACGGCGGCCGGTGCGTTCGACCTGCTGTTCACCCACCCGGCGTATCACTCCGGCACCACGGCGATCGGGCTGGCGATGGACGCCATCGACCCCGATCCTGCCAGGCGCCGCAGCAGCGGCGTGATCGACTTCGTGGACCGGCACTACGCCAAGCTGGGCCTGAAAGTGCTGGCCGTCACGCCGACCGGCACCAAGGGCTTCCAGTACGTCACCAAGCAGCCGATCAGAGGGCCGCAGGGCCTGCAGGGGATGAAGGTGCGAGCCACCGTGTCCTACCATCCGATGATCAAGGCGCTGGGCGGCACGCCGGTGGTGATGGGCGCTGGCGAGGTGTACAGCGCGCTCGAGAAAGGGGTGATCGATGCCGCGGCCTGGGGACTGACCGGGGTGGCCGACTTCAAGTGGAACGAGGTAGCGCGCTACCTGGCGCGGCCCACCTTCGGGCAGGCCAGCCTGTTCATCTTCGCCAGCCTGCGCAACTGGAGCGCGATGACACCGGCCCAGCAGAAGGTGCTGACCGACGAGGCGGTGAAGCTGGAGCAGGCCACCGTGCGGCGCTTCGACGAACTCGCCACCGCGGAGTTCGCCGAGCTCAAGAAACGCGGCATGCAGGAGACCCCCTTCGCGCCGCAGGATGCGGCCCGCATGGAGGAGCTGTGGGCTCAAGGCGTGTGGGAGGTCTCGCGCGCCAAGAACGGCGCCGAGGCGGACGAGATGCGCAACCTGGCCCGGCAGGCCGGGCTGACGCGCTGAACCGGTGGCGGCGCTGCTGCGCCTGCACGATGCGCTGACGCAGGCCGCCTTCGGCCTCGCCTGCGCGGCGCTGCTGGTGCTGCTGGGAGCCTATCTGTTCGAGGTGACGGCGCGTTATGCATTCAACGCGCCCACCCGCTGGTCGTCCGACCTGGTGCAGTACGCGCTGTGCGCCACGGTGGCGCTGGCGCTGCCGGCGGTGACCCGCGACAGCGGGCACGTGGCCATCACGGCCCTCCTCGACAAGCTGTCGCCACCGCGGCAGGCATTGGCCGCGCGCGCGATCCAGGCGCTCGGCTTCTTGGTCACCGCCGCTACCGCGGCCGGCTTCGCGCAGATTGCGGCCACCCAGGCGGCGCAGGGCATCGAGACGGTGGCGGCCTTTGCCATCCCGAAGTGGTGGCTCAGCGCCATGGTGACCTTCGGCTTCGCGGGCGCGTCGCTGCACCTGCTGCGCCAGGCGCTGGCGGGCACGAGCATTCGCGGGAATCCGTAGATGCCCTCGACAGCGCTCCTGGCAGCCAGCGGTGCCGGCCTGCTCGCACTGCTGCTGGCCGGCGTGCCAATCTACCTGGGCTTCCTCCTGTTCAACGGGCTGGGCGTCTGGCACTTCTTCGGCAGCGCCGGCATCGGGCTGTACGCCAACAGCGTCCTGGACAGCCTGAGCTCGCTGAACATGGCCACCATCCCGCTGTTCGTGCTGATGGGCGAGATCCTGTTCCGCTCGGGTGCGGTGGACGTGCTGTTCGACTCGGTCGACACCCTGATCGGCCGCATCCGCGGACGGCTGTACGTGTTCACCATCGCGCTGTCGACGCTGTTCGGCGCGCTGTGCGGATCGGCCGTGGCGGTGGTGTCCATGCTCGGCCGGTCGGTGCTGCCCACGATGCGCCGGCGCGGCTACGACGTGCAGCTGTCGGCCTCGGTCATTCAGGCCGGCGCGTCCCTCGCGCCCATCATCCCGCCCAGCCTCATCGCCGTGATCATCGGCTCGATGGCCAATGTGTCCATCGGGGGGCTGCTGCTGGCCGGCATCATTCCCGGCCTGCTCCTGGCCGCCCTGTGCATCGGCTACGTGTACCTGCGCATCTGGCGAAACCCGGCGCTGGCGCCGGCCGAACCCCTGCGCACCGCCGAGCGTTCGGCGCGAGTGCTGGCGGCCGCCGCGCTGCGCACGCTGCCCTTCTTCCTGATCATCTTCTGCGTGCTGGGCCTCATCCTGCTGGGCATCGCCACGCCGTCGGAGTCCGCAGCCACCGGCGTGGCCGGGTCACTGGCCACTGCGGCCCTCTACCGGCGGCTCAACTGGCCAATGCTGCGCGAAGCGGTGGCCGCCACCGTGCGCGTGAGCACCATGATCCTGCTCATCGTCGCGGCCTCGGTCCTGTTCGGCCAGCTGCTGGCCTTCACCGGCGCCACCGCGGCGGTGGTCGAATGGGCCGCCGGGCTCGATGTGCACCCGCTGCTGCTGTTCGCCCTGCTGATGGCAGTTCCGTTCGTGCTGTGCATGTTCGTGGACCAGCTGGCCTTCATGCTGGTTGCCATTCCGCTGTACGCGCCCATCGTGGCCAAGCTGGGCTTCGACCCGATCTGGTTCTGGACCCAGTTCGCCATCAACATGACGCTGGCGTCCCTGACGCCGCCCTTCGGCTATACGCTGTTCGCGCTGCGGGCCGCGGCCGGGAACGAGATCACGCTGCGGCAGGTGTTCGCATCCGCCTGGCCGGTGGTGGGCGTGTTCGTGGCCGGCATGGCCTTCATGACGGCCTTCCCCGGCCTGATCACCTGGCTGCCGGCGCTGCTGCGATGACGGCGGACGCCTTCCGGCACCAGGGGCTCTGGGTTCGAGAGCGGCGGCCCGCCGGCAGCCCACGGGGTGTGGTGCTGTTCGTGCACGGGGCCACGGTGGGCTCGGTGCTGTTCGACTTGCCGCTGCCCGGCTACTCGCTGCTGGAGGCCTGCGCCGGCGCGGGCTGGTGGTCCTTCGCCTGCGACCTGCGCGGCTATGCGCGGTCCTGGCGGCCGCTTGGGATGTCGCTGCCGGGGCCGGCCGCTCCGCTGGTCTGCAGCGGCGAGGAGGCTGTGCACGACGCAGCCGCGGTGCTGGCCGAGGTACGGCGCCGCACCGGCTGTGACCGTCCGGTACTGACCGGCGGGTCCTGGGGCAGCATCACCGCCGCCCGACTGGCGGCGGCCCGGCCTCGCGAACTGGGCGGGCTGGTTCTGCTCGCGCCGCTCTTCGCCGACATCAACCCGGACTGGCTGTCGGCGCTGAGCGACCGGGCCGATCCCGCGCGACTGAACCCGAGCCTCGGCGGCTGGCGCTACGTGACCCTGCCCGACCTCCTGCTGCGCTGGGACGCCGAGATCGAGGGTGATCCGGCCGAGCGCCGCGATGCCCGCATGCCGGCCGCGATGTTCGAGGCCGAACAGGCCGCCGATCCGGATTGCGACCGTGCCGAAGCCTTCCGCGCGCCGAACGGCACCCTGCACGACCTGTTCGAGGTGTTCAGCGGCCGCCCGGTCTACGACCCCGCGGCCATCCAGGTGCCCACGGTGCTGCTGCGGGGCGAACACGACGGCACCGCGACGGCGTCCGACCTCGAGCGGCTCCATGCCCGCCTGGGCGCCCGGCGCAAGGAGCGGCTCACGATCCGAGGCGGCGGCCACTTCATGCAGGCCGAGCGCTGTGCCCCCCGCCTGCAGCGGGTGCTGCAGGAGGCCCTCGACTGGCTGCCGGCCTGATCAGCGGACCGCGTGTTCGGATTCCCCGCGGCCGGAGGACGCACGGGAAATGATGGGCGCTGGGCACTCGTCGGGAGCTCAGCGACTCGACAGGCAGTAGTCGCCACTGGTGTGAAAGCCGGACGGGCAGGAACCGACCTTGGGTACCGCGAGCTTCGAACCGGCCGAACTCGCGAGGCAATAGTCGCCGCTGGTGTGGTAGCCCGACGCACAGCTGCCCACCCTGGGCACCGCGAAACGGGCATTCGAGCCAGGGGAGCAGTACTGTCCGCTGGTACTGTAGCCCGAGGGGCAGCTGCCCTTCTTCGCCAGCGGCATCGCCGCCGGCAGCTGCGCGTGCGCCGCCCCGGCAACGCAGGCGATCGTGAGGACCACAACCGACCGCAAGATCCGAATCACGGCAATGCTCACCGGTTCGCCCCTCCCTCCGGCAACCGCCTACCCTTGATCGGCGGGAAAACGGCCTGAATGCCCCACGGCACCGAACCGGCGCGCAGGCCGCTGAACGCTACCATCGGCTTGCCCCTCGAGCAACAGTCAGTCGGCATCGCCCGGCCGGGGCACCAGCACTCCGTGGTGCCGGTTCAGGCGCTCCCCGGTCTGGGCAGCAGCACCGATCGCGTTTGGCAGATGTCGCATGAACCCTTGCCCGAGAACCCAACCGGAACCCGGGAGCGCCTGATCGGCGCGATGCTGGAGGCCCCGGGCACCCGCGGCTTCCATGACGTGTGCATCAGCGAGTTGCTGAGCCGTGCGCAGGCGCCCGAAGGGGTGCTCTACCACCACTGTCCGGGCGGCAAGACCGAGTGGGCCGTCGTAGCCATCGACACGGTGGTCGGTCACATCACCCACCCACTCGAGTGCCTGTTCTTCAGGCATGGCGACCCCGTGCCGGCACTCGCGTTCCGGATGCAGGACGCGCAGACCAACCTGGTGGGCAGCGGCATCGATGCGGCGCACGCCGGGAAACTGGCCAGCCTGATCGTCTCCGCCTACGAGGGCGGTCTCAATCGGCCCTGTGCTGGTGGGCACCACGGGCTGTCTGGCCTGGAGCAGGCTGCTCCACGATGCCGACGCGATCCCCGGCGCGCTCGAGGCGTCGCTGGAGCGGACGATCCGGTGGGACGAGGCGATCGGCACTTTGCGCGAGCGCGGCGTGTCGGTCTGCCTGGAGCTGCCGCCGGGACGGGCCCTGTCGCGGATGATCGACGCGCGCGGCCTGGGTATCGAGGCGCGCGCGGTCGAGGACTTCAGGACCCTCGAGGGGCTCGCCCGCTGGGTCGCCGACCGGCTCTGAGATCGTGCGGGGAGGCGATTGCCGGGGGGCAGGGTTTGCGGCCCGCAGTAGCCGGCCTGTCCCGTGATCGCCCCCGAGAACTCGCCCATGAAGGGCGCGGCGATCGATCGCGGTCGACACGACCGTCCTCGTCTGCGCCCACAGGCAGGATCGCCCGTCGCACGAGTCGGCTCGCCAGTCGGCGGAGCACCTCGCCGATGGCCGTGGCGCACGGTCGATCCCATGGCCTTGCCTGCACGAGTTCCTGGCAAGGCCTGGCTCGAATCGCCGACCCTGATCGTTCTGACGGAGACGGACCTTCGTTGGTCGACCCCGAAGGCGCTGCGCTCGGCCGGCCGAATCCAGGGACCGCAGCAGGTGCAGGGTGCCCGAACTGCGGCCCTCTGCGCGCAGCATGGCGTGCGCGAGCGCTGGGTCGCAGGCCGGGAATTCAACCGCACACCCATCATGTGCACCATACACACATGAGAAGCGCGGATCGGATCCGTTCACTCGAGAAGGCAGGTTGAAGACTTGCCCGGGTCAGCGGATCTCATTCGGGGACTGGATTGGTCAAGGCGATACGGCAACGAATCGGACACGTTCGAGGTTTGGGCCGTCGTGAAGGTGGATCCCACAGTGCTCGATGACACGCTGGAGCGGGTCCACATCAGTCTGCCGCGTCGCGTGCCGCACCGAATCGACGCATTGGCACGCGCCACAGGCGAGACCCGCTCGGGGTTCATCACCCGGCTGCGATGGAGCCACCAGACCACCACCTGATCGCCAGCGGTACCGCCAGCCTAGCCATCGCCGAGGTACGCGGTCGCATCGATTTCCACCAGGCACTCCGGCGAACCCAGCCCGCTGACGATGCACGAGACGCGGTGGGGTGGGTCGTCGCGGAAGTTCGCGAAGTAGACCTCATTCATCGCTGTCCAGTGCGCGCGGTCGGTCACGTAGACCGTGCACTTGACCACGTCCTTCAGCGTGCCGCCGGCTTGCTCGACGAGCGCGCGGATGTTGTCGATCGCCTGCTGGGTCTGCGCGCGTACGTCGCCGATCACGAACGCGCCGTTGCGGTCGCGCCCGGTCGAGCAGGCGAACACGAAGCCGCCGGCGACCGTGGCCTGAGCGAACGGCAGTGCGGGCTTGAAGACGCGGTCGGTCGAAATCGCTCGCTTGGGCATGTGGGATCTCCGGGATTCCGGTAGGGTGAGGTCGATCCGATGGTGCTGAGCGGGCGGTCCCGCCCCGGACGTCGGGCCGCCCAACTTTCGAGAAACCGTTGATTATGAACCTTCGCCGCTCGTTGCTCGCCAATGCGCTGCTGTTGCCGCTCGCCGCCCACGGACAGATCCTGCAGGGCGGCCGGCCGATGCGCTGGGTGGTGCCGTTCCCGCCGGGCGGCCAGGCCGACGCGATCGCGCGCGGCTGGGCCGAGGCCTTCTCCGCCGCGACGAAGCAGACGGTGGTCATCGACAACCGCGGCGGCGCCAACGGCCTGCTGGGCGTGGGCGCGGTCAAGGAAGCACCGCCCGACGGCAGCGTCGTCGGCGTGTTCAACGTGTCGTTCTTCAACGCGCTGCCACTGATGATGGCGCGCCCGCCCTACGACCCGGCGCGTGACCTGACGCCGATCGTGCGCGTGGTCACCTCGACCACCGTCTGCTGCGTGACCGCAGAGCGCGCGAAGGAGCGCGGCTGGAAGACGTTCCGCGACCTGATCGACTGGGGCCGAAAGCCCGGTCAGCAGCTGACCAAGGGATCGTCGGGCAATGCAGGCCCCGCGCACCTGCTGATCGCGACGATCGCCCGGCGCACCGGCGCGAACATCCTGCACGTGCCGTACCGCGGGGGCGCGCCCGCGGCAGTTGATCTGCTCGGCGGCCAGATCGACATGGTGTTCGACTTCATGCCGGCACTGCTGCCGCACATCGCGTCCGGACGGTTGCTGCCGCTGGCGGTCGGCAGCAAGGAGCGCAGTCCGATCCTGCCGGAGGTGCCGGGTCTGGGCGAGTTCGCGGATCGCAACGTCGGCGACCTGGACCTTCAGTCGTGGAACATGCTGGCCGGTCCGGCCGGGATGCCGGCCGACGTCACGCGGGCGATCGCCGACGGCATCAAGCGCGGCGCGAGCCCCGAGCTGGCCGCGAAGCTCAAGACCGCCGGACTCGTGCTGTCGACCAGCGACGGCGTGGAGGCGACGCGTGCGCTGATCGCCGCCGAAGCGCCACGATGGAAGGAGATGGTGGAGACCTCGGGTGCGAAGATCGAGTGATGTGACTTGACGGGACGGCGACGAACGATCCGCTCGATCGCACCCCGGTAACGCCTCGCGCCTGCACGCGTCGGGCCGCCCACGGCAGAAGACGTACGGAATTCCGCTCGTCTTCCGTCGAGCAGGCCGCCAATCCGTCGAGCCGCGCGCGGCCCCCGAGCGCGCAGCCGTACCCGTCACCAGCCGGCCAACATGCCTGCGCCAACGGCCCCTCCCTGACAATGCGTCCCGCCGTGGATCCCGGCGACAACAGGATCCGTTTGGGTGCATGTTGGTGCACGGAACCACCCAAACCCGAGCCATGCTGGACCCAGGCCGATGGATCGGTCAACGTTCGGGCCCTGGAGCGCTGGCGTGTCGAGCCGGCCACCGCCAGCGGTATGTCCGCCGAGGGCAATCGTGATTCCAAGTGCCCTCCTGCGGGCCGCGCTCCGGCATCAAGCCTGACGTGCGGGCTGCTGCTGGAACCGAAGTCGACCGTCCGGAGGGATCCGGCGTGAACTGCGCTGGGCGGCAAGCGTTCTTCAGGCGCGTCCGCCCCGGTGCGCGAGCCGCTTCATGAGCCAGGCCATGAGGCTCTGCAGCAGCGCTTGCACTGCCTGGTCGGTGGCTGCTGCCGCGTCGATGCACTCACCGACCCCCTCGTCGCCGGCGTCCGTACCGCGCCAACCGACCGACCGTGTCTTCGGGGCGTCACGAAACGGCCCGACACTCCGCGATCCGGCCCGGCCCGGCCCGGCATGGCGCCTGTGCGCCCGGAAACAACCCCGCATGCGATACCACCCCTTCCTGTCCCGGCAGCGCAGCCGGCCGCTGTCCGTGTTGCTCGGCATGGCGTTGCTGGCCGCCTGCGGCGGCGGCGGTGACACCGCGCCCGCGGGCACCACCACCCCGATGGCACCCGCCCCCTCGCCGGCCGCGGCCCTGCCGGCGCCGCTCGCGCCGACGCCCACCGGCGCACCGCCGGCTGCGCCCGCCCCGGTCGTGCTGCCCCCGCCCGTGCTGCGCTTCAACGACACCGGGATCAGCGTCACCGACGGCCTGACCTCCAACGGCCGGTGGACGGTGAGCTCGCTGCTCGACGGGCTGGGCTGGGAGTGGTCGCTCGACCTGGGCGTCACCTGGACCCGCGGCGAGGGCGA
>Ga0169931_10006947_pt1 | contig 16906 bp, 16 predicted proteins | sample Kivu_15m_20L_FD_129675 | JGI IMG/M metagenome (GOLD analysis project Ga0169931, IMG submission 129675) | Freshwater microbial communities from Lake Kivu, Western Province, Rwanda to study Microbial Dark Matter (Phase II) - Kivu_15m_20L... | ecosystem: Environmental > Aquatic > Freshwater > Lake...
CAAATCCTCTTATGGCAAGGGTTTGAGGCGATCGAGAGCGTTTCATGGCTCCGTCTCGCCTGTAATGCTTGTCAGCTAAGGCTTTCAAGGGTTAATGATCCATGTTTTGTCAGTCAACCAGCGCCAAGACTGCGATCGCTGCCCCAGCTCCGTTCACTTCACTTCCTGGTGCTGGTAGGCGATCGCGTAAGCAGGCGAGATAGCCATTGCAGCTTTCTACCGCTAGAACGTCGGTGCAGAAACCCGGTTTCTCGGCCAGAAGTCGAGTCGTGCCGTTAGCGCAGCGACGACGAAACCGGGTTTTTGACCCTACTGTACCGGTACCCTAGAGGCTACCTATGGCAGGTGGTGTTGCAACACCACCTGCCATAGGTAGCTCCTCTGCCATGGGCAGAGCGCTAGCTCCGGCGGCGCTGGGCGGCACCCCAGTTAAATGCTCCGGGTGCATCAGCTCCCGCACCTTGAGCACGATCAAGTACTCATAGAACGCCTGGAGCGTACACCAGGCCAGCCCGGCTCGGCCATCGCGCCAGCCACCCAAAATCAGCATCATGTAGAGCCACCGAGCCAGGGGGCGCAGGGGCAACCGCAGCGACAGATCCTTCAGCGCCCGCCGTCGCTCAATTTCTGAGCGGCCCCACTACAGTGCCCGCCAGTCTACGGTGCCCCCCTGGAGCTGCCGCAGGGTTTCTGTGGCCTCATCGGTGGAGTAGCGGTTGTGCTTCTCGATCCAGCGGCTGAGCCCCTTGCTACAGGTGTAGTGGGGGTAGGTTTCCTGCAAAAAACCGGTGGGGCCATCCACCACCTCCCGCTCAGTGTGGCCGTAGTCGTCGAACCAGACCTGGCCCCGCCGCAGCAACCGCAGCTGGTAGCGGGGAAACTGGGTACTGCGACGAATCCAGGTGCCCATGAACATCACCCGCTCGGCCACGTAGTAGGCCACTGGGGCGTCACTCTGGGCGATCGCCTCCAGGCATTCGGCAAACAACTCCGGCGTCATGCGCTCATCGGCCTCGAGAATGTAGGCCCAGTCGTGGCGGTAGGGCACATTTTCGAGCATCCAGGTGCACTGCTGGCCGTGGCTGGCAAAGGCATGCTCCACAAACCGTACCGGGTACTGGGTGGCGATGGCTTTGGTGCGATCGCCGCTGCAGGAGTCCACCACAATCACGTCGTCGGACACCAGGGCCGACTCAATACAGGCGGCAATATCCCGCCCTTCGTTGTGGGTCAAGATAAAAATTGAGAACATGGACGCAACAATCTCGGCGGTAGACAGGAACGCTGGCTGAGTTTAGAGAACCCAGTTTAGGGAGCCAAACTGAAATCGATCGAGCTACTTTATGGGAAAGATTTCAGGAGTCAGGAGTCAGGAGTCAGGAGTCAGGAGTCAGGAATCAGGAGTCAGGAGTCAGGAGTCAGGAGTCAGGAGTTCGCTTTACTGCTCTTGGCGGACGGTGATATTTTCGAGGGATTTGCCGGGGGGGAGATCGACAAAGACGCGATCGCCCTCGACAATACCGTCCACAATCTGGATTTGGTTGCCCACCTGGGGCCCCAGGGTGACGGGCTGAAACACAATCTCGCGGTTGTCCCCCGGCACCAGCACCCCGGTTTCTCCGGCCTGGGTCACCACGGCAACGCTGGGCACCACCAGGGCATCGGCCAACTGGTCGCCAATAAAGGCCACGCTGACGTTCATGTTCGATCGCAGTCTATCTTTGCCATCGAGCAGCTCAATGCGGACCTGAAACAGCGTGACATTCTGCCGCTCGATGGCCTCGGGGGCCACCAGCGTGACCCGGCCCGCAAAGGTCTGGTCGGGGAAGGCATCGGCCACCACCTCGACCGCTTGGCCCACCTTCAGCAGGCTGACATCGGCCTCGGGCACTTCGGCGAGCACCTCCAGGTCTTCGGCTAGGGCCACGATGGCCGTGGAGGTGGCCGAAGATAGGTCAGAGGCGGAGGTAGTCGGGGTGACAAAGGCCCCCTCGGTGGCAAACTTTTGGGTGACAATGCCGCCAAAGGGGGCTCGAATTAGGGTTTCATCCTGACGGATCTGGGCTCCGTCGAGCTGGGCGCGGGCCTGGGCCAGGCGGGCCTCGGCCTGGGCGATATCCTCGCGGGGTGGAAAATTCCGTAGGTCATCTACCCGCCGCTGGGATTCGGTCACGCGGGCCTGGGCTTGCTCTAGGGCAGCCTGGGCGCTGCGCTGTTCACGGGCAGCGGTGTCGAGATCCGTCGCCGCCACGGCTCCCCGGTCAAAGAGCTGCTGGCGGCGGGCCAGGTCGCTGATGGCCAGATCGAGCCGAGCCTGGGCATCGCGCACCTGGGCTCGGTTGGCCTCTACCGTCGCTTCGGCCTGGGCAATTTCTTCGGGGCGGCTGCCTTGGCGCACGTCGGCTAGGGCTGCCTCAGCCTCGGCGACGGCGGCCTGGTTTTGCTGTACCTGGGCCGCCGTATCGCGGCTCCGCATGCGGGCGATCAGCTGTCCAGGCTCGACGCGATCGCCCTGCTCCACGTAGAGTTCTTCTAAAATTCCAGCATTCTCGGGGCTGAGGTTCACCGTTTGTACCGGCTTCACTGTGCCACTGGCGGCCACCCGCACCGTCAGGGGCTCGATCGCCGCCTCGGTGGTGAACTCGTCCACGTTGTAGGTACTCTGACGGCTGCGCCAGACCCCTACCCCCACGGCCCCGGCCACCAGGGCGGCGGCTGTCAACCCGGCCCCCAGCCAAACCAGAGGACGACGTACTTTGCCAATCAAGGGAACCTGCATAAAGCGAGAGTCTTGCAATTTTGGATTTTGGATTTGCGGGGAGGGGGATTCACGAAGCCGGGAAGACCAGGCTGGGCTAGGAGCCAGAATTTAGGAGCCAGGAGTCAGGAGCCAGAATTCGGGAGCCAGGAGTCAGGAGTCAGGAGCCAGAATTCGGGAGCCAGGAGTTGGGTGGGAATTGAGATCAATTCTGGTCATGAAAATACTCAAGCATCTGGCTTCCTCCCAAGGGCTTCCTCTCAAGGGCGTAGGCTCTGCACCCCTACCCAAGGATCTCTTTATTTTCCGAAATCCTCCTTAATTCTGACTCCTAGCTCCTGACTCCCGCCCGAGGCAAAAACTCCCGCTTTGAGTAGCTTCCCCGAAACCAAGCAGTTTAATTGTAGCGAGTGCAGATCGCCCACTACCCTGGGAGAGGGCATTGGCTATCTAGCTCGCCCCTTGGATTGACCAGGGTGATGGACAGGATTAACGAGGTTGCTATGGCAGACAGTCCCCTTCGGGTTGCGGTTGTGGGTACCGGGTTTGGTCAGAAGGTACATATTCCGGGCCTCCAGGCCCACCATCGTACGGAGGTGGTGGCGGTGTATCACCGCGATCTGGACAAGGCCAGGGCGATCGCGGCGGCCCACCACATTCCCCATGCCTGCGACAGGGTGGAGGCGATCGTGGCCCTGCCCGAGGTGCAGGCGGTGACCATCGCCACCCCCCCGTTTTTGCATTACTCCCAGGCCAAAATCGTGCTCGAAGCGGGTAAGCATCTGCTAATAGAGAAGCCCACGGCGCTGTCGGAGGCTGAGGCCGAGGCGATCGCAGGGCTGGCTCGCCAGCGCGGCCTGATCGCCACCCTAGACTTTGAATTTCGCTTTGTGCCCGCCTGGCAGCGCCTGGCCGAACTGCTGGCTGAGCACTATGTGGGCTCCCTGCGCCTGGTCAAAATCGACTGGACGGTGCCGGGCCGAGCCGACCCCAGTCGGGCCTGGAACTGGTACTCGCGCCAAGATCAGGGGGGCGGTGCCCTGGGGGCCTTTGCCTCCCATAGCTTTGACTACATCCCTTGGCTGTTTGGCCCCATTCAGCGGCTGTGCGCCCGACTCAGTACCGCCATTCCCCAGCGCCCCGATCCAGCCACCGGGGCACTCAAACCGGTGGATGCCGACGACACCTGTGGTCTCATGCTCGATCTCGACTCGGGTATTCCCTGCCAGGTGGCGATTAGCTCTGTGGCCTACGCGGGGCGGGGCCACTGGGTCGAGGTCTACGGCGATCAGGGCACCCTGGTGCTGGGCAGCGATCACCTCACCGACTATGTCCACGGCTTTCGGCTGTGGGGCAGCCAGGGCGGGGCACCCCTGGCGGAGCTGCCGATTCCCGACCGGCTACAGTTTCCCGCCACCTACAGTGATGGCCGCATTGCCCCCTTTGTGCGGGTGGTCAACCACTGGGTCAACGACATCGACCGGGGGCAGGCCACGGCACCGTCGATTGAGGATGGGGTGCGATCGCAGCACCTGATGGATCTAGCCCACCAGTCTCACCGGCAAAATACCTGGGTCGAAGTCCCCAAACCCTGGTCCCAGGGGTAGCCAGGGCCCTGGGACCAGGGGATAATCCGCCCAATGTCCCAACCATGGAGCAAGTGCCCAACGGGTAGCAAAACAGCAATCTTTTCAAAGGGGAGGCGTTGCGGGGTGGGTTTGTGTTCCAATAACAGCGAGATCACCACAGCAGTATTGCCCCTATGGAGTTCAACCATCTGAGTTTTTACGTGGATGACGTGGTTCCCTGGCGCGACTGGTTCATGACCGCCTGGGGAGGGCGTTGGGCTGGCGAGCCCCAGTCTGACCACAGCGCCCTCGTGTATGTGGGCCAGGTGCCGCTGCTGATTGTGGCCGACCCGGCGGTGGTGGGGGCGTACCTCACCCAGCACCCGCCAGGCATTGGCGATGCAGCCCTGCGGGTGCTGGATCTGGCCCAAACGCTCGATCGGGTCGTGGACGCCGGGGGCACCGTGGTACAGCCCCTGCAAACCGATCCCTGGGGCCGGGGTCGCTGGGGACAGGTACAGGGCTGGGGCTTGTTGCGCCACACCCTAGTCGAGTCGTGGCAGCCGGAAGGGTGGATTCCCACGATCGCCCCTGGCTGCACCCCGCCCCCCCCCGCTCAGCCGGAGCTGATTACCGCCATTGACCACGCCGTGATCAATGTGCCTGCCGGGGAGCTGAGCGCAGCGGTGGCCTGGTACGAGAACCAGCTGGGCTTTCAGCCCCGGCAGCGGTTTACCATCGATACGTCTCGGTCGGGCCTGCGCAGCCAGGTGCTCGCCCACCCCCAGGGCAAGGCCCAGATGCCCATCAATGAACCCGCCACCGACAACTCCCAGGTGCAGGAATATTTGCACTACAACCGGGGCTGTGGCATTCAGCATGTGGCCCTGCACACCCAGGATATTGTGCAGACGGTGGCCCATCTGCGGGCTAAGGGGGTACGCTTTTTGCCGGTGCCCCCCAGCTACTACGAGACCCTGCGCGATCGCCCCGGCTACCAGTCCCAGGGCGACAGCCCTTCGGAGTGGCTGCGCCAGCGCGAAGCGGCCATTGCCCAACTGCAAATTTTGGTCGATTGGGAGCCCAATCTGCCCCAGGCTCGGCTGTTGCAAACCTTTACCCAGCCATTTCTGACGGTGCCGACGGTATTTTTTGAGCTGATTCAGCGCCAGGTGGTGTGGGTCAACGATGGCGTTGCCCAAGCCCAGGGGTTTGGGGAGCGCAACTTTCAGGCGCTGTTTGAGGCGATCGAGCGCGAGCAGATGAAGCGGGGTAGCGTGACCTAGGCTGTGAGGGCAGGGGCTAGGAGAAAAAGGCAAAATTCAAAAGGCAAAGGAACCATCTCGACGCCCTCTGCGACAAGTCTATGGGCTAGGAGACCTCGGAGATTTTCAAAACCTCCGAAGTCTCCTAGCGCAGAAAGCTGCTCACCGTCCACAGGGACAGACAGGTGAGTGCCGCCGCAATGGCGTCGGGGCCAGCCCAGGCAAACTGGGCCCCCTGGGGAATCAGCAGTTGCCCCACGGTAAGTCCCAGGGCCAACCCGGCGGCCAGACCGGCGATGGTGAGCAACACCGATCGCCAAAACTTGTTTTCTTTGCGGTTGAGGAAGTAGATGGCGGCCCCAATGGCCACGGCTAGGGCCAGGGAAGGGGCGGCAAAGCCCAGCAAAGCCAACCCGCCATAGGTGACCGAGGGCCAGAGCACATCGTCACGGCTGGGGGTGTCGACTAGGCCATTGAGCCAGTCAGGGCGGGGGAGCGATGGGGCGGCCTTGGGGGAGGGCAGGGTTTCGGGCAGGTTTTCGGCAAACCGAATGCGATCGGGCACTTTGATTTTGCCCTCCTGGCGCAGCCGCAGCCGCTCCATCAAAATGGCGTCGTAGGCGGCTTCGACAGCGGCCTGCTGTTTGGGTTCTTCGACATATTGATGGACGAGGCGATCGCGGGCCTCCTGAATTTCTTCAAAGGTCGAAGCTTCGGTGATCCCAAGCAGTTCGTACGAATTTTTATCGCTCATCTGCAAAACTCCAAGCCCTCAGACGACTTGACAACAACGGCCCCAAATCGATCATCCCAAGCCAGATGACGATAGCTTAAACCCATGCTTAGACCCAGTGTAACCAGCCATCCCGCAAATAGGGAACATCGGCTCCGGCGAAGCACAGCCCCCAGGCCTATCTTACGGCCTGGACGAGGCCGCGCAATTTTTGTTTCCCCAGTCAGGGACTCGATTCACCCCTAGGATGGGGGATAGTTTCAGGGTTTGTCTGACCCCAGAGGTACAGAATGGGTACAACGTTGATAGGGGTTTGGGGCCTGGCTCAACTGTCGCCAGCCGTAGCCCTACCCGGCCAACCCGCCACCAGCGGCAATGTCACTGGGTTGGTCGACACCCTGATTGTGCTGCTGCTGGTGGCCACGGTGGTCGCCGCAGCACAGGGAAACGCTCCAGCTCAACATGATTGCCGCCAAGGCCGCCCAGCAAGAACTGGCCAGCCTGCTCCAGTCGGGCAGTCTGCCCAAAAACCTCTATGAAGAGCTGTTCGCCGCCTACCAGGCCCAGATCGCCACCGCCGATCGCGACCTGCGCGACCTCTACAACCAGCGCGACCTCGGCGACAGCGCCCACCTCGAAGACCAGAGCGGCCTCGATAGCCTGCGCCGCCGCCTCTACCTGGCGGAAAAAGGGGCCATCAACGACGCCCTGCGCAAGGGACTGCTGTCGGAGGAGGTGAGCCAACGCTACGTCAGCACCCTGAACGAGAAACTGCTGGCGCTCAAGGATGACTAAGACTCACCCGTTGACAGAGAGAGCTCGAATTCGCTAACTTAAGCATAGTCATTTCGACTTCGCTTAAGTATTGTTTAGCCCATGGGGGCAAGCCATGCGTTTAGTGATTACTCGAGGATTGCAGGCGGTGAGAAACGCCTTTGAGCGCAGCAATGCCGCCGTTGCCGAGGGCCGCCGCCTGACAGGCCGCCGCTAGTACAAAAAGGCAGAAGGCAAATCTTCCTTTGCGCCAGGTCGTCCTGGGATGTGCCAGGGCGATCGCCTAGGCGCAGAGGCCCATAAAATCGAGCACTTGTCGGACGAGTCCCGGCTTGGTGACCGCCAGAATGGTTGAGCCGCTCTCCAGCACCGTGCTGCCGTTGGGAATGGTTAAGTCTTCGTGGGGGTGGGCCTGGTAGCCAATAATCAGGGTGCCCGCCCGAAACCGTGGGTCTTGGGCAATTTCGGCCAGGGTGCGGCCTACAATGGTGCACTGCTGGGGAATCGGTAGCTTCAGCACCTCTACCTGGCCCTGCTCAAAGTGCATCATCGCCTCTACCTGGGGGTATTCAATGGCGTTGACCATGCGATTGATGGTGAGCTCAGTGGTGCTAATGGTGTGGGTGGCCCCCGCCAGTTGGTAGGGCTCGGCGAAGTCGCGATCGCTCATGCGCACCACCGTCTGGGGTACCCCGTAGTGCTTCGAGAGCGTCACGATGGCCAGGTTTAAAGCATCTTCAGGCAGCGCTGCAATCACCGCATCGGCCTTGCGAATGCCCGCTTCTAGCAGGGTGGTGGTGTTCACCGCGCTGCCCTCAAAGGCCATCACCCCAATTTTTTCGCGGGCATGCTGGCAGGCCAGCGGATCGGTATCCACCACCGCCACGGTGTGCCCCTCATAGAGCAGGGTTTTGGCTAGATCGAGACCCAGCATGCCAGCACCGGCAATTAGAACGTACATAGTTAACCCATCCTTAAATGCCTAATTAAGTACATGGACAGAATTATTTGGCTTAGGGTTTGGGGGGAACACCTCTAATAAGGGGCCTCAGTCCCTTAAGCTCCAACTACATGCTGAATTTAATTGTGTCCACCTACTTATCATGCTGGGTACAAACAATAAATCCCCCAGCGAGATATACCAGTAGGCTGTAGCCTAGATTGGCTTTCTTCGTCCCTGGGGATGGGGTGAGCCATCCACCCATTGGTGTCGGGCAGACACACGGGGCTGCCCCTACGCATCCACTCAACGGGCAGACACACGGGGCTGCCCCACGCATCCACCCACCTACCTCCCCATGAAAGGACTGACTGGCAAAACCGCCCTCATCACCGGAGCCTCCTCGGGCATTGACCAAGCGATCGCCATTCGCCTGGCTGAAGAGGGCTGCAACTTAGTGATCAATTATCGCCGCGACAGCGATGGAGCCGAGGCCACCCGTCGTCAGGCCCTGGAAAGAGCCGACCAGGCGATCGAAGCGTTGCTGGTGAAGGGAGATGTGTCCCAGGAGGCCGATGAGATCGCCCTGGTGCAGCAAACCATCGCGCACTTTGGCCGGTTAGATATTCTGATTAACAACGCCGGGGTACAGACCGAGAGCCCTCCGAGGCGATCGCGGTCGACAGCTTTGACTGGGTGCTGGGGGTCAATCTGCGGGGGGCCTACCTGTGCGCCCGCGAAACGATCCAGCACCTGCTAGCCCAAAACCGCCCCGGCAGCATCATCAATGTTTCCAGCGTCCACGAAATCATTCCCCGGCCCAACTACTTGAGCTACTCCATCAGCAAGGGGGGCCTAGGCAACATGACCCGCCCCCTGGCCCTGGAATATGCTGCCCAGGGAATTCGGGTCAACGGGGTTGGCCCTGGGGCTACGGCTATCCCGATCAACGAGGCCTGGACCGAGGACCTGGAAAAAAAGGCCAAGGTCGAGAGCCACATTCCCATGGGTCGGGCCGGCACCAGCGCCGAAATGGCGGCGGCCGTGGCGTTTCTAGCCTCTGAGGAAGCCGCCTACATCACCGGGCAAACCCTCTACATTGACGGCAGTCTCACCCTCTACGCCGACTTCCGCGAGGCGTGGTCGGCCTAGGGCTTACCTGAAGAACTGTTACACTTCCTCAACAATCGGTATTACCCTCGACGCTCGCGATGATACGATGCCCATCAAATGGTTGTAGAGATAGCACTTCATGACTGAAACGCTGACAGGTCAAACACCTATTTTTGGAGGCAGCACTGGCGGTCTCCTCACCAAAGCCCAGGTCGAAGAAAAGTACGCCATCACCTGGACCAGCCCCAAGAAGCAGGTTTTTGAAATGCCCACCGGTGGCGCTGCCTTCATGAACGAAGGAGAAAACCTACTGTACCTGGCCCGCAAAGAACAGTGCCTAGCCCTGGGTACCCAGCTACGCACCAAGTTTAAGCCCAAGATCGAAGACTACAAAATCTACCGCATCTTCCCAAGTGGCGAAATGGAGTACCTGCACCCTGCAGATGGGGTCTTCCCCGAAAAGGTGAATGCAGGTCGTGGCAGTGTAAACAGTGTGGCTCGAAACATTGGGTCTAACCCTGACCCTGCCACCATTAAATTTAGCGGTAAGGCCACCTACGAGGTGTAGTCAGTCCGGTGGGCGTCATCCCCGTTAGAGGTTGTTTGAAAAGCCAAAGAGCGTCTCAGGTTATACCTAGGTCGTAGGCTAATGCCCTGAGAATTCAGCGTTTTTGCGGTTTCTTGGCGGCAAACTATACCTAGGACAACCCTTTTCAAACAATCTCTTAGGCCGATGACGACTACCGTTGCTCACTAATACTGTTGCTAAATGTTGACTGTGACTGTTGTGTTGTGAGGGGCGTAGCTTGGAGCTAGGCCCCTTTTTCATCTCGGTGCCCCATTTATCTCGGTGTCCCCAGTCGGGCGGTAGAATAGGTGCCATGATTTTTCCAGCCTTTGAACAATTTCAGACCTACGCCACCCAGGGCAATTTTGTGCCGGTCTACCAGGAGTGGCTAGCCGACTTAGATACCCCTGTGTCGGCCTGGTATAAGGTGTGTGCCGGCCAGTCCTACAGCTTTTTGCTGGAGTCGGTGGAAGGGGGCGAAAACCTGGGTCGCTATAGCTTTTTGGGCTGCGACCCTGTGTGGGTGCTCGAAAATCGGGGCGATCGCTCGACCCAAACCTACCGCGACGGCACCGTGATCGAGCACCAGGGCAACCCCTTCGACACCCTGGCCGACTGCCTAGCCCCCTACCACCCGGTCAAACTACCGGCCCTGCCCCCCGGCATTGGCGGGCTGTTTGGCTTTTGGGGCTACGAACTGATCCGCTGGATCGAGCCTAAGGTGCCGGTGCACCCTGCTGGCCCCGATGACCTACCCGACGGGGTATGGATGCAGGTGGATAGCCTGCTGATTTTTGACCAGGTGCAGCGCAAGATCTGGGCCATGGCCTACGCCGATCTGCGGGCTCCCAATACCGATGTACAGGTGGCTTACCAGGCGGCCTGCGATCGCGTTCAGCAACTGCTCCAGAAACTCACCCTGCCCTTGGCCTCGACCCAGTCCCCCTTGCCCTGGCGTCCGATCCACGGTGCCACGCCCCCAGTGGACTACACCAGCAACCGCACTCCCGCCGAGTTTTGCGCCAGCGTCGAGCAGGCCAAGGCCCACATCCAGGCCGGGGATATTTTTCAGGTGGTGATCTCCCAGCGGCTCAATACCACCTACGGGGGGAACCCCTTCGATCTGTACCGCTCCCTGCGGCAGATCAATCCCTCCCCCTACATGGCCTACTTCAACTTCTACGACTGGCAGCTGATCGGCTCTAGCCCCGAGGTCATGGTCAAAGCCACCCTGGCCGACGACCTCAGCCAGCCCTATCTGGCCACGGTGCGGCCTATTGCCGGGACCCGACCCCGAGGCAAAACCGCTGCCGAAGACACCGCCTTTGAGCACGATCTGCTGGGTGACCCCAAGGAGCGGGCCGAACATGTCATGCTGGTCGACCTGGGCCGCAACGATCTGGGCCGGGTGTGCCTCAGCGGCACCGTCCAGGTCGACGAACTGATGGTGATCGAGCGCTACTCCCACGTCATGCACATTGTCAGCAACGTGGTGGGCCGTCTCAGCCCCAGCAAAACTGCCTGGGATCTGCTCAAGGCCTGTTTCCCGGCGGGTACCGTCAGCGGCGCGCCCAAAATTCGCGCTATGCAGATCATCCACGACCTCGAGCCCTGCCGCCGGGGCCCCTACTCGGGGGTTTACGGCTACTACGACTTTGAGGGGCAGCTCAACACCGCCATTACCATTCGCACCATGGTGGTCAGGGCTCGGCCCGAGGGTGGCCACAGCGTTAACGTGCAGGCCGGGGCCGGGCTGGTGGCCGACTCCATACCCGAAATGGAGTACCAGGAAACCTTGAATAAAGCGCGGGGCATGCTGGAGGCCATTCGCTGCCTAAATCAGGAGTGAGGAGGTGACCCCTACGGGCAATTTGAAGGTTGAACGTTCCTAACCGCAGCCTTCGGCCCAGGTGACCGACGGAAACTGCCCGGCTCGAAACTCAATGACCTTGCCCTGGTCATCGGTTTCAAACACCAGGCGATACATATCTTCGCCGGGGTCTTGGGGGGTGAAGATGACGGTTTTACCCAGAGTGACCGGGTTGGCTTTGGCCTCCAGTTGCTTCTGGTCGTAGACCTTCACCAGGTCGCGCTCGGTGGAGCCAATTTTAATGCCGCTGCGGGTGGCGGCCAGACTGCCCGGCAACAGATCAATGCGCAGCACCGTGTCATTGATGGCCATCAGGCCCATGGGCTCGTTATAGCCTTCAATGCGGTAGTACTGACACTCGCCACTGCCCGTATTTTCGATGGGGACGGGGGTTAACCCCTGGTCTCGCAGGTCGTCTAAGGTCATGCCAATGCGGATGGGGCCAAGCCCTGTGGTCTTGAGGGGTGCCGCTAGTAGAGCCAGAGTCGGGGTGGTTTCAACGTCAGCGTCTGGGGCGTTGGCCATGGCTCGCTGCATGATCTGTAGGGATTGTACCGGAGCCAGTACGGCGTTGAGCAGCGTTTCGGCTTTGGCCCTGTAGTAGGTTGCTTTTGGAGGTGGGGAGGTATTGGGCGCATAGTTATTGGTGGCCTGGGCCATCCCGCTGGGGCGCTGACCATAGCCTAGGGCGACTAAACCCCCCATGGCTGCGACCGCGGCGATCGACGCCATGGCTCCTAGACGCTGTTGTTTCTCCTTCACCATTTCGCTTAACCCGTGAATACCTGATAACCCGTGTATGGGATCCTGGGAGGCAGGCGATCGCCCGCTCGGGCCGCTCGGTGACCCTTACCCAGGTCATGGCAACGGCTTTAATGATGGGTGGCTGAAAGCCAGGCCATCGTTAAAGCAACCAAAATCAACCGTGGGATTCAAACTTCATCCAGCCTAAACCCCAGGCAAAGCGTATCATAATGAGCAAGATAACTCAAAATGGTTGCCCATTATCCGTTCTAGTGTAGCAGCACCCGCCTGTCTACTGTAAAATGCCGCCGTCGTTTCGTTTGCTCCCTTGGTTTCGCCCCCAGGCCCAGTCGCGCTCTAGTCGGTGGCTATTCCCCCTGTTGCCCCTGGGGCTACTGGCGATCGCATTGGGAGGGGGCTTGGTCGCTTGGCGGGGGCAGCGGATCCCAGCGGTCACCACCCTGCAACCGGTGGCCCCCTCTACCGCTAAGCCTTGGGGGAGTAGCCTGCTCCATCGGTACCGCCAGCCACGGCCCAGCACTCCCCTGGCGGTGCCCCCGCCGGTGCTTCCCCATCCGCTGCCTCCGCCCCAGGCCTGGCCCGAGTTACCCCTGGTGAAGGTGCAGCCCAGCTTTACCGACCTAGATCCTGGCTATTGGGCTTGGCCCCTGCTCGCCGATCTGGCCCGGCGAGATTTGGTGGCGGGCTTTCCGGACGGGTCGTTTCGCCCTGGGGAGCCCATGACTCGGGCTGAGTTTGCCGCCCAGCTGACGCGGCTCTTTGACCTGCCCCAGGAGCTGACTTCGCCTCCAGGGTCTACCCCCTACCCAGATATGGCTACCGATCACTGGGCCTACGACAGCGTGCAAAAGTCGGTGCAGATGGGGTTTCTCACCGGCTACCCCGAGGGCACCGTCTTGCCCGAGCAGACCGTTACCCGCATTCAAGTGATTGTGGCCTTGGCCAACGGGCTGAGGTTGAAATCGAGTCGTGGCGCAGCTCCGCTGCCAGAACTCTACGGTGACCAGAACCAGGTGCCCGATTGGGCCAACCGCCAGCTGGTAGCCGCCACCGCAGCGGGGCTGGTGGTCAACTACCCCGACCTGGGCCAGCTGGCCCCCAACCGACCCGCGACCCGAGCTGAGGTAGCGGCGATGCTGCACCGGGCCTTGGTCTACACTGGCCGTTTGCAGGAGGTGCCGTTTGCCTACGTGGTCAAGGCCCCCTAGGCGACGACCTGGGGCGCTTGCACCTGCCTGAGCTGCTGCCGGAGGGGGGCACCCTCAATTACCTCGGCCTCTAGGAGCTGCTGGGCTAGACTTTCGAGCAAGTCCCGGTTCTGCTGGAGAATGTCGAGGGCTCGCTGGTGGCCTGCTTCGACCAGCGATTTAACCTCATCGTCGATCGCCTTAGCCGTTTCTTCACTGATGGGGCGGCGGGCATTGGGCATCCCAGTTCCTCGCCTTTGCCGTTGATTTTGACGCGATCCCCGCCGTACCGTCGGTGCTGGAAACGCCGCTGACCGTAGACGACGAAGACGGCACCACCCCCCTGCTAGGCGACTCCGACGACCCGGCGATTTGGGTGAACCCAGCTGACCCCAACGACAGCCGGGTGATTGTCACCCTCAAGGATGGCGGTGCCGCGACTTTTAACCTGCAAGGGGAACTCCAGCAGACCATTCTGCCAGCGGACTACGGCGACATCCGCTACAACAATGTGGATTTGCTCTACGGCGTTGAGGTGCCCGCCTTTAACCCCATCGGCTCCTTTACGACCGATATTGCGGTGATGAGCGATCGCGCCAATGATACCCTCGCCATCTTTGGCATTGACATCACCACCGGGGAACTCTACGACCTGACTGCACCCACCCTGAGTGACTTGGCCTTCTCGATCTTTGGGGTTGATGATGGGGAAGCGACGGCCTACGGCCTGGCCACCTACCTCAGCCCGGTGACGGGTAAGCTCTACGCCTTTGTCACCCAAGCCAGTGGCAATCAGGTGGCGCAGCTAGAACTGACGCCTCAAATCAGCCCCGCCGATGCCTCCTACATCGATGCCAAAGTGGTGCGCATCATTGATTTACCGGTGCCCACCGAAGATGTGGAAGACTCCCAGTTCGAGGGCTTGGTGATTGACCAGGAACTCGGCCAGCTCTACGTCTCCTTAGAAAATGAGGTCGGTATCCTCAAGCACCTCACCAGGGCTCAGGGCATACCCCTGAACAGTTATGGGTTTCTCCACCCGGCGGGGAAAGGTCAGCATGGCGACCGGGTAAATGCGCAGGGTCTCGTTACAAACGGCATTGAGGTAGGGCAGCTTGGTCAAGACGATCGGGTCAGCCCCGGTCGCCGCCTCGAGTTCTTGCCGCAGCCGTGCTCCCACCTCGGGCTGGTGATGCACCCAGTAGAGGCTCCAGGCCATGGCGGTAGCGGTGGTCTCGTGGCCAGCCACCAGCAGGGTCATTAACTCATCCCGCAGTTCTTGATCCGTTAGCCCCTGCCCCTCGCCGTCGCGGGCAGCCAGCAGCAGCGAGAGAATATCAATGCGATCGGGTTCAGGATTGCTCCGGCGGGCCTGAATTTCACTAAAAATTAAGTCGTCAATCTCTTTGGCCAGAGCCTGGAGGCGATGTCCGGGACTCCAGGGGCCGTAGTCTTGGCTCAGCAGTGGCAAAAAGATCAGGGCCGCCCCCAAGCGGCCGCTGGACATGTCGAGACGTTGGGCCAACAGTTGGCCCAGGCGCTGACAGCGCTCCCCCTGGCGCAGACCAAACACGGCCTGCGGAATAATCTGCATCGAGATTTTCTGGGTGAGCTCCCTGGCTTTAAAGGGTTGTCCCGGAGTTAGGTCGGCCAGCACCTCGTGGGTAATGGTGCGAATTAACTCGCCGTAGACCTTCAATCGCTCACCGTGGAAGGGCGGCATGACCAACTGGCGGCGCTGCCGATGCTGGGCTCCACTGAGCAGAATCAGCGAGTTGTAACCCAGCAGAGGGGTCAAAATTTGGTTGACTTCCCCCGGCGCACTGAGTTCCTGCCCGTCATGGGTAAGCACATACTTGAGCGCATCCGGATGGCTGAGAAAAATCCAGTCCATCAGGGTGCCACGGGCCTTGAAGATATCGCCCCATCGGCGATACTGGGTTTCCATGTAGTCGAGGGGGTGAAAGATCCAGTTGTAGAACTGAACCAAACCGGGGGCGGGGGCGGTGGGGATGGTAGCCATGGAGTTATTCCTAGGAATACTGATCTAACCCTAGGGGACTAACCCTAGGGGCAATAGAGCGTGGCGCGGGTATCGCGGCCGGTCACTGGGTTAGTGCCCTGGGCCACGGCGCAAAGCAGGGTGTTGGTCTTGGCGTCGAGCAGCACATCGGTAAAGTCAGCCCCGTCGATGGTGGCTTCGCGAAAGTCGGTGCCAAAGGCATAGGCCCCCTCCAGAATCGCGTTGGTCAGGTTGGCCTGAAAGAATCGAGCGCCGTCGAGGGTGGCCCCGGTCATGTCGGCCCCGGTCATATTGGCGCGGGCCAGGGTGGTGTCAAACATCCTCACGCCGCGCAGGTTGGCGTGGCTCATGTCGGCATCGGCCATGTCGGCGCTGGTGTAGTTGTTGCCGCGCAGGTCTTGGTTCGACCAGTCAGTGCTTCTCAGGCTTTGGCGATCGTAGCTGGTGGCCTGGGCTGGGCTCACCCAACCCAAACAGAGGGTGAACCCAATCAGGGTGGCGATAACTATCCGACACAGGCTGGATCGACTAACCATGGCGTCCCACCTAAATTCATTTTTAAAGTCTACAGTCTGAGTTTACAGGGCGACCTGACCAAACCAAAGCCGGGGCCACCCGGTCTTGAGCCGGAATCGATCCGGTATCGATCGCAGGATCAACCAGCGGCCTTCCATTCGGGAATGGGGCGATCGCCCCTGCGGCTGCCGCTGCTGTGGGGTGGCGATGCCCACGGCAGCTACTGGAAGAGCACCACCGTGGTGAAAACCATGGCAGCGGCCTTGGGGTAGGGACTGGGAGGGGGGAGGCTTTGCGGCCATCGCTGATCATGGCCATGGCCCTTTAACTACTCAAAACCGGGGAGCGGCTTGAGCTTCCCTTTGCCCAGGCGCTGCTGCCAGTAGGCTAAGCGAGGAGCATCGGGATCCGCTTGGCCCCACAATTGCACCCAGGTGCGGGCACCGTCTAGCTTTTTTTGGGCCATTAGGAGTTCGATATAGGCATCGGCAAAAGCATTGAATTCTAAGAAATGAAAGCGATCGCGGGCTAGAAACGGCTTTAGGATCGCCTCAGCCGCATCAATATCACCGTCATCAAGGTACAACCTAGCCTGGGACGCACTGGCCATCACATAGTCTGGGAAGCGGACGGTAATCTCGCGGATGAGAGCGTAGGCTTCGGGGTCACGGTTTTGGTACAGGTAGGCAATGGCCAGATTATTGAGTAAACCTTATCGGAATCTAGTCCGAGTAGATAAAATGAGGTCAGTTGTGACGATCCCGGAATGACTCTATGAAACTGAGCTATGACGAGCTTCAAAGCAGACCTCGGATTTTACGTAGCC
>Ga0169931_10006948_pt1 | contig 16906 bp, 21 predicted proteins | sample Kivu_15m_20L_FD_129675 | JGI IMG/M metagenome (GOLD analysis project Ga0169931, IMG submission 129675) | Freshwater microbial communities from Lake Kivu, Western Province, Rwanda to study Microbial Dark Matter (Phase II) - Kivu_15m_20L... | ecosystem: Environmental > Aquatic > Freshwater > Lake...
TGATGGAGCTATGGATAGTATAGCTTTCTTTTTAGATAGAATTAATGATCAAGAACAAATTGCAGAAGTTATGAGCTCTATTGATAATTCTCCTTTGATATTAGCAATACAAGCACGTATGCAACTTCTTGTAAACTATATAATTGAACATCCTAATTTTATTGCTTTACCAGAGACTGCAAATTATCTACAGACTGCTTTAGAGAGTGCGCATGATAACAATTATGAATACATTCAAGATTTAGACAATGCTTTAGTTCTTGTGAGCAATAGAGCTTTACAAGATGAGTAGTTTTAGTTCGATTAAGAGCAGTAACTAAAAATTTACAGAAATCTAATTATTGAAAACAGTTGGCCGATATGAACCAGCGCTGCACACGCTAGAAATGTTCCAAACGGTAATTGGAATGTGCGCGCTTTTTTTCCATACATAAGTAATAAAGCAACCCCAAATAATGATCCGGCAATTGAGCCGATTAATAATGTTTGCCAACATCCAATTGGACCGAGAAATGCCCCAATAAAAATTAAAAGATCAATGTCTCCTTGTCCTAAACTTTCTTGACCTGTTAATCTATAGGCCAACCGTGCGGTCAATCCTAAAGTTATCAATCCAAGCAAGGCGCCAATAACACTTTCAAGCGGGGTAATCAGCAGTAGTCCACTTTGTGCCGCAAGCCAACCAAGCGGTGCTAAAAATAATGTAACAAACCGAGAAATCAATAAGGTTTGTGCATCGGTATGGGCAGTTATCCATAATGCTAAACAGAACAAAAAATAAATGATTTGTGTTGCATAATAAAGATGATTGATCGCTACAAAAAAAAGATAAAAAAAAGAGCACGATAGTGCAAAAAGAACTAATGCAGCAGGATGCAAAAAACGATATCTAATATTTTCTAAAGACAATAAAAGAGCAGCAAGAATATGCGCAATTGTAGCGCAGAATAAGGCGACAGTAAAGCTTGTAAAAGCTTGAATCACAAATCGCCTTTGCGTTTTAAATCTTCTAAAAGCTCTTCTACACGATTAGTTTTTTCTTGTGCAGCATCAAATTTAAAAGTGATCTCGGGAGTATAACGGCCATTAATTTCTTTAGCAAGCGCAGCACGCAATGATGGCTTATATAATTTAAGTCGATTTAATTTTTCATTAAATTCTTCAAGCCCACCAAGAGTTGTAAAAAAAACATAACAATGACCCTTATCTGGAGAAAGCATTACTCGATTAATACAAAAACCCCTTAACAAAGAATCATCTAATGTCGCTTGCAAAAATAAATTTGAAATAGTTCGTAAAAAAAGAGCTTCTTTTTGAGAACGTTTAATATCACTAACTCGTTTATTGTTCATTATTAATCTAAATAATTAAACAAGTTTTTGAGTAAGCATGCGCATATAATTTTGCTTCATAGCACGCATTAAACGTTTACGACGTTTTTGTGTAGGTGGCTCAAAATAAACTACACGCTTCATATCACGTACTATACCTTCACGTTCAATCTTCTTTTTAAGTTGTCTTAAAGAGCGTTCAACGTTTCCTGTTACGCCAATTTCGATATTTGACTTTTTTGACATGCGAGTTTCAACTTCCTTTCAGTTGATGCTAGAGTAATTACGCTTTTGTTATATAATACTCATTTGAGCTCAAAATGTCTAGGTCTTTTACTGATAAAAGGCCTCTTTTGCAAAAGACTTTTTTATTAAGCTTAAACAGGTGCTCTTTTTTAAAAAGTCCCGGCCAAGGTTACTGCCAGTGTATTGGTTTTATATGCTCCGCGGCGAACAAGTGGTGCCTGCCAGGTAAAGCCAACTTTCATATATGGTGAAAAATCATAATGGAACCCAATGTTTATTGCTTGAATAGCCCACTTTGTATGGTCTTCAAGTACGTATGGTTTAAATGCTGTATCAGGGGTTAATAACTTAACCGTATCTTTAGAGTGAGAAGTGTAGATATATTCAGTGTAAAAAGAGAGTTTTTCCATAAAATGGTAAGCATTGAGTGCGCAGGTAAAGAACCATGTTTTTCCTGGTGCATAACTTACGTCAGTTTTAAAGGGAAATACTCCTCGTTGCCGTTCATCATTGGGTACATACATACCAGAAATGTCTCGTTTGAAAAAGTGCGAAGCCCCTGCTTGCCAGGTAAATTCAATTGTTTCGTAAAAATCCATGCTTAAGCCTGTTGCAATACTGATTCCGTTATGTTTGTTGTTCCCGAATGGGATTGAAAATGCTTTTGTTTGGTCCTTTTCTTTACCAATACCAACAATGCCGGTCACTTTAAAAAAAGGAGTCATGATAAATTGTGGCCATTTATGATCATGGTTAAATGGATCATCAGGTTGATCATATGAACCTGGTTTATTAATTGCAAAATTATGTCGCCAAATCAAAGAAAGGAGCACATCTTCTGGTCCAGTTGCATGGTAATCTTGAATATTTAAACCCATCTGTTCAAAGATTAATTCATGCGGGTCCATTAACCAATTTGCAATAGTTGCTCTGTCGGCGACAAGATCAGCAACAGCTGTGGTGCTTCCATAAATATCTTGAACCGGAATAGCTGTGGTATAAACAAGTGGGTCACCTTGATCAAGAAATTTAGTATGCGTTTGTTTGATGTCGGCGATTCCAGTTTCGACCTGCATAACAACATCAGAAAAAATGCGAACAGAAAAATCAAAGCGAGCACCCATTTTAATGTAACGTAGTGGAATAGAGAAATGCCCTAAATGGTCATTAACATCTGAATAATTTTCGTGGCTTAACAGTTGTCCATCTTGATAGGTTTGGCCAGCTGCAGCTGTTAATAATGCCGGTAGTGTGTGACCTGTTGGAACTGATCCATAAGTCAGTCCTACCATATTCCAGCGGCCATGAATGTCTCCAGCTGGGCATTCAACTTTGTCTTGGTCGCGCCCAATAGTTGCCTTTTGTCCAAACGCAGTTGCACTAAATCGTATTCTTTCAGCCATTGTATGGTCTGTCAGGCCTTTGATTACTGCTTTATGCTGTTCATTTAAAAAATCAAAAGGGTACAATGTTGTATGTAATGGATAAAAATCGTGTTGTGTAATTGTGGCAGTTGTTCCATGCAGAGCAATTTGATAGGTGCAAAGTACTAAAATAAGATAGCTATACCATTGTTTTTTCATAATACAATCCTTTTTTCTAACTCAATTGGATTTTAGTTATAGCATCTGATTCTTATCTGCGTCAAATAATTACAGACTTGCTACGATTCCTTCGATAGAGAAATAGAAAATGAGCATTGCAGTTGCGATACCTGCTGTTGTGATATAGTTTTGGCCCGATTTCCATTCTGAAGGAATAAATAAGAGTGTAATCATAGAAAGTGTGTAAGCAGCGAGTAAACACATTGCGGTACAATAGAAAAACATGTCATTAGTAAAAATTTTAAAACTTATAAAAATTGCAATTCCAATCAAAAGTGTTGCTGTTTTTTGATTTAAGATATTATGCGCTAATAATCTTTGAACAGATTGAGCATGTAATTTTTTAGCAAATGTTAACATTAAAGAACCTGCTGACCAAATCATAGAATGTAAGGTCCCTAAGATTGCAGAAATGCTTGAAAAATGAATACATTCTAAGATCCATTGGCTTTTAAAAACATGTGATAGTGGGATTGCAACAGGGCCAGGGTACTGTAAAAATAGTGGTAACGGTACAGCCAAAACCAGTGAAGTTACAAATGCTAAATATAATCCAGCAACAGCAATCAATGAATAGGTTAATGCTTTTGGTAAATTTTTTTCTGGATCTTTAATAATATTAAATAGTGATGCTGCCGCTTCAAAACCAAAAAATGAAAATGCAATAATGCGTGTTGCTTTAAAAATACTGATTGGTCCACCGGGTAAAAATGGAACTAGATTTGATGGGTTTGCTTTAAATAGGCACATAATTGTTGTAACAACTAAAGGAAATACCGTAAAAGCAATCAAAATTTGCTGACCTAAAGAAGAAAGTGAAACGCCCAGAATATTAAGAAATGTTAAGCCAGCCAGTGTTGCAATTCCAAGATGGGCAGCAGAAAATTCTGGTAAATAATGCATTAAGTGTTGCCCGGCTGAATGTGCTAAAAGGCCCATAGCAATAAGCATGCCGATTAAGTACAATCCATTTGCAAGTAGTCCAATTGAGTGTCCACCCCATTGACGCGCATACGTATAGAATGAACCTTCCTGTGGAAATAGTTGTGCAACACGAGCAACTGATTGGGCCATAAACCAAACAGAAATTCCAGTCAATACAAAAGATAGAATAACGGCAGGCCCAACATCGCCAGCTAATGCACTTGAAATGGTAAAGATTCCAGCTCCAATCATAGCGTTCATGCCAACGATAGTAGCGGTTAAAACTCCAATTTTCTCCGAATTATTTCCAGCCATTAAGATCCTTTTTTTAAAGGTAATTTAAAGTTTCAAAGTTTTGAGTATACCAATAAAAAGAAGGATTAAGAAATTTTGATAGAAATGCTAATTTTTAGTAAATTGTTACTATAATAGATAAGGAAAAACAATGAATTCATGTCATTATATTGGAAAAATTCAAAGAGAACGAGCTTGGTTGCTTTCTTCAGTCATGCGGGGCACAGAGCATATTGCTTTTGACCGTTGCTTTGATAAGCAGCAAGGTCTTTATGAATTTTTTGTGCCTCAAGACACTGAATCTATTTTTCTTGAAACCATGGCTTACTTGACTCAACAGGGCGTTTTATTGTCGCTTGAAAAAAAACGTAAAGAATAGCTTTCTTATTAAAAAATAGCTCAATTAAGCTTATTAATAAATAATTATTGTTTTTTAGGTCTTTATTAAGGTAATCTAAAAATAGGTTTAATTAATAAAAATGGAGTAGGTCATGAAAAAAATTATATATGTTTTCTTATTATTAACAATGCCTGGTATTATTCAATTAGCAGCAGCAGATGGAGGAAAAAAATCTAATACATATACGCTTGAAGAAGATCTTATTTTTTACACTACAAAAGGCGATCTTGCTCAGGTACAAAAACTTTTAAACCAAGGGGCCTCTTTAAAAACCACAACAGAGAAGGGTTCTTCATTATTGTATCTTGCTGCCCAAGCTGGTCATCTTGAGCTGGTAAAATTTCTTTGTGATAAAGGCTTGAGGAGTGCTATCAATGAAAAAAATCAAGAAGGTGGAACTCCTTTATTAGCAGCGGCACAAAAGGGTTATTTTGATGTCGTTAAATTTTTATTGGTGCATGACGCCGATCCATCTATGCAAGTAAATTCTGGTACACCATTAATGTTTGCGGCACAGAAAGGACATGCTACGGTTGTGGATGTATTGGTTACTCATTATAGAAATAAAAAAAATATGGCAGTCAAGGATATCCCTTTTATTGCAGACGCAGTTAAGCTTGCTTTTGAAAATCGACATTATCGAATATTTGATGATTTAGGTAATCTATTAAATCAAGAAGATGTTTTTTTGGATAGGCAATTGCAGAATGCCCTTAATAATAAATTTTATGAAGCAGCTCCAGTTAAAGCGGGAGAGCAAGAGTAATTGTTTATGAGTAAAGTTTTATATCACATTATTGTATTGTTCGGTGTTTCTTTTTCTATTCAAACAGCAGAACAAACATTACCTGAAGAACCACCAGCAAAAAGAGCAAGAGTTGAAGACCCAAGAGGCCCAGAACTGGTTGCAGCTGTCCGTGCAAAAAATTTTGAAACCATAAAGCAACTTTTAGGTCAAGGTGTTTCTGTTTTGACAAGATCAGCAAAAGGTTCTTCTCTTTTAGCCCTTGCCGCTGAAGCTGGAGATATTGAGATTTTTAACTATTTAATGAAAAACGGTCTTGCAGAGTATGTGAACGATAAAAATAATGAAGGAATAACTCCACTTATGTTAGCAGCTCACAAGGGGCATCTAGATATAGTTAGATTATTGTTAGAAAAAGGGGCTTTGGTTAATGAAAAATCTAGTCAAGGTGGGTTTACTGCTTTATATGGATCAATTCAAAATAAACATACTCCTGAGGTTCAATATGAAGTTGTTAAATTACTTTTAGAACATGGCGCAGAAGTAAACATTATAGATAATGATCAAAAGACACCATTAATCTTAGCCTCGCAATATTCAAAATTTAATAAAACGACTCAATTGCTCTTAGAGTATGGTGCAACAGTAAACCTACAAGATAAGAACGGTCTTACCGCACTGATGGCTGCAGCTAGCGTAGGAAATCATGAAATTGTTAAACTATTGTTAGATAGTGATCCAGATACATTAGATGTACAGCAAAACAATGGACGAACAGCCCTTTATAGAGCTGCTCGCAATGGCCATGATCATATTGTTCAATTATTACTAGAAAGAGGGGCTGATATGCGTAAGCACTTAACCGGAGATGATTTAGATACACCTTTATATGTAGCAGCTGAAAATGGTCATCTTTCTGTTATAAAAGTTATTGAAGAATTTGAGAGGAAAAATGGGCGTTCAATTATTAATTTTCACGGCTTGGGCCAAGCGGTATGGGCTGCTTTCAATCAAGATAAGAATAACGTTGTAGCTTATTTAGCAAATAAAATGAAAGAAGCAGGTCTTCCTATTGATGAACAGATGCAACATGTTATTGATGAAGAAGATCAAGGAATTATTACATCAGAAAGTCGTTAAATGCAAAAATGACCTTATGTTGTCCGTTGTCTTTTTGCATCAGGCTCTTCATTTTTTGGGATTATTCTTTCTGAAAAATTCTTATCGAGTCCGTCTAGGCACAGTGTAATAGTCTTTTTATTTTCAGCTGAAAAGTCGCTCTTTTCAATACTATCAGTAAATAATGTAATTTGATTTTTGAAGTCGTTCATTTGACTAACTAACTGATCATAATTTTCTTGACTTGCATTGCCATTTGCTCGTAAAGCAGTAAGTCTTACAATATTGTCTCCAATAGTGCCAATTTGATCACCAGTTGCTTTTCGTGCTTCATTAAAATATTTATTGTTTGGATGCATCAAAACAGCAAGTAGGGGAAAGTGTTTAACCAGAAAAAGATTAGAAGGTGTTGCGTTAAAAAGAGGACTTATATTGTTTGGATATTTATTTGCATTATTAAAAGTAAAAGAAATAAGTTCAACTTGAGCTAAAAAATCAGGAGAATTAGATTTATCGGGCTCTCTTAATTTTTGATTATCTTGCAAGGCTTTCAGAAGTTCTGTTGTAGGCTCACTTCTGAAAGCAGGTCCTTTTAACCATTCTGCTCCAAATCTAACTTGAGCATTCAAAAGTCTTTCTCCGGATTCTTTGGTTGCAAAAGAAACTCTTGTTGTATGGGGAAGATTGTTTGTAACAATAGAAGCAGCTGCCGCAGCTGCATTACCTTCAGGAGAAGAGGTAAATGCAGCTAAGATCGCTGCAAAATCTCTTGAAGTTGTTAATGCTCTTTCTTGCCCAATACAGGTATTAGCATTGTTTATTATATACAATACTGTAATTGCAAAAATACACTTTTTCATTCGAGTCACTCTATTGATTAAGGTAAAAGTGATAATAGATTTTTAAATCGTTTTTGGCAGGTTTTAATGCCAAGCATTTCAATTAATTCATGAATACTTGGTCCATTAGTGTTTGCCATTAATGCATAACGTAAGACTGAAAAAAGTTCTTTAGGGCTGACGATTGTGCCTTTAATATTATTTTTTGCAGTATCAAGTAATACTTGTGGGTCAGTAAATGTTGTAGCATCATGTACAATTGTTTTGATCAGAGCAAGTTTTTCAACAGAAACTACTTGTTCAAGTGTTGCAATTTCATAGACTGGGTCAGCAAAATAAAACGCTAAGAGTTTTACTGAATCTTCAAGGGTGATCATTTCTTTTTGAATGTGACCAATCAATCCAATTAATTGAGCTTCTGAAAAAGTAGCAACAGCTGGATAAGCAGCTTCAAGATAAGGACGGGTAAGTTGCGCTATGGTTTCTGTAGGTAATTTGCAGATCCATTTATGGTTGACCCATTGTAGCTTTTCAACATCGTATTTAATTTGTCCTGTTGCTGAAGGAGCATTAAAATCGATCGCTTCAATCAGCTCTTCCATTGACATAATTTCTTCTTTAAAAGAAGCACCAATTAATGCTAGGTAATTTAAAATTGCTTGTGGCAAATAACCAGCAGCTTTTAAATCACGCAGCGAAAACCCAAAATCCCGTTTTGAAAGTTTTTTACCTTCAATATTACATAAAATAGGTAAATGCCAAAATGTAGGAATCGTGTAATTCATTGCAGTGTACAATGCTGCTTGTCCTGCTGTATTGGTAAGATGGTCTTCACCTCGAATTGCGCAGGTAACTTCCATTAATACGTCATCTACAAAGTTTGCAAACATAAAGGTAACAGTTCCATTTTGACGAGTAATAGGAAAATCAGAAAAGTTTTTTAAGTCAAATGTAATTTTGCCATGCGACAGGTCAGTAATGGTAAGTTGTTGAGTTTGATCAAGCTTCATTCGCCAGATAAATGGGGTAGTTTGAGCTTTTGTTTCAGATGCCTGTTTATCCAATTTAAGACAGGTTTTATCGTAACGGGGAGGTTGTTTCAGCGCAATTTGACGGTTGCGTTTTTTTTCAAGTTCTTCAGTGGTGCAAAAGCAACGATACACTTTGTCATGACTTATAAATTTTTCTAATTCTTTTTGATAAAGATCATTTCTTTGCGATTGAAAGTAGGGAATGTGAGGGCCACCTTTAACAGGTCCTTCTTGATAATCAAGAGAGAGCCAGGTAAGATCTTCAATTATTTTTTCTGCTTTTGGGTCAAAGTTACGTTCTGTATCAGTATCTTCAATTCGCAACACCAGGGTACCCTGATGTTTCTGGGCAATTAAATAATTCATTAAAGCTGTTCTAATATTACCAAGATGCATCATTCCTGTTGGGGCCGGTGCAAAACGAACTCTCAATGATTTATTAGTCATACGTATCCTTTAAAAAATATCTTTTCATGCTCTAGGTTACTGTTTGCAGCTCTGCAAGTCCAGCTTACTCAAGAAAATTCTTAAAAATAAGCTTATTTCTTTTGACAAATTCAGTTAGTCCTTGTTAATGTGGTCAGCATTATAGTGTAATCTCTTTAAAAAAGGAGAGAGAAAAATGAATCGATGTATGCGTATTATGTGTATGGTAGAAGACGGTAAAGATGGAATTCATACCTTTGTCCAACAGTATGCCCAAAAATTTTTATTAGAAGGTTTGATTCAGCCAATTAATGCAACACAAGTCAGAGTGATTGTTTGTGGTCCGCGCGAATCGATAGAAGCTTTTATTGATGCATTACATCATGGTGTTGTTGAAAAAATGATTCGAGGGATCGAAATGGAACCTATGTTCAAGGATCGTGACTATCGCGGAGTGTTTAGGGTTATTGAATAGCAGTAGCCACTTTGTTGTGATTTGAAAGGGGTTATGTTATCTTTACCTAAGATTATTTTTTAAAATTTTCTTATCAGAATACATTTCTAGAATATTTTTTAAGGGAGGATTTGATAATGAGTCAAAAAAAATTACTTCAAATTAAAAATGTAACTAAAACATTTAATGATGGAGTACAAGAAATTCAAGCCCTTAAAGGAGTTTCAATTGATATGTATCAAGGAGAGGTTTTATCTTTGCTAGGAGTCAATGGAGCTGGTAAAACAACCTTGTCTTCTATTATTTCAACTCTGCATCCTGCAACTTCTGGTGATATTTTGCATAATGATGTTTCTATTTATAAAGATGTACTTGCTTATAGAAGAATTATAGGTTTCTGTCCACAAAAGCCAAATATTGATATGATGTTAACTATTGAGCAAAATCTTGAATTTGCCGGTCGCTATTTTTGCATGTCTGCTGAAACAATTAAAGAACGGACTGCTTATTTACTTAAACGATTCGGTCTTGATAAATATGCACGCTCAAAAGCAGTAATTCTTTCTGGTGGCTATAAACAGCGTTTTTTAATTGCACGGACTTTAATGCACGCTCCTCAATTAGTTATTTTTGATGAACCAACTGTTGGCCTTGACCCACATATCAGACGCGACATCTGGGAAGTTATTAAAGGGTTAAAGCAAGAAGGTGTTACTGTTCTATTAACAACCCATTATCTTGACGAAGCTGAACAGCTTTCTGATAGAGTTTGTTTGCTTGATAAAGGGGTTATTCGCTTGGTTGACACGCCTGCGAACTTAAAAGTAGCCCATGATCAAAAAAATCTTGAAGAAGTTTTTATTAAATTAATTAATGAATGCACCGCCGAAGGTACCTGTTAGGAGTAAGCAGATCGGTTAAAGGAATAAATATGAATTTAGCATTAAAAAGTTTTTGTGCGTTAATGCATCGCGATTTAGTTATCTTTTTTGCAACTTGCAAAGATCGTTTAATTAATGCTGTTGTTTGGGGAGTTTTAACCGTACTGGTGTTTGAATATATTATGCCTCAAATGGGAATGCCAGGAATGGGATCTTTTATGGCTTCCGGTGCAATAGCAAGTTGGGGATTTGCCGAAGTGACAGAAAATATTAGTCGTTTTATTGCTGATTTAGAAGGTGAACGTTCTATTTCTTATTATTTAACCTTACCCATGCCGCAATGGGCAGTGTTTGTCAGGTTAGCCCTTTCAAATGCATTTCAAGCTTTGTTTATTGCAATTTTTTTTATTCCACTGTTTAAAATTATCTTATGGAACTCTTTTCCACTTGATCAGCTTTCTCTTTTTAAATTTATTCTTATTTTTTTGCTCTCACATCTGTTTTATGGTTTTTTTTCATTGTGTTTGGGATCGCAAGTTAGATCATTAGATTTGATGGGTAACGTGTGGATGCGCATTGTGTTTCCACTCTGGTGGATAGGATGTTATCAATTTACGTGGAAAGCTTTATATCAAGGACATCCATGGTTGGCATTAATTAATCTTTTAAATCCATTAGTGTATATTTTTGAAGGAACGCGCGCGGCGTTAATTGGACAAGAAGAATATTTAGATTTCTGGTTTTGTTGTTTTGCATTGATAGCTATGACACTTATTGCAGGACTTTTTGGTATTCAAAAATTAAAAAAACGACTTGATTGTTTATAAGAAAAAAGGTCTGTTATGAATCAATTTTTAGTGAGTCTTAAGGTTTTTTGGGCATTATGGTTAAAAGAAGTTATTGTTTTTAGAAAAGACCATATGCGCAATCAAATCAATCTTTTATCATGGTTAGTCACTTTGTTGACGCCTGCAATGTTTTTTTTACCAGCAATGGGTATTAGACATGATTTTGCTTTAATTTTATTGCCCGCAGCAATTGCAAGTTGGGGCATGTTTGAAATTATAACGAATGCAACAACATTAATTAGTGATATTCTAGGTGATCGAGTTATAGAGTATGAATTGGTTTTGCCAATACCACAATGGGCAATTTTTGCAAAAATTGCGTTGGTTAATGCGTACCGTGCATTTGTTGTTACCTTGTTATTGATTCCTGCAGGTATGGCTATTATTTATGTGGGAATCGGTCTTACATTTTCAAACATTAATCTTTTTAAAACTATCTTGATGATTTTGATTTCAAATCTATTTTTTGGATTTTTAGGGCTATTTACTGCAAGTTTGATGCAAAAAATTTCTGATGTTAGAAATATGTGGATGCGTGTTTTGTTCCCGATGTGGTTTATTGGAGGTCTTAATAACAGCTTATCTGCGGTTCAAAAAGCTGCGCCAACCTTTGCCAAAGTTTTATTACTTAATCCTATTATTTATATTTCAGAAGGCATGCGTGCTGCCATGCTGGGGCAAGAAGGATATTTACATTATTGGACTTGTTGTTTAGTAATAGTAATACTGACAGTGATAATTGGTGTTTTTGCAGTTAAGCGCTTTCAAAAAAAGCTCGATTGTTTGTAAAAATTTTAATCACAAGTATTATTAGAATATTCCAAGAGCTCTACCTATTCGATGACCAGTTATATTCATAGACAAGAAAATCCCTCCAGATATTGTGTATATATTACCAGCACATACAGCCGCATTGCCAACAGTCACAAATACCGGAGCAACAACGGGAGCAATAACTATCCCAGCAGCTCCTATTCCTGTTGCTGCAGTAAAACTTAAAGCAAAAATGAGAGACTTTATTCTCTTTGCTTGCGTTAGATGTTTAGGAGTTATTTCAAGCAATCTTTTGTTGTCGTTTAAAGGGTTTAAGAGGTGGCCGTTTATCCCTAAAGCTATACCTAGAATGATTTCTTTATAGCCTTGATTAATTGCTAATTCTTCTGTATTGATTTTATTTATTGCAAGATGCAGTTGATCTCTTAAATCAGAAAAATCTTCTTGCGTGAATCTAAAAAGATCATGAGCTGCTACTAATCTGAAATAGTCTACACCTTGATTTCCGTAATATTGAGAAAGTGTAGTAAGTAGACTTGCGGAATCTTGATAAGGATGAATAAGCATTGGCAAGTGATTACCATGTTTTTTCGATATTGTAGATAATCTATCATGTATTTTATTTAGTAGTCTGTTTTCTGGAGTATCTTGACCAGTTAGTATACTTGGATCTGTCATCTTATCGAGCCTTTCCATTGCTGACAGTAAACCAAGTTGCTCTGGTTCAAGCGCTAAACTTGAATAAGCTTTTACTGATATTAATAAAAAGGGTAGTAATAATAGTTTTAAATTCATAGATAATTTTTTTCGATTAAAAGTTATAAGAGTGATAATCGCTTATTGTCTCGTAAGTTTTTCAAGAAGAGCTTTATGATATTCTTCTCTCATTTTATCTTTTGCTACATTAATATAGTGAACAGATAGAGCAAGATTTAATGAATTATGTAAGAGTGGATCTACAATAAAAGTTGCAAGATCCTGATTTATTCGTTGTAAGCTGAAGTAAATTGCTCTTTCGCTTCTTATCTGTCCAAGAGTCTTTGTTATTCTGGTTAATGTTTCTCGAAGTTCTCTGACAACTTGTATAAGTCTGAACATTTCATCTTTTGCTGTTAATATTGGGTATGGATTGGTAGAAGAAGCATACAAAGCAGTAAAATAATATGTTGTTGCACTAAAACCATTAGGATTACTATTAAAAAAATAAGGGAATGAAAGAGATTCTAAGTTTTGAAAATTATTCAAGGCATTTATCTTTGTTTCAAGAATCCCATTAGGCGTAAGGTTTTTAAGTTCTATTAATTCTCTATGAGCAGCTTTTCTTCTTGCTGTTTCAAATAGAGCTCCACTAATACCGCCTAGAAACCCAGCTGCTACCACAAAAGGCAGTTTAGTTTCTCCTGATAATAAAGCTGCTGGAATTACAAATGCTAAAGTAGGAAGCATAAAACTACTTAACCGAACTTTTCTGGCAGCCGTTTCTGATCTGTTAATAGCATCGGCAAGCATTGGGTTAGTAGGAATTGGGGGTATATTATTCAGTGACTCCAGAACACTACGTTGTCGATTAAGGAACTGAAGCAAAGTAAGACCAGGTTCAGCGTTTTGTGCGCCATAATTATGTGCGTTAATACATAGCAGTGTTATAAACAATAATTTTCTATTCATAAGAAATTTTTTTGATGTAATAGTAGTAATTGAGCTGAAATTTTAGCACGAATTAATTATGCTGCATTAATCAACTATTTTAATTGTATTGAAACTGTTTTGCAATAGTAGATTATTTTTCTATTTTTTTAGAGTTCTGATTGTTTATAATCTTACTACAGAAAGTCATTCTGATAATTTAAAAGTTTTTTGTTAGCTTCTGTTGGTTTTAAAAAGTATCGCTCAAGGTCACGGTCTAAATCTTCAATCGTATTGCGAGTTACTTTGAGTAAATTTGTATGATGATCGGCTGTACGAATTAGCTGTGTTTTGAGCTCTTGAATTATTTCAATTAATTGATGATGTTCAGAATCAACAAAATCTAGCTGAATAAAATGTTGAGATTTTGTATTTATTGCTCTTAGTAAAGCATCTTTATCAGTATAATTGCCGCTTAGTATAAAGAGCAGAGGGAAATTTAAAAAAGCATGACAAGCATTTTGAATGCCATATCGGAATGTTTCGGTTAGAGCGATTTGATAGTCTTCTCTGGCTTTCTTTCTTCTTTTTTCTTCATATAAAAGACCAATAAATCCACCAGAAAGAGCACCTGCCAAACTGAACGCAGTAGAGTGTTTATCATCACTTGTCAGAAAAGTAGACAAAAGACCAACGGCAACAGCTGGGATAGCAATATTTCCTTTTTCGAAATTTGGGTTAATAAACTTTAGCCTTCTAGCTTCAATGTCTGTCAGTGGAATCTCAAGTTGCCTTAAAGTTTCAATAATGTCGTGTTGGTAATCGGAAAATTCTTTTGGACGGGCTTCAGCTGAAACAGGTTGACTGGAAGCTTCAGCACTGTAATTAAGCCAAGTCATGAGTAATAGGGGTAACAATAATAATTTTCTATGCATAAACCATCCTTTATATAAGAATGATATACGTATATCACTGTTATATAAAAAGTATAGAAAATTTTATGAAATAAAAAAATTGTGTCTACAATCCACTCAACCATGCTGCGTTGCTGCACCATTTAAATGCGGTTGAAAGAGGCTTGAAGTTATAGATAATTTCTCCATTATTATTTTTAACAGAAAAAGAATCAAATACAAATCCTGCCATCAACGCTAACAGGCAATAATTTAAAAAATTTCTTTGTTGTTGGGCTGCTGTTTTAGGCAAAGCTTGATACGTAAGATCTTTGACTTGAACGGTTGCTACATCATCACATGGGTCAAATCCAAGAAACTCGTAATAAGTATCAAATCTTTCATCGCCGTTATTAAAGTTAGCATAACCAAAATCAAATTGTTCGCCGTTTGCAGTAGCAAAAAAGAACATTAAAGATAATAATAATTTTTTCATAATATTAGTTGGTTAAAACTCTGTCAGCAAAATCTGCCCAAACATTTGCTTGGCCATGTGCTGCGCGTTGGTTTTGTCGAGCAATAAGATAAGCTTCTCTATCTTTACGCGCTTGCTGTTGGGCCGCATATTTTTGTTGTTGCGCAAGGTACATTTGCTCTTGCGCCAAACGTTGTGCAGCTTCAAATTGTTCTTGTTTTTTGCGCAATAAATCAGCTTCTTGTTTGCGTAGCTCTTCTATTTGAAAAGCACTAGTTTGCTTGATTGATAGTGCATTTGCTTGGACTGTGTTTAAAATATCTTTTAGCACAGGAAGTAGATTGTCTTGAATATGTACTTTGGTTTGATACGGTAATGAATCATGTGTTTGTACAATGTTTACAAGTGTGCTGTGTAATTTTGCAAGATTTTCAATTAAATGATGAATTTTTTCAGTAGCAGTTAAAAGTGGAAAATTTAATGTTGAAAATGGCAAACTGACGGATAAAACCAATGTATTGGCGTCAGGATAATGTGTTGTGAATGCTGTAAGTTCTTCATGAGTAAAACTTTTAAGTATACCTAAAGAACGTTCAATATCATTATTAAAAGGATTGAATACGTTTGTTCTTGTTATCAGTAATTCTTGATAATAAGCTTTTACTTGTTCATATCTAATCGCTTGCGCTTGTGCAAGACGACGTTCGTATCCAGGACGTGCATTATTTATTCTTGCATGTTCTACGGGCAAAGTTACAAGCAATGTTGAAAGACTGGTAAGAACAGAGGCTGGGAGTTTAGCATCATCTTCTGCTATAGTTGCTCCAACTAAGGCACCTGCAAGGGCACTAAAAAGCGGAAGGCTAGAATAATTGATTGAATTTTCTTCTGAAAATGATGGAAGTTTAATAGTTTGGTCAGCTTGCCTAAAAAGTTCTTTTTGATGGTTTTTGATATCTTGCTGTGTCGGTGGAATAGAAATGTTTAATGCTTGCAAAAAGTGAGCAGCATCTGAGTAACTGTAAGCAAAACTAGTACCAGAAAGCAGAACCGAAAAGGACAATAACAGCGATTGGTAATTCATACAAACCTCTTAACATAAAATTAACAAATATGACGATGCTCAATTTTTTCAAGGATTTGTCTAAAGTGCGAAAGATCGATTTTCAAACAATTTAAGACTAATTCTAAAGCTTTTTTTCCAGCAGCATCAGTTGCTGTTACAGTTTTGCGTTCTACTTTATCTAACACGGCTGTAAAAAATTTAATAAAGCGATTCGATTTTTGTTATAATCTTAATAACCTTAACTAATGCTAGTATACAGAAGTTTTGCAATTATTCAAAATTAAAGGGAAAGCGAGAAGCATAGGCACTATTTTGCTCGAACATAGTTGCAACTTCTTTTAAAACTGGTTGTTCAAGGTTGAGTATACTAAGTCCTTCTGGAGTAAGTAGTTTTTTTTGTTGAGCCTGTTCTAAGTTAGTACTTAAAGTGCCTATTGTTTCCCAGGTCGATTGCATAAAGTTTCTAACTGGACAAAACCCTTTTTGATTTGTTAAGTCAAAGTCAGCAGGCCCTGAATAAGGCGTTATAAGTTCAGTTAAAGGGCCATGATTATTTAATAATACGTATAATGTTTTCGCATCATTTTTTATTTTTTGCTGCAAGGGAGAACATTTAGTAAACAATACATTATCTTCATGGCCAAAAAGTTCTGCAACAATTGATAGTTGTTCAAGCCTATCAGCAGCTGCTTGGGTATCGCATTCTTTGATTTCGAGGCTGTATTGTTCTGATGCCATGCTAACTGGATCTTGGGTCAAAGCAGAAAAAGTATTATTTGTTGCTGCTAATAAAAAAGATAAAAATAAACCCAAGTTGCTAACTAATATATTGATTAGCAGAGTGTTTTAATTAAATTATAAAATTTAGTTCTTTTCAAATTCAAAAAAATTGTCCATATTTTTCAAAAAAAGTCTAATTTAGGAGAAAAA
>Ga0169931_10006949_pt1 | contig 16905 bp, 9 predicted proteins | sample Kivu_15m_20L_FD_129675 | JGI IMG/M metagenome (GOLD analysis project Ga0169931, IMG submission 129675) | Freshwater microbial communities from Lake Kivu, Western Province, Rwanda to study Microbial Dark Matter (Phase II) - Kivu_15m_20L... | ecosystem: Environmental > Aquatic > Freshwater > Lake ...
CCGCCATCTCCGAGGTGGTCGGGAGCGAGGCAGCGTCCTCGCGGAACTCGCGGATCGACTGCCGCAACTCGGCGAGTTCGACGGGCGGCAGGTCGATCAGCCGCGCCGCAATCCGCTGGCCCTGCTCCTCGTCGGCAGAGGGCGTTCCGCGGGCGCCGGCAGGCCGACCAGGGCCGGCGGCGTCGCCAGGGCCCGTCGGGTCGTGGGGTTCCGTCGAGTCGGACGACACGGCAAGATCCTTTGCTCGGGGAAGACCGGCCAAACCGCCACTATACCAGGGACGACGGCCCCCTCACAACAGCCCGCGAGCCCCGCGCAAGTCGCAACGCGGCATGGCGTTGCGCTCGCGGGCGCCGGCCCGTCGCGAGCCCCCGCGCCGAGCCCCCCGGCGGCCTCTTCGCGCTAGCCCCGACGTCTGTTCTACTTCCCTCCGGCGGATGTCCGGATCTCTTCGGCGCTTCGCGCGGCCCCCCTCGCGCCCGAACGGAGTCTGCCATGCTCAACCCGCAGGTCGGCCCCTACCGGATCGTCGGCGAACTGGGACGCGGCGCGTACGGAGCCGTCTTCGAGGCCGTCGACGCCGACGGGCGCCCGGCGGCAGTCAAAGTGCTGCACGCCAGCCGCTTGCTGGAGCCTGAGGTGCAAAACCGCTTCGTGCGCGAAATCGCCCTGCTGCAGCGACTCGACCACCCGAACATCGTCGCCCACTACGACTGCGGACTCCACGAAGACTCGATCTACTGCGCGATGGAACTGGTGCAGTGCGGCACGCTCAAGGACGTGCTGAACGCCCAAGGCGCCCTGGGCTGGCGCGAAGCGGCCGAAGTCGTCCGCGAGGTCGCCTTGGGGCTCGACCACGCCCACCGCCACGGCTGCGTGCATCGCGATCTCAAGCCTGCGAACCTCTACCTCTCCGCAGACGGCCGCGTCAAAATCGGCGATCTCGGCCTCGCGCGCGACCTGGGCGCCGCACGCCTGACCGCCGACGGCAAGACCCTGGGAACCTGGCGGTACATGGCCCCCGAACAAATCACCGGCGCCGCCGAGATCGACGGCCGGCTCGATTTGTACGCGCTCGGCTGCATCCTCTTCGAGATGCTCGTCGGGCGACCCCCCTTCGAGGGACTGAATTTCGCCGAGATCTTCGACCAGCACCTCGAGACACCGGCCCCCCGAATCGACGCGTTGGGAGTGCGACTCCCGCCCCCCCTGGCCGACCTCGCCGAGCAGTTGCTGGCCAAGCGACGCGACGACCGGCCGCGCTCCGCCCGAGAAGTCGTCGAACGCATCGACGCGCTCCTGGAGGCTCCGACGACGGCGTCCGGCGACTCGCCGCACCCGCCGGACAAGACGCCGGCCGCCACGTCCTCGGCAGATTCGGGCGGCGCCCCCCGGGCAGCGCCGCCCAACCTGACCCAGCGCCTCCGCGCGACGCCGGACGTCGCCCAATCCCCGAGTCGGGGCCGCGTCGTCGCGATTCTGGCGGCGCTGGCCGTCCTCGCCCTGGTCCTGGCAAGCGTGCTGGCCGGCTGAGGGACGCGGCACCGGGGGGATGACCTCGGTTTGCGCCAAGCGACCGTCCATGGATCCCTGCGCCGTCCCTGAGCCGCCGCTCGCCTTGCGCCGGCGGCTTTTTCCTGCGCGAGGAGCCGCGGCACGGGTTCCTTCGCGGCGCAAGGATCCCTAAGATGGGAGAGAGCGGCCGTGCGCGGCGAAACCGCCGCGCACGGCGCCGTTTTGGCGAATTCCTGCACGCGAATCTTCGGCATGGTTCCTGCAAGATGCAGCCGCCGATCGGGCGTTTCGCCACGCCGCCGTAGCCCGCGACTGGCCGAGCGGCAGCCCGCGACTGGCCGAGCGGCAGCCCACGACTGGCCGAGCGGCAGCCCGCGACTGGCCGAGCGGCAGCCCGCGACTGGCCGAGCGGCAGCCCACGACTGACCGAGCGAATGACCCGCATGGCCCAAGCGATCCTCCCCCCTGAGTTCAGCGGCCTGCCCGATGACCAACCGCTGGTCATCGAACTGAAGACCCCGTGGCTGGCGGCGCTGCTCGCGTGGGCCGTGCCCGGACTCGGGCATCTCTACCAGGGGCGGACCGGCAAGGGCGTCCTCTTTTTCCTCTGCGTGCTGGGAACGTTTCTGTACGGGTCGTACCTTGGCGACGGCAAGGTCGTGTACGCCTCGATGCCGGGCCAGGATCCGTGGCGATGGCAGTACTATTGCCAGGCGGGCGTCGGGTTGCCGGCGCTGCCGGCCTGGATCCAGCGGAATCGCGCCCTGGGCGGCAAGCCGCCGTTGTGGGGAGGCTGGATGGCGCCGCCCGCCGGCACGCGGACGCCGTGGGTCGACGACTCGGGCAAGACCTCGACGCAGCCGGACGAATTGGCGGCGTGGATCGTCGGGATGCATCCGCGGCACGAGTTGGGAACGGTCTTTACGGTGATTGCGGGACTTCTCAATCTGCTGGTGATCTGCGACGCGTATGCCGGGCCGCTGGTGCTGCGTCCTCCGGCAGCCTCGGCGCGCGACCCGTCGGACGCGGAACGCGACGCCGCCAACGCGTCGGGGAAGGGATGACGATGATCCTGGGCGAGACGACGATTCCGGGCGCGGCGACGCTGGCCACGATGCAGCTCTGGTACGCGGCGCCGCTGATCGTGAGCGTGAGTCTGGTTTGTGCGGCGACGCGCCATGAATTGATGGCGCCGATCCTGCAGCATGCGGCGCGGTTTGCCGTATGGGTCCTGGGCTTCATGCTGTTGTTCATGGCGCTGATCACGTTGATGCAACGCATGGCGTGAGCGGCGACGCGCCGCCAACGGCGGGGGCCGCCGGGCGCCGGCCGGCCGATTCCCTGCCGCAGGGCGACGCGCGCCGCCCGGCGGCTTGCTGCCCTGCGGGCGGACCGGTATGCTGCCTCCCGGCGGGGGGTCGCCGCGTGCACCGCGCTATCGGGCGTCCGTAGCTCAATCGGATAGAGCACCGGTCTTCGGAACCGGGGGTTGCAGGTTCGAGTCCTGCCGGGCGTACTTCCACCTGCCGCACGGGGCGTGGGCGGCCGGGACGAACGGCGCGGCGCCGCCGATTCGATCGTTCTGCTTCCGACGCCTGTTTCCGCCGCGGCGGCGCTCGATCGCGGCCCGAGTCGGCCCGGCTGCTTGCTTTCAGGCGGTGCGACGCGCGACGCGGCCAACCGCAGGCGAATTCTCTTGCTCGAGGATCCGCCGGCCGGTATCGTCGAACGAGCCGCGGCGGCGGTCGGCACGCCCTGACGGCGGTGGGGGGCCGCGCCGCATGGCAACCCCTTCGACGGCTCGTCCGATGGATCCCTGCGCCGCGCCGGAAACCGCGCCGCCGCTCCTCGCGTCCGAAAAACGGCGGAGGCGCAAGGCGCGCGGCGGCTCGTCGACGGCGTGAGGCTCGTCGACGACGTGAGGCTCGTCGACGGCGTGAGGATCGTCGACGGCGTGAGGATCGTCGAGCTCTTCCGCGTTTTCCGCCCACGCCCTCCCTTGGCAGCCCGGCGCACCGGGCCGCAAGCGATGCGTCACGACTCGCGCGCGGCAATCGGCTGGTCGGAGTTGGTGCTCGCCGCTGGGGCGTCGCTGCTCGGCGGCTGGTGCGCCGCGGCCGGCGCGGAGATCGATTTCGAACAGACGGCAGGCGACGTGCTGCTCCGCCGCTGCGTCGCCTGCCATGGCTCCGCCGAACCGAGCGGAGGGCTCGATTTGTCGTCGGCCGCCGGACTGCAGGCCGGCGGCGACGGCGGCGCGGCCGTCGTCCCCGGCGACGCCGGCTCCAGCCGCCTGTTCCAACGCCTCCGCGACGGCGAGATGCCGCCGGAACAACAGGGCCGCTCGGCGCGTCTGCCGGCGGAGGAAATCGACCGGATTGCGCAGTGGATTGCCGCGGGGGCGCGGTGGCCGGCGGGCCGCGTGCTCGATCCTTACGAGCGCACGACCGCGACGCGCGCCGGCCGCGACTGGTGGTCGCTGCAGCCGCTGACCGACGCCGCGCCGCCGGAGCGGACCGACCGCCGGGAATCGGCGCCTCCGCGGCACCCGATCGACGCGTTCCTCGACGAGCGGTTGCTGCGCGCGGGGATCGCTCCCGCCCCCGAGGCCGATCGCCGCACGCTGCTGCGGCGGCTGAGCTACGATCTGACGGGTCTGCCGCCGACGGTCGAGGAGATCGACGCCTTCCTGGCCGACGGGGCGCCGGACGCCTACGAGCGGCAGGTCGATCGGCTGCTGCAATCTCCCCATTTCGGCGAGCGCCAGGCCCGCCACTGGCTGGACGTCGTGCGTTTCGCCGAGACCAACGGCTACGAACGCGACGCCGAGAAAGTCGGCGCGTGGAAATATCGCGACTGGGTGATCGGCGCGGCAAACGACGACATGCCGTACGATCGCTTTATCCTGGAGCAGCTCGCCGGAGACGAGTTGCCCGACGCCGACGAACAGACCGTGATCGCCACGGGGCTGCTGAGGATCGGTCCCTGGGACGACGAGCCCAACGACGTGGAGGCCTATCGTTACGAACGGCTCGAGGATCTGGTCCACGTCGCGAGCACCGCCTTTCTGGGACTCACCGTGAAGTGCGCGCGGTGCCACGATCACAAATTCGATCCGATCCCCCAGACCGACTACTACCGCCTGGCGGCCGCCTTCTGGCCCGGCCATCTGTCGGGCTGGGGTCCCGGCGCCGCACAGCTCGGCTACGACGTGCTGGGCTGGACCGACGTGACGACCGATCCGACGCCGCTGCGCGTCCTGGCAAAGGGCGATCCCGCGCGACCGTTGCACGCGGCGTGGCCGGGATCGCTGACGTGCATGCCGCGTCTCGCAGTCGACTTCCCGCCCGCCGCCCCCGGCGCGCGGACCACAGGCCGCCGCCTCGGCCTGGCGCGGTGGATCGCCGATCCGGCCAATCCGCTCACGTCGCGGGTGATCGTCAATCGCCTGTGGCAACGCCACTTCGGCGAGGGACTGTGCGCGAATCCCGACAACCTCGGTTTTCATGGACCGCCGCCGCTGCATGCCGAGCTGCTCGACTGGCTGGCCCGCGACCTGACGATCCACGGATGGCGGCTTAAGCGGACGCATCGGTTGATGGTCACTTCGGCGGCTTACAAGCGCCGCTCGATCCATCCGGCGGCGGAACGGCCGGCCGCGCGCGATCCGTCCAACAGGCTGCTGTGGCGGGCCGCGCGGAGGCGCCTCGATGCGGAGAGCATCCGCGACAGCGCGCTGGCGGCTAGCGGCGAGCTCGATCGGCGCGTCGGGGGCCCCAGCTTCCGCGAGATCATCGCGGCCGAAGCGCTCGAGGGGCTGTCGATGAAGGGCGAAGCCTACGCGGCGTCGCCCCTCGAGGAACGCCGCCGCCGCAGTCTGTACATGTTTTCCAAACGCAGCCTGAGCGTGCCGATGATGACCGCCTTCGACGCCTGCGACACGACGGCGCCCGCCGGCCGTCGCGAGGCGTCGATCGTGCCGACCCAGGCGCTGACGCTCCTCAACAGCCCCTGGATTCGCCAGCGGAGCGCCGCTTTCGCGGAACGCGTCGTCGCCCGCGCGGCCGATCCCGAAGCGCGGATCGACGAGGCGTGGCGCCGCGCGCTGGGCCGCCTGCCCACGGCCGCCGAGCGTGCCGCCGCCCGAGCCTGGCTCGACGCGGAGCGGCAGGCCGCGCCCGCCGAGGCTCTTCCCGCCCACGACCGCGCCGCCTGGACGGCGCTCTGCCAGACGCTGCTGAACGCCAACGAATTCCTGTTCCTCGACTGACGCGCTCCGCACCGCCGAGTTTTGCGAGTCTTGCATGAGCCGGACCCACCGCCTCCCCGCGACGCCGACCTCCCGCGGCCCGCACGCGATCTCCGCCGCGCGTTACCCGTGCGGCGTCACGCGCCGCGAATGCCTCTGGGAAATGGGGGGCGGATTCGCCGGGCTGGCCCTCGCCAGCCTGCTCGACCGCGACGGATTCTTCGCGCGGGCCGGCGCCAGTCCCGGCGCCGCCGGCGACGCCGCCTCCGCCCGCGTCGCCCACCGCGTCCCCCGCGCCCGCAGCGTGATCTTCCTGCTGATGAACGGCGGGCCGAGCCAGGTCGACACGTTCGATCCCAAGCCGGCGCTCGAGCGGTACGCCGGGCAGCCGCTCCCCCCGGACAAGCAATTCATCAATTCCGGCGGCCGACCGCTCGGCCTGCTGACGCCCGCCTGCCGCCCCTTCGTCCGCTGCGGCGCGAGCGGCCTGCCGATCGCCGATTTTTTTCCCTGCCTCCAGCGGCACGCCGACAAGCTGGCGGTCATTCGTTCCTGCACCACCGACACGCACGCCCACGGCTCGGCGCTGGTGCAAATGAACACGGGCAAGCCGCTCATCGGGCGGCCCTCGCTGGGCAGCTGGGCCGTGTACGGACTGGGCAACGCGAACGACGGCCTCCCCGGCTACGTCGTGCTGCTCGACAAGCGCGGAGGCCCCATCGGCGGCCAACCCAACTGGTCCAGCGGATTCATGCCCGCCAATTTCCAGGGCACGCTCTTCCGTCCGGCGGGCACGCCGATCCTCGACCTCGCACTCCCCCCGGAAGTCAGCCGCGAGAGCCGTCGCCGGCAACTCGATCTGCTCGCCCGATTGAACGAGGAGCATCGCCGGGCGCGTCCGGGAGGAGACGAGCTGGCCGCACGCGCCGCGAGCTACGAACTCGCCTTCCGCATGCAAGCCGCAGCCCCCGATGCAGTCGACCTCGCACGGGAGACGCAAGCCACGCGCGACGCCTACGGCATCGATCGCCAACCGACGGCCGAATTCGGCCGCAACTGCCTGATCGCCCGCCGACTCGTCGAACGAGGCGTGCGGTTCGTTCAACTCTATTCGGGAGGGGGCCACCTCGAGGAGACGTGGGACGCCCACGAAAGCGTGGCGAAAAACCACGGCCGCCACGCCGCCGAAACCGACCAGCCCATCGCCGCACTGCTCGCCGACCTCGAAGAACGCGGTCTGCTCGCCACGACGCTCGTCGTGTGGGGCGGCGAGTTCGGACGCATGCCCTTCAGCGAAGGCCCGGGCAAGCCCGGACGCAACCACAACCCGTACGGATTCGCCATGTGGATGGCCGGCGGCGGCGTCCGAGGAGGCATGGCCTACGGAGCCACCGACGATTTCGGCTTCGCCGCCGTCGAGAACCGCGTGCACGTGCACGATCTGCACGCCACGATCCTGCACCTCCTGGGGCTCGACCACACCCGCCTCACCTACTTCCACGCAGGCCGCGACGAACGTCCCACCGACGTCTACGGCCGGGTGATCGACGACATTCTCCTCTGAGGGGGGGCCGCACGCGCGGCGGCGACGTCTCCGCCCGCGGCGCGCCGTGCGCCGCGAGCCCGCGGGGCCGGCCCCGCACAGGTCCCTGGGCCTTGCCGAGGGCCTGCGGGCGTCACCCCCTCCCCCCAACTCCCCTCAGCTTGACGGCCGTTGTTGCGACAGCCGATAATAGGGAGGCGCGAGCCCGATACGGTCCGTCGGGCCGCTGGCCGACCCCGCGCCTCCCTGCGCGGCGAGTCGACCGTGCCAGTGCTCCCCCTAGGGGGCGGCCCCGCGAGGGTTGCCGCTGGCGGCCAGGAGACCGACGACGCGGCGCGCAGCTCCGCGTGCGACTCGAGCCGAAGGACGCGACTCGGGAGCGCGAGGCAGGCGTCCGCCAGCCCCGGGGCGTGCCGCGGCGCCCCGCGAAAATGCCGCGCGGCGGCCCGCGAAAATGCCGCGCGAGCCCTCCGGGCTGCGACCCCATCATCGCGCGAGAACCAGCCAGATGGTCATGAGTCGCCCGCAGCGTGTCGTGCTCGCCTGGTTCGTCCTGCCCGCGTTCGCCGCGTGCGCCAACGCCGACCCGGAGTCGCAGGAATTCTTCGAACGATCGGTCCACCCGATCCTGGCGACGCACTGCACCCCCTGCCACGGCGCGGAGAAGCAGTGGAGCGGCCTGCGACTCGACTCCCGCGCCGCCGTGCTGCGGGGAGGCGACTCGGGTCCGGCCGTCGTGCCCGGGGAGCCCGAGCACAGCGCGCTGCTGACGGCGGTGCGGCGAACGGGCGACTTGCCCATGCCCCCCGACGATCCGCTGCATCCCGAGCAGGTCGCAGTGCTCGAGGAGTGGATCGCACGGGGCGCTCCCTGGTCGGCGGAACTCGAATCGCCTGCGGTCGCAGACGCTGCCGCGCCCCATTGGGCCTTCCAGCCGGTCGCGCGACCGACGCCTCCTGAGAGCCCGATTTCCGGGGCGCTCGGTCCGCGGCATCCGATCGACTGTTTTCTCGACCAGCGACTCGCCTCGGCGGGGCTCGCGACCGCCCCGCGGGCGTCGCGGAGAGAACTCATCCGGCGCGTGACCGTCGACCTGACCGGACTGCTCCCCACGGCCGAGGAAGCGGCCGCCTTCGAACAGTCGGAAGATCCCGCGGCGTACGAACGTCTCGTCGATCGCCTGCTCGCGTCGCCGGCGTACGGCGAGCGGTGGGCGCGGCACTGGCTCGATCTGGCGCGGTACTCGGACTCGAAGGGGTACGTCTACGCCCGCGAGGGCCGTTTCTGGGTGCACGCGTGGCTCTATCGCGATTGGGTGGTGAAGTCGCTCAACGAGGATCTGCCGTACGATCGGTTTCTGCTGCTGCAGATCGCCGCCGACCAGGCGGCGCCCGACGATCCGGACGCGTGGGCTGCCATGGGGTTCCTCACGTTGGGCCGCCGGTTTCTCGGCGTGATGCACGACATTTACGACGACCGCATCGACGTGGTCACCCGGACGGCGACCGGCATGACGGCTTCGTGCGCGCGGTGCCACGACCACAAATACGACCCGATCAGCACCGCGGAATACTACGCGCTGTACGGGGTCTTTCAGAATTCGATGGAGCAGCGGACCCCCCTGCCGAACGGCGACGTCCCGGGGATGACCGAAGCCCACCGCGAGGAACTGCGCAAGCTCCGGCAGGAATTTCAGTCGAAGTGGCAGCACGAGCGGAGCCGGAGCATGGCTCGCGCGCGGCTGCGGGTCGCCGATTACCTCCACGCACAGTTCGCCTTGAGCGAGTACCCCGACGAGGCCTTCAGCCAGATTCTGGGCGAAACCGAGCTGTTGCCCGCCTTCGTCCGCCGTTGGCGGATCTACCTCGAGAAGGCCGCAGCGGCGGGGGATCCGGTCTTCGCGGCGTGGCACGCCTTTGCGCGTCTTCCCGCGACCGAATTCGCGGTCCGCGCGGCCGAAGTCGTCCGCCAACTGCACGAGCTTCCCCCGGGCAGCGTCCATCCGCGGGTGCTGGAACTCTTCTCCGCGTCGTCGTCCCCCAGTTCGATGCAGGAAGTCGTCGATCGTTACGGACGTCTGCTGCAGGAGATCGATCGCCAGTGGTCCGCCGCGGCGGAGGCCGCCGCGGCGGCCCAGCCGGGAAGCGGGTCGCCGGGCGAAGGGCCCGCCGATCCCGACATGCGAGCATTGTGGGAGGTCCTCTTCGGGCCGAACAGCCCCTGCACGATTCCGACCGAATCGCTGGCCCATACCGAGTTTTTATTTCCGACCCGCACCACCGAGGAACTGTGGCGGCTCGAAGGCCAAATCGACGAGTACCTGCTGTCGGCCCAGTTCGATTACCCGATGGCCCTGCGGCTGACCGATCGGCCGGAGCCTTATCCGGCGCGGGTCTTCCGCCGGGGAAATTCGGCCTTGCTGGGCGATTTCGCTCCGCAGCGGCTCCCCGAGTTCCTGACCGGCTTTGCGCCGAGCGAACCTTTTGCCGGCAGCGGGCGTCTGGCCCTGGCCCAGGCCCTGATCGATCCGCGAAATCCGCTGACCGCGCGGGTGATGGCCAACCGGTTGTGGCAGGCGCACTTCGGAGCCGGCCTGGTGCGGACCCCCAGCGACTTCGGTCGCCGAGCCGAGCCCCCCAGCCATCCGGAACTGCTCGACTACCTGGCGACCTACCTGATCGACCACGGCTGGAGCCTCAAGGCGTTGCATCGCTTGATGGTGCTGTCGGAGGCCTACCAGCGGAACTCGCGCGGCCCCGACGATCCGGCCGCTTTGGCGGCCGCGGTGCAGGCCGATCCGGAAAATCGGCTGCGATGGCGGATGACGGCGCGGCGGTTCAGTTTCGAGGAACTGCGCGACAACGCGCTGCGGGCCAGCGGGGAGCTTGATCAACGCATCGGCGGCAAGCCCGGCGAACTGTTCGACGACGCCTTCCGCCGCCGCACGCTCTACGGACGGATCGACCGGCAATTCGTCCCCGCGACGCTGCGGATTTTCGACTTTGCCAATCCGGACATGCACGCTCCGCTGCGGAACGAAACCGTGGTTCCGCAGCAGGCCCTTTTCTTTCTGAATCACCCGTGGATGCACCTGCGGGCCGAGCGTCTGGCCGTCGCCACGCAAGACGCTACCGACCCCTCGGCCCGGGTGCGGAGCATGTTTCTTCGCACGTTGCAGCGCGAACCGACCGACGCGCAACTGCAGGAGGCGCTGACGTTCATCGCCGAGGCGGCGTCGGAGCCGACGGCGACGGCCGTTTCGCCGCCCGTCGAGGCCGCCCCAGTCGCGGCGACCGAACCCGCCGCCGACGCCTCGGCGGAGCCCGCTCCTCCTCGGCCGCTGAACGCCTGGGAAGAGTTGGCCTTGGTGCTGCTGTCCTCCAATGAGTTTTTGTTCGTCGACTGATGCGGCCTGCCCGACCTGCTGCCCCGTGCTTCGAACCGCTCGGTACGCACCGCCCGAGGATCCTCGCGTCTCCGGCGCGGGCCCGACGCAGTGCGGCGAGTGGCCCGGCGGCGCCGGCGCGGCCAATTCAACCGCCGCTCTCCCCTGACCGAGGCGCCTGACTGATGTCTTTGCCTGCTTTTCGGCCCTCAGGGGCCGCGCCGCTGAATCGCCGCGAGCTCCTCGCACGCTCGGGCATGGGGCTGGGGATGCTCGGGCTGGCCGGCATCCTGGGAGAGGAGGCGCGCGCGCTCGCGGCGCCGTCTGCCCAAAGCCCCCTGGCGGCGAAGCGGCCGCACTTCGCCCCCCGCGCCAAGCGGATGGTCCACTTCTTCCTCAACGGCGGCCCGTCGCAGGTCGATACCTTCGACCCGAAGCCGGCGCTCGCCCGTCATGCCGGCCAGACCTTGCCCTCCACGCTCCGCACGGAACGCCGCACGGGAGCCGCCTTTCCGTCGCCGTTCGCCTTCCGACGGTACGGCGAAAGCGGCTTGGAGGCGAGCGATCTGTTCGCCCGCACCGCCCAGCACGCCGATCGCATCGCGGTGGTGCGGTCGATGCACGCCCAGGTGCCCAACCATGAGCCCTCCCTGATGCTGATGAACTGCGGGGACTCCGTGCAAAGTCGCCCGAGCGTCGGCTCCTGGCTGCAATACGGCCTCGGGACGGAAAACGAGAATCTGCCCGGCTTCGTGGCGATGTGCCCGCACGGCCTGCCCGTCAAAGACGCCGAAAACTGGCAGTCCGGGTTCCTGCCCGGCATTTACCAGGGCGCCTACGTCGACAGCCAGTTCACGGAGCCAGGCAAGCTGATCGAGAACATTGAGCATCCCCGACTGACGACCGACGAGCAGCGGCGGCAGCTCGACCTGCTGGCCCGGTGGAACGCGGCCCATCGACAGGCCCGGGGCGACGATCGACTCGACGCCCGCATCGCCTCGTTCGAACTGGCCTTCCGCATGCAGATGGCGGCGTCGGAGGCTTTCGATCTAGCCCGGGAATCGGCCGCGATCCGGGCGCTCTACGGCGACACCGTGCATGGCCGGCAGACGCTGATTGCACGGCGGCTGCTGGAACGCGGCGTGCGTTACGTCCAGCTGTGGCACGGAGCCGGCCAGCCCTGGGACCATCATGGGAAGATCGCCGAGGCGCACCGGCAGCGGGCTGCCGAAATCGACCAGCCGATCGCCGCTTTGCTCACCGATCTCGCCCAACGCGGCATGCTCGAAGACACCTTGGTGCTGTGGGGAGGCGAATTCGGTCGCACGCCGACCGTCGAGCTGCTTCCGAGCGGTCAGGCCGACGCCGGCCGCGATCACAACCACTATGGCTTCAGCGTCTGGCTGGCAGGCGGAGGCGTTCGCGGGGGCATGGCGTACGGGGCGACGGACGAATTCGGCTTCCGCGCCGAGGAGAATCCGGTGAGCGTGCATGACCTGCACGCCACGATTCTCCACCTGATGGGCATCGACCACGAGCAGCTGACGTACCGCTACGCGGGGCGTGATTTCCGCCTCACCGACGTGCACGGCCGCGTCGTCCGCGAAATTCTCGCCTAACGGCCCGTGGAACGCTCCGGATGCTCCCGCCGCCGGGGCTGACGGCGGTCGTCGGCAGAGCGCGATCGACGCCGAATCGACGCGGGAGCGGAGAGCGAAGCGGGCGATCGCAGAGGGTCGCACGATCGGTCGGGCGAACCGGGAGGTTGCGCGGCTCGGCTGTCACGTCGGCCGTTGCCGACGGCCGCCGGCGGCGCCGCGCCGGAACGAACTGCCGAGGGAGGGCAGCGGGCGGACTGGGCAATCCGCGTCATCGGGCGTTTCCGGTGGAAGCGGCGATCAGCCACGGGCTGGCGACGAACGGAACAGCTCCTGAATCGGCCGTCCGACGCCGTCGCGCGTCACGTAGAACGGACGACGTTCGACTTCGTACGCCTGCTGCGGCGAGATGCCCATCGCCCGATAGATCGTGGCATGCAGATGCTCGATCTCAACGGGGTTCGAGGTGGTCTTGCAGGGATGCTCGTCCTGGGTCGTCCCGTAGGCGAATCCCTGCTTGATGCCGCCGCCCCACATCAGCACCGAGCCGGCGTCGGCGAAATGCGCGTGCATGCCGTAATGCTTCGGTTCGGTCATGTGCGGCGGCTGCTTCACTCCGCCATCGGAGAATTTGCCTTCTTTGCCTTCGAGCATCACGTCGCGGCTGAATTCGCTGGCCAGCACCACCAGCGTGCGATCGAGCAGTCCGCGGTCGCGCAGGTCGCGAATCAACTGCGCGATCGGCCGATCGATTTGCCGCTTCAGTTGGGCGACCGTGGCGTGCCCGTTCTCGTGCGTGTCCCAGTAGCCGAAAGGCTTGTAAGGGGTATGCACCTCGATGAAGCGGGCGCCCGCCTCGACCAGCCGCCGCGCGAGCAGGCAGCCCAGGCCGAACGGGCCGGTGTCGTAGGCTTCGTACGACTTCTTGGGTTCCCGCGACAGGTCGAAGCTGCCGGCCGCCGACGAGTGCATCAGGCGATCGGCTTGATCGACCGCTCGGAGCATCGATTCCTGCTGGTGGCTGGAGACCAGGTCGCTGGCCGGGCTGGCTTGCAGCAGCTTGCGAAACGCCCCCATGCGGCTCGCCCCGCGGGACGCGCCGACCTGCGAAGCCAGTTGCCGGGCGGCGTCTTCCGGTCGGGGAACGAAAAACGGCGCGTGCTCCACTCCCAGAAAGCCGCCCGTCAGGAACGCCCGCAGCCCCGCCGACTCCCGCGACGATTCGGCGAACGTTTCCGCGATATCGATGAAGGCCGGCAGGTCCGGGTTGCGCGGCCCCAGCGTCCGCGCCATGACGGCCCCCATGTGCGGGGCGGCGACGCTCAACGGCGGAAAATAGCCGGTATGCCAATGGTACTGGTGCTTGGCGTGGGTGATGGCGTCGGTCACCGGACACATGAAGGTGCGGATCAGCGTCCCCTGGTCCATGACCGACGCCATCTCTTCGAGGCCGGACGTGAACTTGATCGAGTCGACCGCCGTGTCAATGGCCGGAAAGGTGCTCAGCACCCGCTTGGTTTCGATCCCCGGACTGAACGGCTCGTAATGCTTCGGATCGAAGGTTTCCGTGTGGGCCATGCCGCCGGCCATCCACAGCAGAATCATGCAATCGGCCGTCGGATCCGGCGGAGCAGACGCGGCAGCGAGGCTCGGCGCGTAGTCGGCAGACAGCGCGGCGGTGGCGATCCCGGCCAACGATTGGAGACAGGCGCGACGGTCCAGCGAGCGGAAAGCGTGCATCGAACGCTCGAGTTAGGGGACGAGTTGGAATTCGGGTTGCATGGCCCACGACCAGATCAGGTCGCCCAACGCCGACTCGCTCGGCTCGGGACCGAGCAGATCGGCGGCGACTTGCCGCTCTTGGGCCGTCGGCACGCGACAGAGCAAGGCGAGGCAGATCCGCTCCGCAAGCGCTTCGGGCGTCTCGGAAGGACGGAATTGGGCCGAGGCGGCCTGCTGCACCAGTTCCTGGAGCTCGCCGCCGTTGATCAGTTCCAGCGCCCAGAGCGGACTGGGTTCCTCGATCCGCGCTGAAACCACCACGTCGCGCGTCGGCCGCCCGAGCATCGTCATCAGACGACTGCCTTTCTGCTCCCAGCTGCGGCCTGAGAGCCGCAGCGGCGTTACGTCTTCAGGAAGCGGCTCGCCGAGCGCCTGCAACGAGTCGACGAACTGCTCGGCGCTCAGCCAGCGCAATTCCGGGCCGCGGAACACGTACGACGGGGCCGCAATCGGCTCCTGGCGAATCACCGGCGGAAGCTGGTACGTGCGGGAAGCGACGATCAGGCGAAGAAAGGCCTTGAGATCGTAGTCGTTCCGCACCAGTTCCCCGGCCAGCCAGTCGAGCAGTGCGGCGTTCCAGGGCTCGTGCTCCATCATTTCGTCGAGCGGCTCGATCAAGCCGCGGCCGAAGAGACGCGCCCACAGGCGATTCGCCAGCGTGCGGGCGAACAAGCCGTTTTCTCGACTGGTCAACAACTCGGCCACCCGCCGCCGCCGCGCATCGACGTCGGCCGAGGCGTCGATGGCTCCCAACTCGCGAAGCGGAAAGCTCGCTGCCGCGAAATCGCCGGTCGCGTTCTGGCAGCGGTGGATCTCGATCGGCTCCTCGCCAATCGCCACCGCCAGCCCCCAGGCGTCCTGCAATTTCCAACGGTCGACGAAACTGTCGTGGCACGACGCGCACTTCAGCTGGATCCCCAAAAACACCTGCGAAACCACGGTCGCCAGTTGCATCTCCGGCCGCTCGACCGCATTGATGATGTCGCCCGGAGGCGCAACGCTTTGGGTAAACTTGGCGTAAAAATCGCGCGAGAGCATGTCCCGCGCCAGCTCGTCGAGCGCCGCATTGCGATCCAGATGCCCCTTGAGCCACGCCTTCGGACCCGACGTCGCGTCGCTGTCGAACGTTCCCGACTGCACCTCCGATCCAATTCGCAGCAAATCGCTCCAGAACGTCATCCAATGGGCGGAAAAATTCTCCTGATCCTCCAGCAACCGATCGACCCATCGTGCGCGCTTGTCGGCCGATTCGTCCGCCAAAAACGCGCGCAACTGCCCCGTCGTCGGCGGAATACCCAACAAATCCAGCGCGGTCCGCCGCGCGAACTCGGCGTCGCCGACGACCTCGTCCAGGCGAACCCCTTGGTCGGCCAGCGACCGAGCTAGCAACCGGTCCAGCGGATGGCCGTCCCCCTCCGGAACTTCCACCGCACGCAGCGGCAGCGCGTAGGGAGGCGCCTCCGGCCAGAAAGCCCCCTGGTCAATCCACTCCCGCAGCACGGCGACCTGCTCCGCCGTCAGAGGATCCCCCTCGGGGGGCATTCTGCGGTCGGGTTCCAGACCCGACGCCAGCCGGACCAGCAGCGACTCCTCGGAGCGGCCCGGTACGATCGCCGGTCCCGATTCCCCGCCGGCCAGCAGCGTCGCCCGCGCCGTGGCCCTCAGACCCGCTTCGTGCCGGTCGTCGCCGTGGCACGGAAAGCACCGCTGGGCCAGCAGCGGCAAGACCGACCGCCGAAAATCGACGCGTGGCTCCGCCGAAGAACCCCCCGCACCCGACTGCCCAGCATCGGTTGCCGGGTGACCCGCTGCCGGAAGCCCGGCCATCGCCCCGCACCCCAGCACCAATGCCCGCAATCGCCACGTCCATCGACCCGACGAACTCCAGGTCGCACAATGGGGAGGAGCGAACCGGGGAGGAGCGAACGGCACGGGATCCTCGCCTCGCAAGAAGAGGGATCGAAGGACAGACGTGCGACCGACGGCAGCTCGCAGGAACTGCGAGGCGGGCGTCGGCGCGACCCGGTTCAGCCTACTCGGAAGGCCTGGCGGGGGAAAGACTCTTCCCTGAGCGGAACGTCCCCAGGGAGCGTCGCCGCACGCTCTCGCTGGCCAATCCGGTTGGACGTCGCTTGCGCACTGGGCGGCCGGCGACCGGCAACGACTCCGAACAGCGACGCCGCACGGCCCTCGCCCTGGGGAGCGACCACGATGATTGGCGCACAGCTCAAGAGAATCCGCGCGGCGCTCCTGCTGGCGGCTGCGTCGCTGGGGCCGTGGGAGGCCGGAGCGCAGGAGGCGCGGTACGAACTTGGACTGCGGCTGCAGCGGTTCGAAGCGGCCTGGGAGCAAGGAGACGATCGGCGGCGCGCTGCTGCCGTCGGTCCTGTGGAACGCGCCGTGGAGGCGTTTTTCAGCATGCGACTCGCCGCGGCGGCGGCGGCGCTCGACGACGCCTGGTTTGCCGTGCGCGGCGCCGAGCCGCCCAATTCCCCTGAACGGTTCGCCGCAGCCCACAGGCTGCACAGCGAGCCGCGCATCGACGCGTTGCAGGCCGCGACGCTCCTCGCGCGGATCGTCCCGTTCTACGATTGCCCCGTCGCCCCGCCCGACCACGCGCAGGTGCAGTTCGAACTCGTCGACGCCGCGGGGCAATCCCGTTGGCAAGGGCGTTACGCGTGGACCGCGGGCTGTGCCGGGGTCGAGTGCCCCGTCGGCGCGCTGCCGGCGGGCGACTGGCGACTCCGCGGGCGCTTGGAGACGCCGGCGGGCGAGTACCCGCTGCTGCCCGTCCCCTACGCCCGCATCGCCGACTTGGAGCCGCGACTGCGCG
>Ga0169931_10006950_pt1 | contig 16904 bp, 10 predicted proteins | sample Kivu_15m_20L_FD_129675 | JGI IMG/M metagenome (GOLD analysis project Ga0169931, IMG submission 129675) | Freshwater microbial communities from Lake Kivu, Western Province, Rwanda to study Microbial Dark Matter (Phase II) - Kivu_15m_20L... | ecosystem: Environmental > Aquatic > Freshwater > Lake...
AGTTCGGGCGGACTCCGGTGGTGGAGTTGCCGGCGTTTGGATCGAACGCGGGGACGGCGGGGCGGGACCACAACTCGTACGGGTTTTCGGTGTGGCTGGCCGGCGGCGGAGTAAAGGGCGGGATGGCGTACGGGGCAACCGATGAGTTCGGATTCCGGGCCGAGATGGATCGGGTGCATGTACACGATCTACATGCCACGCTGCTGCATTTGCTGGGGTTTGATCACGAAAAGTTCACGTTCCGCTACGCGGGGCGCGATTTCCGGCTGACCGACGTGCACGGACAGGTGGTGAAGGGGGTACTGGGGTAAAGGCGGGGCCTGATCTAGCCTTTCCATCGGCTTCAAATTCTGCTACAGTGCCAAGAACGTAGCAAGGGGATGATCGGCATCAGGGCTATTCCATTCGCATTCGCCGCGCTCGCGCTCTTCGCGCAGAGCAACGCGACGATTACGGGTCTGGTCGCGGACCAGACTGGCGCGGCAGTCGCGGGGGTGAAAGTGTCGATCCTCGCGGTCTCAACCAATACGACGATCGAGACAATTACCAACGAAGCCGGCTCCTACACACAGCCAGCACTGCCGCCGGGCGATTACATCGTCAGCGTGGAGTTAAACGGGTTCAAGAAGGCGACTTCCCGCAGTTTCCGCGCCGATTCCGGCAGCAACAACCGCGTCGATCTCACGCTTGTCGCCGCCGACAGCAAACAGGTTATCGACGTTTCGGCGGATCCACCGACGCTCGAAACGCAGAACTCGATGCTGTCGAGTTCCGTCTCGGAACGCGAGCTCAATGCGCTGCCGATTGGCGGGCGCAACGTGCTCGATCTTGCGATGACCATGCCCGGCGTCGTCGGCGATCCTGGTTCCGACGAAGCCGGAGTCTTTATGGATGTACCCTCGGCCGGCTCCGGCATGTCGATCAGCGGCGGTCGCGCGGGTTCTTCCGCCATCCTCGCCGACGGCGCCAACGCCACGTCGATCGGCATTGGCCGCGCGACGGTCACGTTTTCACCCGATACGGTGCAGGAAGTACAGATCATTACTTCGACGTTCTCCGCAAAGTACGGTAACTCCGGCGGCGGCGTCGTGCAGACTGTCACCCGCGCAGGGACCGATCGCTATCGCGGCACCGCCTACTACTTTCACCGCAACCCGTTTCTGGCCGCGCGGACGTTCAACCGCCCCATCGAACCCGCATCACGCCGCAACGAACAAGGCATTACCTACTCCGGCCCGCTGGTGATTCCGAAAATCTACAACGGAAAGGGCAAGACGTGGTTCTTCGCCGCGTTCGAGCCTAAGCAGTATTTCGATCAAATCGACATTTACGACCGCTTCCCCACCGTCGAAGAACGCAACGGCGATTTTCGCAATTCTTGGGTGCCGCCTGGCCAGATCCGGCCGCGTATTTTTCAAACCGTGCGCTGCGCGCAGCCGGACTGCAAACAGTTCGTACCCATGCACCGCCCATCGACAACGGCGCAGTATCCGTTCTGGTCCGCCAACGATCCCGATCCGACCAAACGCGGATACTTCATTCCCAAGCAGTACCACGATCCTCTCACTCTGCGCCTACTCGGAGAGCTTCCGCTGCCGAACCAGCCCTTCGACGCCCAGGGCCGCAACTACTTCGGCGTGCGCGGCGTTACCGGCGGATCGAAACGCATGTTGTTTAAGGTCGATCACAACATCACGCCGAAGAATCGCCTCTCGGTCAACTACCGGGAAATCCCCAACTTTTCCGACCGCTTCCGCATCCGTAAGGACGAGCTGTTCTTCACATTCCCCGGCGACAAGAGCGTCACCCGCCAGCCCCTGCTGTCGTTGTCGATGACGCTTTCACCGCGCGCGGTCAACGAATTGCGCGCGAGTTATACATTCTCGGATTACTCCCGCACGCCGCCCGGCGAAGTCGGCACCACCAACTTCACGAAAGAAAAATTCGGCCTCCCGAACGTTACCAATTGGGGCTATCCGCTCTTCAACTTCAACTCGCAATTCGGGAACGCGGTCAGCTCCATCGGCTTGAATGGCGCGCTCGGCGATTACATCGAACATCAGTACCAGGTTTCCGACGACCTCACGCTAATCAAGGGCCGCCACAACATCGCTATCGGCGGCGACTACCGCAAGATGATGCTGAACGCCAAGTCCAACGGCTTGCGCGATCTATGCTGCGGAACGTATACCTTTAACCCTTCACAGACCAACTCGGGAAATGCGAACACTCCCGGCGGCACCGGCGGCTGGTCGGCCGCGAGCTTCCTTCTCGGGACGCCCAACGGCATAGCCCTGCGCAGCATTCTGATCCCTTATTACTACCGCTGGACGGTAGCAGCCGCTTACTTTCAAGACGACTTTCGCGTCCGCCGCGATCTCACGTTGAACATGGGCGTTCGCTGGCAATTCAACTCGCCGCGCATCGAGAAATTCAATCGGCAAGCGACGTTCGATTACGATAATCCAATTCCTGTCGAGGATGTAAACGGCAACACGCGCGGATTCGCGTTCAATTATCTGTACTCCGGCTACAAAGGCCGGTCGCGATTCCTGGAGCCCGCGCACTACAAGAACTTTGAACCGCGCTTCGGCTTCGCCTGGCAGCCGGCCTGGAGCCCTCTGCGCAGCCGCAGCTTCGTCATCCGCGGCGGGTATGGCATCTACATCCGCCGACAACTTCGCGCGGCCGCGATCCGATTCCGGATTTCGGCGTCGGCTCTTCTGGCTCATGGGGATTCCTTCGCTGGCAATCGGCGACCGCCGTGCCCGCGCGCACGCAAGGCGTCGATCCCGCCTACACCGTAACCATCGGCCGCAACCCACCCGTGCTGCGCAAGAATCCGAACGTGTTGAACATCCCGGAAGATGGACAGATCTGTGTCGGCTGCGGCACGGTGCAGGACGATCGCGTGCCCGGTGGCGCGCGTGTTGTCTTCACGCGCGACGCTAATTCGCCCTACGTGCAAACGTGGAATCTAACGACGGAATTTCTCATCCCCGCGCATTTCGTCGTTCGCACCAGTTACATGGGGCAGAAAGGAACGCATCTCTACTCGCCGCTGCTTGGCGTTAATTTTCCGGATCGGGAAGAGTTCGAACAGATGCTCGCCGAGGGCATCGATCCCAATGAGTTGATCGACGATACGTTTGGCCGAGTCGACCAGGCGGGCAATCCGCTTCAACGGCCGCGCGTCGATTATCTGCGCGCCAATCCGCTTGTCGGCGACGTCAATGTTGCCGGCCTCACCAACGCCAATTCGATTTATCACGCCGGTTCGATTTCGCTGGATCGACGTAATCAGCGCGGTGTTCTCGTCCGCACGAATTACACGTGGGGCAAATCGATCGACACCAGTTCCGACGCCACGCTAAACGGGCCGAACCTTTTTCTTTGGGGCAGCACGCGCATTCAAGACGCGCACAACTTAAAGGCCAATCGTTCGGTGTCGAACTTCGACATCCGGCATCGCGTCAATGTTGTTGTTTCGTATGATTTACCCTTTGGCCGTAACCGCAAGTTCTTTAAGAAGGCGAGCCGCAGAGCGTCGATGATCCTGGGAAATTGGACGGCGTCGAGCGTCGTTACCACACAGAGCGGCTTTCCTTTCTCGCCTTTCTTGAACGACGCCAACGGCATTCCCGGCGGCGCGACGGGCACTGAGCGCATCCGGCCCGATGTCGTCCCGGGCGCTCCGATTCGCAATCCCCGATGGTCGCGGAACGTTGCCAACGACGTGCCCTACTTTAACCCCGAAGCATTCGCACGGCCCGAGTTCGGCAACATCGGCGATGCCGCGCGTACGCTCGATTGGGCGCGCAATCCGTGGCGTTTCACCGCCAACGCTACGTTAATCAAGTCCATCTACCCGTGGGCCGAACGCCGGCGCTACTTCGAACTGCGCGGCGAAGCCTACAACCTGACCAACACGCCCGTTTTCACGCTTGATTCGGGCATTAGCTACAGCATGTTCTCCAGCGCGCCGCCCGTTTGCCGTATTGGTTGTGTCTCACTTGCCGGGCCCATGCCCTACCTGTGGAATCGCACAACCCCGCCGACGGCAGGAACGCGCGAAGCCATCATCGCCAACAATTACAACCAGAATTTCGGCAAGCTCTGGCGCGATCGCAACGGTCCGGGCCGCATCATTCAACTCGCGCTCAAATTCTACTTCTGATGCTCCGCACACTATTCATTCTCGGTGCTTACACGGCTTTCGCCGCCACGATGCCGCTGCGCTTCGAACCCAACCGCGGACAAGCACCGGACGAAGCGCTCTTCATCGGACGGAGCGCGAGCAATGTGTTCGCGGCCACACGGAACGGGCTTGTCGTCGGCGCGGCAAAACTCGAATTCCAATGCGCCGGCGGCTGGCGCGGCGACACTCCGGCGAGATCGAAAGCCAGCTACATCCGGGCAGCGAAGTCGGTGACAGTCGAACAGTTCGAACGCATTCGGTGCATTGACACGGCTCCCGGCATCGACGCGGTCTTCTACGAAAACACGAGCGGCGAGTTTGAGTACGATCTGCTTGTCGCGCCGTTTGCCGACGTGTCGCGCGTTGCATGGAGCCTGCACGGCGACTTGCGGCTGCGCCCGCCTGTTGCGGGGCAGAACGGCGGAGCCGTCGATGTACGCTTCACTCGTAGCGGCTCGAATTACGGATTTGCACTCGGCCCTTATGATCGATCAAAGCCTCTGGTTATCGATCCGGTGATGACACTCGGCACTTACATGGGCGGGGTGGGCGGCGGAACGGGCGAGGGCGTGACGCTCGATTCCGAAAACAACATCTACATCACCGGCGTGATGAACACGAACTTCTTTCCGGTCAAGAATGCGTTGCAAGAGTTCTTCCTTGGATCGAACGACGTTTTCATCGCTAAGTTCAACGCCGGCGGCGAACTACTCTGGTCGACGTACCTAGGCAGTTTCGCGGACGACCGCGGGCTCGATATCGCCGTCGACGGCACGGGTTCCGTCTACATCACCGGCTTCACCGCATCGCCCGAATTTCCAGTCACGCCCGGCGCCTACCAGACCAACTACGGCGGCGGCTCGATGCTCAACGGCGGCGACGCCTTTGTCGCGAAGATTTCCGCTGACGGCGCGCGGCTGGTCTGGTCGACGTTCCTCGGCGGCTTGGCCGATGAATATGCGCGAAGCCTTGTCGTCGCAGCCGACGGCAGCGTGATCGTAACCGGTTCGACGACGTCGCTCAACTTTCCGCTGGTCCGTCAGATGCAGGACGAACTCGGCGGGCCGCGCGACATCTTCGTTTCTCATCTCTCCGCGGATGGATCGCAGCTACTCTTCTCTACGTACCTCGGCGGCACCGGCACCGACGAAGGCAACGGCATCGCCATCGATCCCGCCAACAACGTTTACATCTCCGGCACTACGACAAACGGGACGTTTCCGCTGAAGGGCCAAGCGCAGACCAACTACGGCGGCGGGACGCGCGATTTGATCATCACCAAGATCGATCCTTTTAACGCCGCACTGGTGTACTCGACACTCTGGGGCGGCACCGGCGACGACTTGGCGCGCGGCATCGTGGTCGACGAACTTGGCAGCGCCTATTTGACCGGCTACACGACCAGCACGACGTTTCCGACCCGCAACCGGCTCCGGGCCTCCGGCGGCGGCACCGAGTGCTTCGTGCTCAAGATGCACCCGGAAGGCAACGATGCGCTTTGGGGGACATTCCTCGGCGGCAGTTCGACGGAACAGGGTTTCGGCATCGGCATCGATGCGGAGAAGAACGTGTATGTCGCCGGCTACACGCAGTCGTTGAATTACCCGCTGGTGCAGCCGCTGCAAACAGCGGTTGGCAGCCCTTGCCGCGCGACGCCTTGCACGGCCGATTGGTTCCTGGCCAGGTTCCGCGCCGACGGCCAGCAGTTGCAGTTCTCGACCTACCTGGGCGGCAACTCCGGCGATCAGCCGCGGGCGGTCGCGGTAAGCCCCGAAGGAGCTTTTCACATCGTCGGCAATAGCCAGTCGTCGACGTTCCCCACCGTGAATGCTTTTCAGTCGACCTACAACGGCGGCGGACCGAACATCGTAATGTTGACCCGAATCGAACCGTAGATGTTTGCAACGATCGACGCCGCTTTTGTTTCGATCGCGAGGCCGGAAAGATTCACTATCGATGGAGAGGACGACGAGTACTTCCGCGCTCACTCAATCGAATCGCTTGGAGAGCTGGAATACGAATCGGAAGTCGTACCGATCGCCTTTCTGACAGACGAAGCATTCCTCTACTTCTTCCCCGCCATCGCCCGCATGATGCATCGCGGCGACAAAACCGGGCTTCTCATGATGACCGAATTCCGGCGCGATCTTTTCAATCCGGCTCAGCGCGCCGCCATCGCGGCGTTTCTGGCGACACTCGACCCGGGAGGCGAGTGGATGGCGGCGGAGACGATTGAACGCTTGGTCAACGAGTTCGCCTCTTAGCGCCCGTCGGGCGGCGCCTTCGTTTCGACGAGGCGTTCCCGAATCAGATCCCAGAACTCAAGCGTTCCAGCCTCCGTGCCAAACGCCGCTAGCCCTCTCCGCGAGCTAAACACGATGTTGCTGGATGCACGCGCGGCCGGCACAATCCGATGGAGGCCAGCCTGCGGATTCCACAAATGGACCGCGCCCGGCCGTGAAGCGTAGGCAACCCAGCCGCTTGCGCCGAGAACGCTGATCGTCATCACGTAATTCGTCAGCGGGTTGGACTTCGAGAGAAGCTGGCGGGAAGCAACGCTCCACCGATACACACGCCCATCCTGACTCCCCATGAAAAGGAACTCCCCGGCCGGGTCTGTCGCGATCGGCCCGAACGTCATGGTTTCTCTTTGAGCGGTCAGTCTTCCGATGAGCCTTCCGGCGGCCAAGTCCCAAATCGCGGGCCAGTGCCCCGCCCAAGCCGCTTGGCGCCCTTGATCGATGAACTCCACATCTCCCCATATGGAACTGCAGCAGTACACACGCGACGCATGACGAGTATCAAGATCGACGGTCAATACCGTGCCCTTGCCGTCGATCGTGAGTAACCTCCGACCGCCGGGCTCGAACCGCACCGAACCGTAATTTGCATCATCGTTTCGAACCAGCGCCGGTGGGGAGCCGTCCAGCTTCGAGAGCCGGATGTTTCGGTCCGCAATTGCCAAGCCGCCGTCGTCCGAAAAGCGCAGGTCGTTCAAGTTCCCGTCAGCCTCAAGAGTCCGGCAGTCCGTCAGGTCCAAGGATTTGCAGGCGGCAATTGCACCCCGCGCCGTGCCGGCTGCCAACTGTTGACCCGATGGGCCGATCGCAAGTACGCGTATGGCGTCGGGTTGCGCTGGCTGGGGCGATTTGCGGATGGCGATTACCATCCAAGCAACCATCGCCAAAACCATGGCTGCCGCCGCAGCGAAGAGGCTCGGACCGGAAATTCTTGAGGGCACTGTTATCAATTGACACCAAGATAGCCGCATTGGCTCCCGGAAAGTTGGGCCGTATCACAGCTCTGAGCGGCATCTCGGATCAGCCAATCGCTACAAGCTGCTCGGTTGTCCGGATGTAGATCGTGTCGCGCAGAATCGCGGGTGTGGCAAAACAAGGTGCGCCCATCTTGTTTTGGGAGAGCAGTTCGAAAGTGGGCCCGGCTTTCACAACGTACACCGACCCATCGACTGAGGGAACGAATATCTTGCCGTCGGCGGCGACGATCGACGAGTAGACTTGCGCGTCGGGTGACAATCGCTTCTCGTAGATCTTCGCGCCGGTCTTGGCATCGAGGCAGCGCAACAAACCGTTGGTGTTGCCGAGATAGATGTAGCCGCCGTAGACCACGGGCGTGGAGATGTACGACCCGACGCCAGCGGCCGCGAATACGAGGCCGGGCTTTTTCGCGCCATCGGGCGCGGGCGTCAGATCGCCCTTCGCATCGGGCTGAACGGCATAAACAGGGGCTTTCCCGCCGTGGGCATTGGTGATGTAGATCCAGCCGTTGGCCGCGAACGGCGTCGGGATCGGATTGTCTCCGCCGTCGCCGATCCGCCAGCGCTCCTTGCCAGTCTCCAAATCGTAGGACACCGTCCATGGCCATCCGTTGGCGACGATTTGCACCGCCGTCGCCGAAGCATGAACGAATGGCGTTCCCCAACTCCGTTCGCAGATGCCCTTGCGCGAAACGCGCCACAACTCTTTGCCGTCGCTCAAATGGAGCACCGTCAAATACGGATCATCCGGAGCATCGCACAGAAGCACAATCCGATCCTGGTAGATCGCCGGCGAGCTCCCATAACCCCAGCCAACCCCATACTTGCTCACGTTCACCACGCCAAGATCACGGCTCCACAGCAGCTTTCCGTCCAGGTCGTAACAGTACAGCCCTTCGGATCCGAAAAACGCCACCAACTGTTGGCCGTTCGACGCCAGCGTAGTGTTGGCGTGCGTGGCGATGGCGTGGCGCGTCGCGCGCGGTTTGTCGCTCTTGGCGGTGTTGCGCCAGAGCTCCTTGCCGCTGGCCGGGTCGTAACACAGAACCATCCAGCTTTGTTCTTCGTTGTCTTCGGCGGCCGTTCTCGCACCGCCAACCTTTAGATCCAGCGGCGCCTTCCCGGAAGCCTTCCTCACCGCCGAACATACGTAAATCCGACCTTCCGCGGCGATCGGGCTCGAATGCCCCAAACCCGGCACCGGACTCTTCCACTTCACGCGCTCCAGCTTGCCCGCATCGGGATCTGCGTTCCAACTCGCTGGAAGCGTGTCTCCGCCGGCCACGCCCGCGCGCCCGCCTCCCCGAAAGGCCGGCCAGTCCGCCGCCAGGACACTCGGAACCGCCCCGAAAATCGCACGCCGTGTAGGAACCATGAATTGGCTGTAGTATACAAGAATGCCGCACTCCAAGCGCTTGTTCGCAGTATTGCTGGTGTGCGCAGCGGCTGCAGCCGAACAGAGAACGTTCGACCGCGTACTTCTCCTCGAAACGAAGGGAGAAACTTCCGCCAGCGTCAGCCTCGGGGATATCGACGGCGACGGCGATCTCGACATCGTTCTCGCCAAAGGCCGCCACTGGCCGTTGCACGATCTGATTCTCCGCAACAATGGCAAGGGCATTTTTCAAACCGAAACGCTGAGCGCGGAGCCAGACCGCACGTACTCGCTCGCGCTCGCCGATCTCGACGGCGATGGCGACCTCGACATCGTTTCGAGCAACGACAAGCCCGACAAGAAACTCGTTTACAAGAACGACGGCAAGGGCCGCTACAACATCTCCAGTGCATTCGGAGATCCGGCGTGGCCCACGCGCTATGTCACACTTGCCGACGTCAATGGCGATAAGCGCCCCGATGTTCTTGTCGCCAATCGCAACGGCAGTTCTCCGAATCCGCGCCACAGTCAAGTATGTCTCAACGACGGCAAAGGCGCGTTTCCGAAATGCACGCCGCTTCCGATCCAATCCGCTACCATCATTGTCGCCGCCGATTTCGATGGCGATGGCGCGGTCGATCTTCTCATCCCGCATCGCGACGGCGGCCAAAGCCTGATCTTCTGGAGTGCCGATCAGCCCGCTCCCTTCGGCGCGAAGGCGTCGTCAATCCGCGCGGCGGCCGCCGGCGACATCGACAGCGATGGAAAGATCGATATCGTTGTTGGCGACGAGGAGGCGGGTCTCTTTTACTACCGCAACCTCGGCGCCCGAAAGTTTGCCGATCCGATCGCGCTCGGCGCGAAGGGTATCGCGCCGTACTCGATCGCAATCGCCGACATGAATCGCGACGGCAGGCCCGACATTGTCGTGGGCAATCAGCGAGCACCCGGCGTGGTCTTCTACAACGAACCGGCGAAATTCCAGCAGACGCAATGGGGCGACGGGAAGGGCAGCGTTTACGGCCTCGCCATCGGCGACCTAGACGGCGACGGGTGGCCCGATATCGCCGCCGCGCGCTCCGACGCACCGAACGGGGTTTGGTTCAGCGGCCCGCCTAAGCCTTGACCAGCCATCGGGCCAACACCGCTTCCAGCCGCTTCCGGTCGATGGGCTTGGCCAGATAGTCGTTCATCCCCGCCGCCAGACAGCGCTCGCGTTCGCCTTCAATCGCGCTCGCCGTCACCGCGACGATCGGGATCGTGATGCCGCGCTCGCGAATCGACCTCGTCGCCGTGAATCCATCGGCCTCCGGCATCTGCAAGTCCATCAGGATCAGATCGAACGTGTTCGACGTTGCGGCCTCGACGGCGGCAACACCGTTTATTGCCGTTTCGCACTCGCAGCCGCATTTTTGTAGCAGGCGCATTGCGACCGCAACGTTTACCTTGTTGTCTTCGGCGATCAGGACACGCTTTCCCGAGAATTCACCGAGACTAGTGTCCGCGGCCCGAGGTGGAGCGGGCGCCAGCTTCATGGGCAGGTGAACGGTAAACCGGCTGCCGCGGCCGAGTTCGCTTTTGAGCGCAATTCGGCCACCCATCGCGGCGACGACCTCCTTGGCGATCGCGAGCCCCAAACCGAGACCGCCGCGTTTGCGGGTATTTGTGTCATCGCCTTGGACAAACCTGTCGAAAACGTGGTCTATTTTTTCCGGCGGGATCCCGGTTCCAGTGTCGATGACTTCAAACCGGAGCCAACCGCCGTCCAGATCCGCCCGGAGCTCGATCGAACCTTCAACCGTAAATTTCACAGCGTTGCCGGCCAGGTTAAACAGAATTTGGCGTACACGGACCGGGTCGCCCATCAGATGTTCGGGGACATCCATCGAGGCGGTGTAGGAGATCTCCACGCCCGCCGACGCTTCCCCGGCGAACAAAGTCACGGCTTCCTGTAGCAGCGCGCGGGGCGAGTACGGCCGTTCGACGAGATCCAGCCGCGAGGAATCCAGGCGCGTGACGTCGAGGATGTCGTTCAGGATGTGCAACAGATGGCCGGCTGACGAACGGATCGTCTCGACACACTCTCGTTCTTCGGCCGCCATTGGCGCATCCAAAAGCGCATCGCTCATTCCCATTACACCGTTTAGCGGGGTGCGCAATTCGTGGCTGATATTTGCGACGAACCGGTTCTTGGCCTCGGCGGCGGCAACTAGCTCCTCGTTACGCTCGACCAACTGGCGTTCGACTCTTTTACGGCGCGCGATGCTTGCCGCGAGCGCGGCGATCAACAACGACTGCGCCACCAAGAATATCGCGCCTCCGATAATCCACGGCTTGTATTGTTGATAGAGCGTCCGATGCCGCCGGATCACCTGAACGCCCGGCGGCAGTTGCGATTCCGCGATGCCCCAGCGCCGGAGCGCCTCTTCCTCGACCTCGGGGATCACTTCCTTTCCCAGCACAACGGGGATCGACCGAGGGTCGGCGCCATTCAAAACACGCAGAGCCAGCGCACCCAATTCGTGGCCATACGTTATGCCGCCGTTTGGCGATCCCGCCAATAGACCGGGAAACGAATGATGCGAAAGCGCGATGACCGGGACGTTGGCGGCCGCCACGATACTCTTGTACGTCGCGTTCGCGGGCAGAAAGGCCCCGGACCTGTCGTACTGAAAACTTGCGATGTACACCAGAGTGTTCGCGGGTAGTTTTCGAACCCGGTCGAGCAATTGCGGAAGGGAATGATCGCCGCCCTTCCACTCCTCCATTCTTATCGAAGGCTTCTCCGCCAGCGCCCGCCGTACTTCGCCGGCGATGAAGTCCGATAAGGGTGTTTTGTCGGTGATCAGTACGAACGACCGCGTTTCCGGCAGGCCCTTCAATCCGATGTCGATCAGTCCGCGGCTGTTAAAGTGTTCGAGCAACCCCGTCATGCGAAGGTCGTTCGACTTCGCGCAGGGCGGCATTTCGGTGATTCCGCCCGCGACGATGGGAACGCGCCAGAAGTCGGAAGCGCTCGTGCAAACAAGCGAGACGGCTTCATCGTCGATCAGGATCGCCAGATCGTATTTGCGCTTGCCGTACGCCGCCTGATAGCGCGCGACAAAATTACGCTCCCAGGCCGGGTCGCGCCGCGAGTCGAGGAAATCGTCGTAGGTCTCGATTTGAATGTCGCTCTCGCGAAACACGTCATGGATGCCGCGGACGACATCGGAGCTCCATTCATAGCTGACGCGATACGAACTCACGGTCAACACCGTTTTCGGATTGCCGGCCCAGCAGCACGACAACAATATCGCGAGCAGCCCCGCTCGTAGATACATCGTAGCCAATGATAAACAATTCGGCCAGGGGTCCGCCGCCGGGCAACACCCCTACCGCTGCCGTACTGTAATCGGCCGGTTTGGACTGCATATTGCCCCGGTACAAACCGCGATGCCGGACGTTATCGACTGTAGACTTTCCGGCACCATTACATTCACCTGCTGCAGGCCGATAAACCCGGGCGCCCCGCCTGCAAACGACGGGTCGACCGTGTAGTCATGAATCCGAACCTTCGTATCTCCCGGCGGTAGCCCGGTCAGGAAAATCTGCACGACACCGCCCGACACCGCCGGATTCGCCGCCGCGTTGGCCGAGAAATCCTGATTCAACACCGCGCCCGGAAAAATCCCCGGCGAAGCCGCGGCGAGAGTGATCGCTCGGGCGAGCGAGGGGCGATCATCCACACGCACGACAAGATTAACAGTCCCCGACCCAGGCAGCGCGGGCGGAATTTCGAAGTTGATCTGCGTGTCGTTGGTGAAGAATACGCGTGCGCCGACGCCATTGACGGTCACGGTTCCGCCTCGCAACCGGGCGCCGAAGATTGTCGCAATCGTTCCCGGCGCCAGAGGCACTGCTTCGAACGTCGCGGAGTGTACAACGCTCGACACCTCCGGAATCGGAATCGCCGGAGGTGCAAACGGCCGCACGATCATCGACACATTCCCCGAAACGCGCCCCGCGACCGGTCCGGCGTCGATCGTCAACACAGCTTCGTAAGTCCCGGCGGCCAGCGTTCCCGCCGATGCGTCCATGCGGATTGTTGCGTTCCCGAATCCCGAAGCGGGGTCGATCGTCAGCCACCCGGCGCCAGAACGATATTGGATATTCGCCGCCCAGTTCAACAATCCGCCGCCGGTGTTGTTCACGCGAATGAATCGGGTTTGGGGTGACGAGCCTTGAATGATGTTGTAGGTGAGCGCTTCCGAGTCCACCGAAAGCCGCGGGAAGAAGGACGCGTTGCAGTCGCCGAGCGCCGTGCAGTCCGGCGGCGGATTCAAGGCCTGAAAGCGCGGGACCGGACCGGTCGAGGCCGTGCCATCGGTTGTGATCGGGCCGAAACTCGCCGCGACGCTGGCCGTCACCGAACCTCCCGCGGGCCGCTGCTCCAATACAAGGAATGTCGGCAACTGCACGGATTCGCGCGCGGCGCGGTCCGACTCCACAACTTCAAACACCGCAATGCCGCTGCCATTCGACAGAGCGATTTCGCCAAGCGTGCCGAAATCGACCCCGGGCCCGGCACTGGACGGTTGATAGGCCAACGTGCCGCCCGCACCGGCGGCGTCGGCGTTTCGGACACGCGCCAGGAGCAATTGCCCTTGCGGCGTCCCCGGTTGAAAGCGTCCGCCGTTTGGTGCGAGACCGAGATCGCCGGCCGCGGTCGGCGTCGTTCCCGTCGAGCCAACTAGTACGTCCGGCACGAACAGCCGCGAGCCCGCCGGAAAGCCCGAATACCGCATCATCAGCCGCGTACCGTGATCGTTCAGAGGCTCTCGCTTGCGGAACGATTCCGAGAATCCTTCGGTGAACCGGATCGACGCAAAACGTGTGAAAGCGCGGAGAAAACTGTCGAAGGTTTGCTCGGCGCCCGGGGGAGAGACCGTGCAGAAAAACGACGACGAATAGGTGGCCAGCAATCCGCGCGTCGCGATACCAACCGTCAGCGGGCTATTGTCGATGCGGATTGCCGAAGGCCCGTTGGTGGCGAGCGCGAGTTGAAACGGAAGCTCGGAGGTCTGCGGAGGAACAACGCGGATGTTGGTCAGGCGGAAAACAGCCGTGCCGCTCGGGCCGAGGTTGAAGTTCATCGCACTGAAGTCAAACTGATTTTGCGCGCGCAGCAGGGGAGTCGCACCGGTCGACATTTCGCCGGATCCCGTGTTCACAGTCAGGACGGCGTCGATCGCGTTCGTGTTGGGGTTGAGCTTGTTCGTGATATTGCCGCCGAACGAGATCACGCGAAGATCGCCTCGGACGAGACCGTTCGGCGTGCCGCCGGCGCAGTTCAGGACGATGTCGCCCACCTGCTCGGTCACTCCTTCGAGCCGGACCAACGCAGGCACCGCAGTGGCCGCGCAATTGAGCGCGGAAAACGTCTGCGCCGCTCCAGTCATGCCCAACGCCGCCATCAGAATTGCCATGGGTCGCATGAGTCTAGCCTCCCCTCCACGATACAATGAAGGCGGGAGCTTTCCCAGCCATGACTACCGCAGCCCCGGCCTCGCTCGTCGAAGAGATACTCGAACTGAAGAAGGAACGCAACGCGGTGATCCTCGCGCATCACTACCAGGAAACCGAAATCCAGGAGATCGCCGACTCGATCGGCGACAGCCTCGAACTCGCGCGCAAGGCAAAGGAACTCGACTGTGAAGTGATCGCCTTTTGCGGCGTCTGGTTCATGGCCGAGACTGCAAAGATATTGAACCCCGCGCGAACTGTTGTCGTGCCGGATCAGGACGCCGGCTGTTCGCTGGTCGACTCCTGCCCAGTTGAGATGGTGCGCGCGTTCAAGCGCAAGTATCCCGATCACGTCGTCGTGAGCTACATCAACACTTCGGCCGACGTGAAGGCCGAGAGCGACATCATCTGTACGTCGCGCAACGCCGTCGCGGTAGTTAACTCGATTCCCGCCGACCAGCCGATTCTTTTCCTGCCCGACATCAACCTCGGCAATTACGTCAAGAAGATGAGCGGCCGGCAGAACATGCGCATCTGGCAAGGGGCCTGTATCGTGCATGCGACTTTCGCCGCCCGCAAGCTGACCGAAGCGCGGAATGCGCATCCGGGCGCTTTCGTCGTGGCGCATCCTGAGTGCCCGGCCGAAGTGCTGCAACAAGCGGGCTATATCGGCTCGACATCGGCGTTGATCGACTACTGCGTCAAGTCCGAACACAAGCAGTTCATTGTCATGACGGAAAGCGGCGTTCAACACTCGCTGCGCAAGCTCGCGCCGGAGAAGGAATTCTGGTTTGTGTCGAACGAGAACTGTAACTGCTCGGAGTGTCCATACATGAAACGCAATTCGCTTGAAAAGTTGCGCGACTGCCTCGACACGCTGCGGCCGCGCGTGGAGATGGACGCCGCCATGATGGACCGCGCCCGTCTCCCCATCGAGCGCATGCTGGCCGTGAAGTAATGGCGCTCATCGACAGCTTCGATCGTCTTCACGACAACCTCCGCATCAGCGTCACCGACCGCTGCAACATCCGCTGCTTCTACTGCATGCCCGAGGACAACGTGCCTTTCATGGCGCGCGAGGAGATTCTGTCGTTCGAAGAGATCGAACGATTCGCGCGCGTCGCCGTCTCGCTTGGCGTACGCAAACTTCGTATCACTGGCGGCGAACCGCTGGTGCGAAAGGATCTTCCAGTTCTAGTCGAAAAACTGGCGCGGCTGCCGGGGGTCGAGGATATCGGCCTAACTACAAACGGCGTGCTGCTGGCGGCACACGCGAAGGCGCTTTACGACGCGGGCCTGCGCCGGATGAATGTGCATCTCGATACGCTCGACGCGGCGCGCTTTCACCAGATTACGCGGCGCGACGACTTCGCGCGTGTGATGGCGGGCATCGACGCGGCCCAAGCGGCGGGCCTGCGGTTGAAGATCAACGCCGTGGCGCTGAAGAACTTGTGCGAGCCCGATGTCGTGCCGCTGGCCCATTTCGGCCGCGAGCGGGGAATCGAGATCCGTTACATCGAATTCATGCCACTCGATGCGCAAGGCTTGTGGGACAAAGGCAAAGTGCTGCTGCAGGACGAGATGCTGGCGATGCTGCAACAAGAGATCGGTCCGCTCGATGAAATCCCCGATCGCGACCCGCGTGCACCGGCATCGGAGTACAGATTCCGCGACGGCATCGGCCGGGTGGGATTCATCAGTTCGGTGAGCCATCCGTTCTGCCTGAACTGCAATCGCATCCGGCTGACGAGTGATGGAAAAATTCGTTACTGCCTGTTCGCAATTGAGGAGACCGATGTGAAGGGACTGCTCCGCGGCGAAGGAAGCGAAGAAGCGATCGCGGACGCGATCCGCCAGACGATTCGCAAGAAGTGGCTTGGGCACGAAATCAACTCGCAGAAGTTCGTGGCGCCACCACGACCGATGTATTCGATCGGCGGTTAGACAAGACACCCCGACGGCCAACGCGCGATGATGTTAGGAGATGATCACTCGGCGAACTCTCCTTCTGTCGGCGCTGGCCCGCGCGCCAATCGGCATCGGATTCATCGGCACGTCGCATTCGCACGGCAAAGCGAAAGTCGAAACCGTGCGGGCCAACGGCGATTACAGGCTGATCGGCACTACCGATGAGGTGCCGCGCGATGCGCTGCTGCGGCACGCCGATATCCAGGTCATCGCGGTCGAGTCGCAGAACAAGGATCATGGCCGGGATGGGATCGCAGTGCTCGAGGCGGGTAAGCATTTGCATCTGGAAAAGATCCCGGCGGACAACAAGAGGGACTTCGCGCGGATCGTGGAACTGGCGCGGAGCAAGCAGCGATTAGTGCAAGTCGGCTACATGTGGCGGTATCATCCGGGCATCAATCTCGCCCTCGAAGCGGCGCGGTCGGGATGGCTCGGTGATGTGTACTTGATTCGCGCGGTGATCGGCAATCAGCTCGAAGCGGCGCGGCGGCCCGAGTGGGCGGCGTTCAACGGCGGCGTGATGTTTGAGCTCGGTTGCCACGTGATCGACCCAATCGTGCGGCTTCTCGGCCGGCCAACGA
>Ga0169931_10006952_pt1 | contig 16903 bp, 12 predicted proteins | sample Kivu_15m_20L_FD_129675 | JGI IMG/M metagenome (GOLD analysis project Ga0169931, IMG submission 129675) | Freshwater microbial communities from Lake Kivu, Western Province, Rwanda to study Microbial Dark Matter (Phase II) - Kivu_15m_20L... | ecosystem: Environmental > Aquatic > Freshwater > Lake...
CCGGCGGCGGTTATCTTCTCCGTAACCAGGGGTTTGATTATAATGCTGCTCATGATTACGCGCTTAAAAGTTTTTCCAATACCGGAATGCTTTGCTCTTCAACAAAAACACGCTCGGCATCCATTATTTCGTAGGTGTTCAACTCAGCAGCACTGATTACATTGGCACCTGGTAGGTTCCTTGCACTCAAAAAGGCGTTGCTGTGTGTTTCTTGTACTACCACCAAAACCTTTTTATCGTTGGCAGAAAACGAAGACAAAAACGTCAAGAATTCTTTGGTTTTTGGCATTTCGAAATTCATACCTTCAACGATAGTAAAGGCATTGTTTTGGGTTTTGTAAGCTAAGGCAGAACGACGGGCCAAACGCTTAAGTTTCTTATTCAATTTGAATGAATAATCCCTTGGCTCTGGACCGAAAATACGACCACCGCCTCGGTACAATGGGTTTTTGATGCTGCCCTTACGGGAGCCGCCCGTTCCTTTCTGTTTGTGCAATTTGCGGGTACTGCCATGCACTTCGTTGCGCTGCTTGGTTTTATGGGTACCCTGACGGGCATTGGCCATAAACTGCTTAACATCTAAATAAATAGCATGGTCGTTGGGTTCGCAACCAAAAACCGCATCGTCAAGGTTAACCTTGCGGCCGGTGTCTTTACCGTTGAGAGAATAAACTGAGATTTCCATTTCGTAGATTATTTTTCAATGGTTACAATAGCACCTTTGCTACCGGGGCAGCAACCGCTTACAACCAACAAATTCTTTTCAGGGATAACTTGAAGCACACGAAGGTTAAGGGCTTTAACGCGAGCATCGCCAGTTTGACCAGCCATGCGCATACCTTTAAATACCCGGCTTGGGAACGATGAGGCACCCAATGAACCTGGGTGGCGTTGACGGTTGTGCTGACCGTGGGTACGGCCACCTACACCACCAAAACCATGGCGTTTAACAACCCCCTGAAACCCTTTACCTTTTGATTTGGCAACCACGTCAACGAAGTCTCCAATCTCAAAAACGTTCACATCAATTTTCTCACCCAAACTCACCTCGCTAGTAAAATACCGAAACTCCCGAATAACGGAAGCCGATTCTTTACCTACTTTCTTAAGGTGACCCTGTTGAGCCTGATTCATGTTTTTAACCTTGCGTTCGCCAAAAGCCAATTGAACGGCGGTATAACCATCGCGCTCAACGGTTTTAACCTGGCTTACAACACAAGGACCAGCTTCAATCACCGTACAAGCAATGGCTTTGCCATTCTCGTCGAAGATGCTGGTCATCCCAATTTTTTTTCCAATGATTCCGGACATATGATTCTTGATTTAAGCGCTGCAGCGGAACGCCGAATCCGTTCTTGCAGCTCATCGATTAAAATTATAACTATACCTTGATCTCTACCTCTACGCCACTGGGTAATTCCAGCTTCATCAAGGCATCAATGGTTTTTGAAGATGTACTGTAAATGTCCATCAAACGCTTGTAAGAACAAAGCTGAAACTGCTCCCGGCTCTTCTTGTTTACGTGAGGTGAACGAAGCACCGTGTAAATACGCTTGTGGGTGGGTAAAGGAATAGGACCATTCACCACAGCACCGGTACTTTTAACCGTCTTTACTATTTTCTCGGCCGACTTGTCAACCAAGTTGTAGTCGTACGATTTAAGCTTGATGCGAATTTTTTGACTCATAACTCTATTCCTTGTTATTCTTAGCCCTGTTTTTGGGATTGCAAAGGTGCAAACTTTTGTTTATAATTCCAATAGCAGGGGATTAAATAAATGGGTTTAACGCATTAATTCTTTTTTCCTTTCACTTTGGCTACCACATCTTCTTGGATGTTTCGAGGTGCTGGGTCGTAATGGCTGAATTCCATCGTTGAACTTGCACGTCCCGAAGTAATGGTACGCAAAGAGGTAACGTAGCCGAACATTTCGCTTAATGGAACTTTGGCCTTAACCACTTTGGCGTTGCCTCGGCTATCCATTCCATCGATTTGACCACGACGGCGGTTCAAATCGCCTACCACATCACCCATGTTTTCTTCGGGTGTTACCACCTCTACTTTCATAATGGGCTCAAGCAAAATTGGCTTTGCATTGGGCATGGCTTCTCTGTAGGCCATTTTGGCGCACAATTCAAACGAAAGCGAATCGGAGTCAACCGCGTGGTACGAACCGTCCAACAAGGTAACCCGCAATGAAGTTACAGGGAAACCGGCCAATACTCCATTTTGCATTGAGGCTTCAAAACCTTTTTGAACCGAAGGCACATATTCACGAGGAATGTTGCCGCCTTTTACTTCGTCCACAAACTCCAAACCGGGTTGTCCGTCTGGACGGGGCTCCAATGAAAACTGAATGTCGGCGAATTTACCGCGGCCACCGGTTTGTTTTTTGTACACCTCACGGTGAGAAACCTTACCGGTAATGGCTTCTTTGTAAGCTACCTGGGGAGCCCCCTGGTTGCATTCTACTTTAAATTCCCGCTTTAGACGGTCCAAAATAATTTCCAAGTGAAGCTCTCCCATACCCTCAATGATGGTTTGGTTGCTGTCTTCGTCGGTATGTACCTTAAAGGTTGGATCCTCTTCGGCCAATTTTGCCAAGGCATTGCCTAAGCGGTCAACGTCGGCCTGGGTTTTTGGCTCAATGGCTACTCCGATAACTGGATCGGGGAAACTCATGGCTTCTAAGGTGATTGGCTTTTTCTCGTCGCACAAGGTGTCGCCGGTACGAATATCTTTGAAACCTACTCCAGCACCGATGTCGCCAGCCTCGATAAAATCAATCGGGTTTTGCTTGTTCGAGTGCATTTGGAAGATGCGTGAAATACGCTCTTTGTTTCCGGTCCGTACATTCATTACATAACTGCCCGCATCTAAGCGACCCGAATACATACGGAAGAAACACAAACGACCAACAAATGGGTCGGTAGCAATTTTAAATGCCAACGCAGCCATAGGCTCAGAAGCATCGGGCTTGCGCAATTCCTCTTCGTCGGTGTCGGGATTGATACCTGTTACTGCCTCAATATCCATAGGAGAAGGAAGGTAACGAATCACGCCATCGAGCATGGTTTGTACGCCCTTGTTTTTGAAAGCCGAACCGCACATCATGGGAACGATGTCAATGGCCAAGGTGGCACGGCGAATCGCTGTATGAATTTCTTCTTCGGTAATGGTAGAAGGGTCATCGAAGAATTTCTCCATCAACCGATCGTCGTACTCGGCAACCGTTTCCAACAAATAATTTCTCCAATGCTCTACATCGGCAACCAAATCGGCTGGAATATCTACAATGGCGTACTTGGCTCCCTCAGAAGCGTCGTCCCAAATAATGCCTTGCTGGGTAATCAAATCTACCACCCCTTTAAATGAATCTTCGGCACCTATTGGAACCTGAAGTGGAACAGGCTTAGCTCCCAAACGGGCTTTTACCTGCTCAACCACCGAAAAGAAATCGGCACCGGCACGGTCCATTTTATTCACGAAACCAATCCGAGGCACATTGTACTTGTTCATTTGACGCCAAACAGTCTCAGACTGTGGCTCTACTCCGCCTACAGCGCAGAACAACGCCACCGCACCATCAAGTACACGCAGGGACCGTTCCACCTCAACGGTAAAATCAACGTGGCCGGGGGTATCAATAATGTTGATTTGATACTGTTTGGTTTCGCCAGAAATGGCCTGACCTTGTTGGGTTGGAAAATTCCAAAAACACGTGGTGGCGGCAGAGGTAATGGTTATACCACGCTCTTGCTCCTGAACCATCCAGTCCATGGTAGCTGCACCATCGTGAACCTCACCAATTTTGTGGGTTTTACCGGTGTAATACAAAATACGCTCAGAGGTCGTTGTTTTACCAGCGTCAATGTGCGCAGAAATACCAATGTTGCGGGTGAATCTTAAATCACGTGCCATAGTTGTTCGGGGCGAAAATAGTTCTTAATTAAAAACGGAAGTGAGAGAAAGCCTTGTTGGCTTCGGCCATACGGTGGGTATCTTCCTTCTTTTTATAGGCTCCACCCTCGTTGTTAAAGGCAGCCATAACTTCGTTGGCCAATTTCTGAGCCATTGATTTATCGTTGCGCTTGCGGGCAGCCAAAATCATCCATTTCATACCCAAAGACAAACGGCGAGAAGGCCGAATTTCTTGTGGAATTTGGAAGGTTGCTCCACCTACACGGCGAGAACGTACTTCCACGGCGGGAGTTACATTTTCAAGAGCCTTTTTCCAAACATCTAGCGGAGAAGGCTCGTCGGCCATACGCTTGCTGATGATTTCAATAGACTCGTAAAAAATCTCGTACGAGGTTTGCTTTTTTCCGCTCAGCATCAAGTTGTTCACAAACTTGGTCACCAAGGTATCCTTAAACTTAGGGTCTGGAAGGATAATCCGCTTTTTTGGTTTAGATTTTCTCATTATTGAAAAGGTCTATTCAGCAAGGTTAATTAGCTCTTTTTGGCTTTCGGGCGCTTGGTTCCGTATTTGCTACGACGCTGGTTACGGCCTTCTACACCGGCTGTATCTAAAGCTCCACGCACAATGTGGTAACGCACTCCTGGCAAGTCTTTAACCCTACCGCCGCGCACCAAAACGATGCTGTGCTCTTGTAAATTGTGACCTTCACCAGGAATGTAGGCATTCACCTCACGTTGGTTGGTCAAACGTACACGAGCTACTTTACGCAGGGCCGAGTTTGGTTTTTTGGGTGTAGTCGTGTACACACGAACGCAAACGCCACGACGCTGAGGACATGAATCCAGAGCGATGGACTTACTTTTCTTTACTACTTGGGTGCGTCCTTTTCGCACCAGCTGTTGGATTGTTGGCATATCAATACTTTAAGGATTAAAGCCTACCCTACATTTAGGGATTGCAAAGGTGCTGTATATTTTTCAATTATCCAACACGGCCTTTGGAATTTTCTGCAAGTTATTGGTTTCATTCCGCACTAAAACAGCCTACCTTTGCAATAAAAATATGCGCATTTTCATTACAGGAGCCACCGCAGGCATTGGTCAGCATTTGGCACAAAAGGCTATTCTACAGGGACATGATCTGGTTTTTACGGGCAGCAATCCCAGCGGAGTTCAACAGGCAGAGGGGGAATTTAAAGCACTTTCAAATCAGTCGGTAGCAGGTTTTGTGGTGGACTTTACCGATCCCATTCAAACCGCCCAATTTATTTCAAATTCCTTTACCGAGGCAACCTTGCCTGATGTGTTGATTTTTAACGCAGGTCAGTATGCCGAGGGGCCTTTGCATGAGCCCGGACTTGGGCATATTCAACGGCAGCTTAGGTTGCACTTTTTGCACATCACCGAGTGCCTAGAAGCTTGGCTGCCTATTATGAGGGACAGAAAGGCGGGTCATATTATAGGAGTAAATTCGATTTTGGCGCTGGAACCCCGCCGTTCGGCTCCGGGATATTGCATGTCGAAACAGGCTCTTTTGCAGTATTTTCGAGCGCTTCAGCCGGAATTGCTGCCCTTTGGCATTCGCGTCAGTCAGGTGCTGCCCTCTTCAACTGCATCCCGTTCATGGCAAGGCAGCGGCATCAGCGAAAGCGATTTGATTGGTACCAACGAACTGTCAAACTGGATAGCGCAAATTTGGTCTAGCCCAACAAACACCCTTCCCACCGAGCTGATTCTTCGTCCAATGAGCTCCATGTATTAATATAGATTCCGAATCTGCTTTTTAGTTTTTCTTTTTTTTAGGGCGGGTTTTCGGGCTTTCGCCGGTAGTCCGCCGTTAAAAGCCTTGTGCCCAGCGGCTTTACGCGGGCTCCTAAAGTCGCCTGCGCAGCACGCGGGCACATGGGCTTTTTCCGTACGGGCTACTCTGGCTCAATCCCGCCCGCGGCGGCCTTAAAACATCGAACCTGAACACAACAACCAAACCACTTATCCCTCAGTTTGGTTGAATGCACTATCGATTCCTGAATGAAAAGTGCAGGCTTAATATTGGGTGCATCTTGAATTAACTATAAGATAGAGTTTTAATAATATGTCGATTTCATTCTACTTAAAGTCTCTATTTAGATTTGTTAAAATTAATTAACATTATGAAAAACAAATCTACTTTACTTCGAAGTGCTTGGCTAACAGGCCTTCTGGGATTGATTTTCCCAGTTTGGTTGTCAGCCCAACCCTGCGTACCGCCGGCTACTCCTTCGGCTGCGGTTCAAAACTCAAACTGCGGACAAGCCGCTGTGCTTACCGCCTCGGGTTCTACCGGCAATTACCGCTGGTACACCCAAGCTACGGGTGGCACCCATGTGCACCAAGGCAATTCGTACACCACACCTGTGTTGTACGCAAACACTACCTATTATGTGGCTGCCTTTCAATCGAACAATACCAACTGCCTTAGTGCTCGGGTTGCCTTGATTGTAAACCCTACCCCGTTGGCATCGCCCTCGGTTCAGGGAGCCAACGTAACCTGCGGAGCTTCGGCTACCATTACGGCTTCGGGTTCTACAGGCAACTACTTTTGGTATGCCGGACCTACAGGAGGTCCCATTTTGGCCACCGGAAACTCTTTTACCACAGCAGTTACCCAAACCACCATCTTTTATGTTGAAGCATCTAGTGTTGCCAATCCAAACCAAACGGTTACCTTCAACTTCACCGGCGGGCAGCAAAACTGGACGGTTCCAGCAGGTGTTTTTTCCATTGATTTTGACGTTCGTGGCGCCCAAGGTGGCACCAACGCCTGGAACAACGGAGGTACAGGTGGTCGGGTTACCGGCAAGCTGGCGGTAACTCCAGGGCAGACTTTGTTTTTCTTTGTCGGCAACCAGCCGGGAAGCGGTGGTTGTTGCTCTAATATTTGGGGACCTGGAGGTTGGAATGGCGGAGGAGCTGGGTTTGCTCGGTATAGTGGAGACCAAGCCCGTGGCGGCGGCGGTGCATCCGATATCCGTGTTGGTGGAACTGGAAACAACAACCGAGTAGCAGTAGCTGGCGGTGGTGGCGGTGCCGGTGGGCAAAATTGCAACAACAACCGAGACAGAGGAGGAAACGGAGGTGGCCTAAGCGGTCAACATGGGTTTATATGCGACAACCACGATTTTTGCTTTGTTGGCCAAGGCGGCACTCAAAACAACGGCGGTGGTGGCGCACAGTGTTATGGCGGTAGTCAAGGTTCATTAGGGCAAGGAGGCAATGCTTGGGGCGGTTGCTGTGGATATCCCGGCGGTGGCGGTGGCGGCGGCTATTATGGCGGCGGCGGCGGAGCATACTACGGCGGTGGCGGTGGCGGTTCCAGCTTTGCTGACCCCAACACCACCTCTTCGGTTGTTCACACCCAAGGTTTTCAATCGGGCAACGGTCAAATTATTGTTACCTACATTCAACCCTATTGCACCAGCGCTCGCGTACCGGTTCAAGTTTCTACCTCACCTATACCCAACCCAACGGTTGCGGCAGCCAACCTAACCTGCGGAGACACCGCTCAACTGCAAGCCACCGGAACCGGTTTCTTTAACTGGTACAGCGCTTCTACCGGCGGAACCTTGCTTCAAGGCAATTCTGCCAGCTACAACATTCCTTTTGTTACCGACAGCATGACCGTTTGGGTTGAAGCCCTTTCAACGGCCAATACCGGCGGTACCCTTAACTTTGGCTTTACCGGCGGAAACCAAACTTGGACCGTTCCTGCGGGAGTTTATAGCCTGCAAATCGATGCTTATGGAGCTCAAGGTGGAACGCCTTCAAGCAATAGCGGTTCCACGGGCGGAAATGGGGGCAGAGTGCAAGCCACTTTGGCCGTAACCCCTGGTCAGGTTTTAAACATATATGTGGGAGGAAGCACAACCAATCCCAATGCGGGTTGGAACGGTGGCGGAAATGGAGGCTCCGTTTCCTGCAACAATTTTAGCCAAAGCGGCGGTGGTGGCGGTGCTACCGACATCCGAATCGGTGGTCAGTCTTTAAGCGACCGTAAATTGGTTGCCGGTGGCGGCGGCGGCGGCGGTTCTTGGTGCAACAGCGACCGCGGTGGCGCCGGGGGCGGGTTAACCGGTCAGCGGGGATACCGCTGCAACAGCCAAGATAGTTATACTGGAGAAGGCGGAACCCAAAATGCCGGTGGAAATCCAGGTAATGGTTGCAACACAGGTCAAGGTGGATCATTCGGCCAAGGCGGCAACGCATACAACTGCAGCTATGCCGGCGGCGGCGGCGGCGGTTGGTACGGTGGCGGTGGCGGCACAGGCTGCTGGAGCGGCGGTGGCGGCGGCGGTGGCTCTTCGTACACCGACCCCACCATTTGCAGCCAAGTAACCCATACTCAGGGTAACCGCACCGGAAACGGACTACTGAGCATCACTTATTCTGTACCCTTCTGCCAAAGCCAACGTGTAGCCGCAAACGTGAACGTTGCTCCTCTGGCTCCTCCCACCAACGTTCTTGGCGACAGCGTTCTTTGCGGTCAAACTGCAGTTGTTACTGCCACTGCCGGAACCACTCCAGTTCATTGGTTCACCAACTTGACTACCACAACCCCTTTGGCCATTGGTCCTGCCGTTTTCTTGCCTCCTATGTTTGGTTCAGACACCTTGTTTGCGACCTCAGCACGCATCAATACCATTTCGGGTAACCATACCTTCAACTACACCGGAGCCGTTCAAACTTGGACCGTTCCCGCTGGAATCACCTCCATCAATGTGGATATGTCGGGCGCCGAAGGTGGTGCTGCCGTTTCCAATCCGTCTCAAAACTTGGGCGGAAAAGGCGGCCGTGTGCAAACCACCCTCAGCGTTACCCCAGGTCAAGTACTTAACATTTACGTAGGTGAAAAACCAACCGGATTAACCGGCGGCTGGAACGGAGGTGGAAATACCGGAAACAACAGCGGCGGCGGCGGCGGCGGCACCGATATACGCATCGGTGGCATTACCCTGCAAAACCGAGTGATCTCGGCAGGTGCCGGCGGAGGTGCAGGTTATGCATGCGGCGGCAACGATTTTGGCGGAGACGGCGGTGGCAGTGGAAACGCGGCCAACGGAATCCGTTGCGGACAACAAAATACCTGCCACTGTGGGTTTGGCGCTTCGCCTACTGCTGGTGGAGGTGCAGCTCAATGCTGCAATCAGGCCAATCAGCAAGGCTCATTAGGCAAAGGCGGTGACCGAGGTACCTGCTACAGCAACGGCGGCGGTGGCGGTGGTGGACATTACGGCGGCGGCGGCGGCGGCGACGGCGGCGGTGGCGGCGGTTCCAGCTATACCGATGCGCAACTTACCTCCAACACCACCCATACCCAAGGATTCCGTACTGGCCACGGTATTGTAAACATTACCTACAACGCTACCCTTTTCTGCGGAAGCGCTCGGGTCCCTGCCGTAGTTCACATAGACTCCTTACCTGCCCCAACCTTGAGCAACAACGTATTGTTCTGCGACCAAGGCAGCCATACCTTCACCGTAAGCGGCGGCCCCAACAACGCTCAATACCGTTGGTTTGATGGCGCCAGCGGCAACCTGGTTGGCCTTGGTAACTCTTACAACACTCCAGTTGTAACTCAAACCGATTCCATCTTCGTATTGTACATGCAAAACGGTTGCCCATCTAAATACGATGTTGGGGTGGTGCAAATTGTTCCCACTCCCAGAATGGACGTTTTACCTATGGGCCCATTCTGCAGCAGCGACAATCCTTTAAATGGAAACTTAGGCATGGTGTACAACAACGCTAGCCTAACCTTTACCAATACCGGAAAAACAGGCCAAACAGGCCCTTCGCAGGCAAACGTTGATCTAGCCTACGGCCCCGGCGTGGTTTCGGTTGTTGATGGAGTTCAACAGTGGGTTATACCTGTAACCGGAAACTACACCATCGAAGCATTCGGTGCCAGTGGTGGAGACGTTACCCCCACAAACCAGGGCGGTTTGGGTGCGCGCATGAAAGGCAACTTCCAGCTTCAAGCAGGGCAAACCTTGAACTTCATGGTTGGTCAAATGGGTCTTCCTCCAATCGACACCTGGAACCATGGCGGCGGTGGCGGTGGCGGCACCTTTGTAACCTTGGGGACCAATTACACTACTGCAACTGCTTTGATTGTGGCCGGCGGTGGTGGCGGCGGAACTGCAGCCTACCAAAACGTCAACCAGCCTGGCCAAGGTGGTCAAACCACCAACAACGGCGATGGCGGCGGACAATGGGGTGATTATTGCGACAACGGTGGGGCTGGCTTCACCGGCAACTCCTTGTGCAACGGAAATGCCAAAGCCTACAAAAACAACGGCCGCGGTGGCCAATCCAACTACAATGGACACGGCGGTTTTGGTGGCGGTGGAGCTGCCATCCATCACCCTGGTGGTGGAGGCGGAGGCTACGAAGGTGGCCGTGGTGGCTACAACCACAGCTCAAATACCGCCCGTGGTGGTGGCTCCTTCAACGCAGGAACCAACCAAACCAATGTGGCCAACGCCAATTTAGGACACGGTAGAGTGGTCATTACCGGTCCAATGAGCGGTCAGCCCTCCACCCCTGGTGGTGTTTGGTCTGGAACCGGTGTAACCGATTCCATCTTGGGAACCTTTGACCCAGGTCAGGCACTCATTGGAACCAACATCTTGAGGTACCGTAAAAACGACAACGGTTGCATTGGTGCCGACTCGGTTAGCATTCAAGTTATTCAAGGTCCTGATGCCAGCATCACCACCCTTGCTACAACCTATTGCGATTACGATGCTCAAGACACCATTGTGGCCTTAAACCCCAACGGCGTTTGGTCTGGCACTGGAATTACAGGCAACAACACCCAGGCTTTCTTTAGCCCTTCGGTGAGCGGAGCCGGAACTTTCCATGCTGTGTACACCATTGTCGATGCCGCTTCGGGCTGCACCGATACCGACAGCATTATGCTTACGGTAAACCCTGCTCCGAATGCCCACATCAATTCAGCTCCTGTATTGTGCTCAAACCACGCTCCTGTATCGTTGAACTCGGCCACCCCCGGTGGAACTTGGTCTGGTCAGGGCATTGTTAACCCAAATACTGGAAACTTTGACCCAAGCAACAACGTAACTGGAAACAGCATGGTATTCTATACCGTTACGGTGAACAACTGTACCTCGAACGACAGCATGATGGTGATGGTGTATGCCGCTCCGAATGCCTCTTTCAACAATGCTCCAGCTCAAGTGTGTCAGCAAGGCAATCCTGTTCTGTTGAACAACGCAAGCCCTGGCGGTATTTGGTATGGTGCAGGCATCAGCAACCAAAACAGCGGTATGTTTAATCCTGCCTTGGCTTCAACAGGAATTAATCAGGTAATGTACATGGTGAGCAACGCCAATTGCAGCGATGCCGATACCGTTTCCATTCTTGTTACGGCTAACCCAGTGGTTACCATTAACCCATTGTCTGCTTCTATTTGTTCAGGTACCCCAGCGGTGGTGGCTGCCAATGGCGCCAACAACTACCAGTGGTACATCAACGGACAAATTATGCAGGGCAACACCGGCAACAACATATCGGCCATTATGCCAGGAACCTACACCGTAATTGGTACCGATGCCAATGGATGTACCGCAACCTCTTCAGGTGCTGTAATCAATGTAGCCTCGAACCCGGTTATTTACAACATCAATGCCCCTGCGGTTTGCGTGGGTCAGCCGACCTTGTTCTCCCAAAGTTCAGCTCCTGGAACGGGTTCTACCATTGCCTCGTACCAATGGAACTTTGGCAACGGAAACCAAGGTACGGGTGCTCAAACCGCTGAAACCTATGCCAATGCTGGCAGCTACACGGCTCAATTGCTTGTAACCACCACCGATGGTTGTGTGGACTCATTGAGCCAAAACGTGTTGGTAAATGCCCTGCCAAGCATTGACTCGGTTCAGGTAACCAACAACTGTTTCCCTTCGGCTGCTCAATTTGACGCCTATGTTAGCGGAACACAGGGCAACACGTATCAGTGGAACTTTGGTGGAATGAACAACGGATTTGGTTCGTCCTTGTCTTATGCGTTCCCAAACCCAGGAAGCTACAACTACATGTTGACAGTTACCTCGGCCAACGGCTGCGTTAGCTCACAACAAGGCAGCTTGCAAATGCACGAAAAACCCCATGCGGAGTTCTTTGCCGCCAACGCTTGCCAGTTTGCTCCGGTAAACTTCAGCGATTTGTCTTCAGGCAACGTAACCCAATGGAACTGGGATTTTGGTCCAGGCACTTCGGGCCTACAAAACCCAAGCTATGCCTTCCAGCAGGCTGGAACCTATCCGGTTCAACTGACCGTTACCACGGCCAACGGTTGCACCGATACCTACACCATGCCGGTTACTATTGCTCCTACTCCATCTTCGGCTTGGACTGGAACCAATATGTCGCCCACTCAGGCCAGCTTCTTGCCCAACACCTTCCCAACCTTTGGTGTAAATTACTTCTGGACTTTTGGAGACGGCAGCAGCAGCAATTTGGCTAACCCAGTAAAAACCTATTCTCAGCCCGGCTGGTACATTGTGTGCTTGACCTCAGAGAAAGAGGGCTGCCAGTCAACCACTTGCCAAAACTTCCGCATCTATGATATCTTCGGAATCGATGGTGCAGAAAACGAATTTGGCTTGTCGGTTCAACCCAACCCTTTCCAAAACAGCTTCAACATTGGCTTAGATTTGAGCATAGCTCAAGAAGTAAGTGCCGAGCTGTTGGATGTTACAGGACGTAAAGTGGGTAGCTATGCTTTCGGGCAGATTGCTGCTGGAAAAACCACCTTGCAGGTAAATACGGGCAACCTGGGTCTAGCTCAGGGAATGTACACCGTAAGCATCCGCATTGATGGCCGCACCTTCAGCACCCGCTTGATCAAAGAATAAGAACGGACCTAATTTCGCTTAAAAGGGCGTCAGAGCAATCTGGCGCCCTTTTTTTATGAGCGGTTTTAAAGGCAGATCACCCGCGGGCGGGATTGAACCGGGTTGCCCGCAAGGCGGTCGGGGCCTGGCCCGCGTGGCGCGGAGGCGACTTTAGGAGCCACCGCAAGCCCGCTGGGCCAGCCCCCGACCGACGCGGACAACCGGTGAAAGCCCGGTAACCCGCCACAACAAAACCACCTAAAATCCACACAAACCCAGCAATTCGCATTACTTTTATTCCATGAAATCCCATGTTTTTTTTGATTTAGACAATACCCTTTGGGATTTTAAGGCGAATTCTAGGGATACCCTGACCGAACTCTATGCTTATTTTAGGCTAAACACCATAATTCCTAATAATGAGCTATTTATAGAGATTTATGAGGGATTTAATGCGGCTTGCTGGGCCGCTTATCAGCGCAATGAAATGCGAAAAGATTTTTTGAGGCATCAGCGCTTTTTTTTGACCTTGGCGCATTTTGGATTTAAAAACCGAACCTTGGCGAAGAAATTGGGCGAAGAATACGTAGCTCGATCGCCCCTGAAAACCAAGCTGTTGCCGCATGCCATGGAGGTTGTAGAACGGCTGCACGCCGAGTTCCCACTGCATATTATTACCAACGGGTTTCAAGAAGTACAGTCGGTCAAGCTCAGGGAATCGGGCCTTGCGCCCTATTTTAAAGAAATAATCACCTCAGAAAAGGCCGGACACAAAAAGCCATCTCCCCGGATTTTTCAATTGGCTTTGAAGCGTTCGGGAGCGGCTGCCGAGCAAAGTTGGATGGTTGGCGATGATTATCAGGCCGATGCACTGGGTGGTTGGCAATCTGGCCTTCGTTCCATTTGGCTTGAACCTACCGCTGAAACCTCAAGCCCTCCTGAAATTCAAAAGGTAGCCTGCCTATCGGAAGTCCCAAAAATCATTTTAGGTTGAACCTAAGCAGCAATTAAAGCGCGCTAAGATCTGCTAAGATTTTGCATTTCCATTGTGCTATGTATCTTTGAGCACCAACACGTTTCACCAACCCCAATTCAGGCCAATGAGCCTAAAAGAAAAACAAGCTGAAGACTTAAAGCTGTACTACACCATTGGTGAAGTAAGTGCTATGTTGGGCGTGAACGCCTCGCTGATTCGGTTCTGGGAAAAAGAATTTCCGGCGCTGAAGCCGAAAAAGAACAAGAAAGGGAACCGGCTTTTTACCAAAGCCGACATACACCATCTTAGAGAAATATACCATTGGGTAAAGGAGCAGGGATTTACCTTAGAGGGGGCAAGAAAAAAAATGTTGGCCGATAAGAAAATTAAAAGCCAAATGGATCGTTCTGGTTTGGAGTCAGACCGGTGGACGACCATTCAGGGCTTGCTTGATGAATTAGAATTGCTGTTGAAAAAATGAGGATTTTTACTGTATTGATTCGGAAATATGGGTTTGTTTTCGTTGGATGGATAAGTGCGTTTAGCGTGTATGCCGATCAGGTTGACCCCATTGAAATGCCCAAAGCCGACGATCCGGTCTTGGCCATGATGGACAGTTTAGATGTACTAAACTACTTTAAAAATTACCGAAAGGTGAACGAAGGTTCGGCTCAGCGTAATTTGCAGTATGCCCCTGACTCGGTTCCGGAGTTTTCAGACAAGGTTTACCGAGAACGGTTAAAAAAGTTAGACCAGGCCACTCCGTTTAAACTGGATTACAACCCTTATGTTAAGGGCTACATTGAATTGTATGCCAACCGACGAAGGGGCACGGTAAGCCGAATGTTGGGATTGGCCAACACCTATTTCCCAATGTTTGAAGAAAAGCTGGCCAAAAACAACATGCCCTTGGAATTAAAGTACTTGGCCATTGTAGAATCGGCCCTAAATCCTTCGGCCAAATCAAGAGCGGGCGCTATGGGCTTGTGGCAGTTTATGTACGGCACCGGAAAACTAATGGGCCTTGAAATAAGCAGCTATGTTGATGAGCGCTGCGATCCCGACAAAGCCACCGATGCGGCCATAGCTTACCTAAAATATTTGTACAAGTATTTTGGCAACGACTGGCATTTGGCCTTGGCGGCCTACAATGCCGGGCCGGGGAATGTGAACAAAGCCATTCGCAGGTCGGGCGGAAAGCGCGATTATTGGGAACTAAGGCCTTACCTACCCGGAGAAACCAACGGATACGTTCCTGCCTTTATCGCCGTTAATTACATTATGAACCATTACCGCGACCACAACATCAAACCGGTTCAGGCAAAATACCACAGGTATGAAATTGACAGTATTTATGTGCGTCAGGAAATGACATTCAAGCAAATTTCGGATGTGGTAGGAATTGAAATGTCGGAATTAGAGGTGCTGAACCCTATGTACATTCAGGGCTTTGTTCCCGCCAAATGGAAACCCCTGCCGGTGTATTTACCCAAAAGCTACATTGGAGACTTTATTGTAAACGAACCTTTGCTGTACCGATATGTAACGGGGGGCTGGGCAGAACCCCCTGTGGATAGTGCAAAAATTGAAGAGGGTTTTTTTGCCAGTTATCACAAGGTAAGTCGGGGAGAAACATTTGAGTTCATAGCCCAAAAGCACTCGGTTGAAGTAGATTCCCTGGCAAGTTGGAATCAATTGGAAACAAACGCTCGATTGTTTTTGGGGCAAAATTTGATTTTGTACACCAAGCAAGCTCCAGTTATTGAAGAAAAACCGGAACCAAAACCAGAAACCCCTAGTCAAGCACCTGCGTTGTACCACACCGTTCGCTCAGGAGAAACCCTTTGGGGAGTAGCACGAAAATACAACACCAGCCCAGAGGCCATCAAAGCGAAGAATGGATTAAAAAGCGATGGTTTGAGGGTAGGACAACGGCTTAAGATAAAATGAGGAATCTGCTGTTGCTTGTACCCCTATTTTTAATAGCCTGCAACGGAGGGGATAAAAATTACAGGCCAAAAGCCATTGGTCCTGAAGGCGACGTGATGTTGGTAGTGGCCGATGAATTTTGGAGAGAACACCCCTTGGGCGACACCCTGCGCAATTATTTTCAACAAGAGTACCCTGGGTTGCCCCAGGTAGAACCGTTATGGAAAATCAGCCGGATTTCACCTAAGGACTTTCAGGGCAACCTGCGTTGGCAAAAAAATGTTTTGATTGCGGTTATATCGGATAAAGTCCGCGCTGGGCAGCCAAGTTTAGAATATGCCGACGATCCTTTTGCACGGCCACAATTGGTAGTGCGTTTAAGCGCCAACCACCCCAACGAATGGTTGGCCGCCTTTCGGGCAAGGCGCGCCGAAATCTTAACCCGGTTCAAAGAAAAGGATGCTCGGGTAATTGCCCAATCCATTCAAGAAAAAAACGCATGCAAATCGTGCGCTGACACCTTAAAAAACCGAATGGGTTTAAAAATGGCTATTCCATCCGTTTTTAGTCCTGTATTGAACTCGGACGAAATATCGGCCTTTCAATACCGTGCAGAGCGGGTTGAAAAAGGGAGTGCCCATTTGATTGAAAAGGTTATTTGGCTTAGTTCGGTGAAGTACCAATCTGAAGCCCAATTTTCAAGGGAGTACCTAATCCGCTTGTCGGACCAACTCACAAAAACGGCATTTAAGGGCGAAAATCCGGGCAGCGGGGTGGTGGTTGAATCTAGAATGCCATGCGACTCAGCTGTGCTTAGCTTAAACGGGCGCTACGCTATGGAAATGAGGGGGTTGTGGCGCATGAGCAACGAATTTAAGGGTGGCCCCTTTCTGCTGTATGCTATTTTAGACGAAGCCAAACAACGTATTTGGCTTGCGGGCGGATTTGTTTTTGCCGCCGGACTCGACAAACGCGCTCATATCATTGAATTAGAAGGGATATTGCGTTCCTTAAACCCGGTTGAAAAATCAGGGAACTAGGTTCCTGGCGCAAGGAAAGTAAACCGCGGGTAGCTTAGCAGAATGGCACCAAAGAACTACCAACTACCCACTACCCACTAATAACTACCCACTAAAAAGCCACGAATGCACGAATGGTATGTTTTTGGGGCGAAAATGGTGCAAAG
>Ga0169931_10006954_pt1 | contig 16901 bp, 13 predicted proteins | sample Kivu_15m_20L_FD_129675 | JGI IMG/M metagenome (GOLD analysis project Ga0169931, IMG submission 129675) | Freshwater microbial communities from Lake Kivu, Western Province, Rwanda to study Microbial Dark Matter (Phase II) - Kivu_15m_20L... | ecosystem: Environmental > Aquatic > Freshwater > Lake...
ATGGTAAACGAGATGATGGCTGGCTCGTCTGGGGAGCCTTGGGTACAAGTGATTTCGACGGAGATGCACTTCTATACCTCATCGATGCTGATAATGATTTATTTCGATTTGTTGGTACGGCAGTAGGCGATTTCGTAGGCTTCGAGGTTGATAATTTTGAATGATTGTTCATCGGAATATAATCCATATTAGGTTGATTGGTAGGTCCGGGAGAGGACAACGGAATTTTAAGGCAAGATTCATTACAAACATGTGGACAATAATCACGAACATTTAATATATCACAGGCGATATCCTTATACCTCTCTACCCAAATGCAGTCAATTACAACAGAAAAAGGTGCATTTGAATTTTGACAAGTATAGTTAAACGCCGTAGGGGACATAGACGCAATATGGTCGGGATTTATTATTGTATGAGAATTCCCACGCGATGGTGCTAGAGACAGATTAGATTTCGGAGGCGATGGCTGGCTCGTTTGTCGTGTTAGCGAGGGAAAAACAGTTGCATATCTCATCGATGCTGATAGCGATTGATTTCTATGTGTTGGCTTTGTACTTGTCATTGATGACGGCGAATGTGTATGTGAATGCGTCGAGCATCTACCGCATGTATATGGACATTTCGTATAAGCGATAGACTCATCGCAGACTATCAACCTGTTACTCTGCACCCACTCGCAATCAACAAGCATGTTGTTGAGCCACTTGAAAGGTAACGTCGAGTCTCGACATTGTTGAGCATTCAATGGGCGCTCCGTTGGAGATCGAGTGTAGGTATTCGTCATTCGGGAAGGGTTCTCGGACCTATAGGTCATGCTAGATAACGGCTGGCTCGTTCGAGGAGGATTGGTTGGATGCCGTTTCGACGGAGATACAGTTGCATGTCTCATCGATGCTGATAGCGATTGATTTCTATGTGTTGGCTTTGTACTTGTGATTGATGACGGCGAATGTGTCTGTGAATGCGTCGAGCATCTACCGCATGAATATGGGCATTTCGTATAAGCGACAGACTCATCACAGGCTATCAACCTGTTACTCTGCACCCACTCGCAATCAACAAGCATGTTATTGAGCCACTTGAAAAGTAACGTCGAGTCTCGACACTGTTGCACATTAAATGGGCGCAGCGTTGGAGATCGAGTATAGGTATTCGTCATTCGGGACGGAGTAATCGATCTATATGACATATTTGATGACGGCTTACGTGTCTGGGGAGCCTGTGGTATGTGATATTTTGATGGCGATACAGTTGCATGTCTCATCGATGCGGATAACGGTCGATTTCTATATGATGGCATCGAAGATATGTATGATGACGGCGAGTGTGTATGTGATTGAATCAAACATTTACCGCAAGAGTAAGGGCATTTCATACGAGCGATAGACTGATCGCAGGCTATCAACATGTTTCTCTGTACCCACTCGCAATCAACAAGAATATTGTTGAGCCATTTGAAAGGTAAGGTCGAGTCTCGACACTGCTGAAGGTATGTTGGACGATGTTTGGTATAAGTGGTAATTGTTCGGGACGGGGTATTAGACCTAATCAACATACTGAAAGATGGTTTTCTCGTTTGTAATATTTGTGGCGGATGATATCTAGACGGCGATAAAGTTTCGTATCTCATCAATGCTGAGTACATTTGATTTCGATATGTTGGCATGCTTGTTACGGATGATGACGGGGAGTGTGAATGAGTGACATTCGAGCATTTAGCACATGTGTAAGGGCATTTGGTAAGAGCGATGAACTGATCGCAAGCTATCAACCTGTTACTCTGTACCCATTCGCAATTCACAAGCACGCTGTTGAGCCATTTGAAAGGGATTTGCGAGTCTCGACACTTGAGCAGATAAGATTGACGAACCGTTGGAGATCGAGTGTAGGTATTAATCGTACGGGACGTGTTATTGGACCTATAGAACATACTTGAAGATGGTTTGCTCGTTTGTGGAGTCTGTGGCGGGTGATTTTTCGACGGCAATACAGTTGCATTCCTCATCGATCCAGATAAAAGTTTACTTCTTTTTGTTACCTGTGTCATTATTGTTGAAGACGGCGAGTGTGTTACTGTTTGAGTCGAGCATTCGCCACATGTAAAAAGACATTTGGTACGAGCGATAGACTGATCGCAGGCTATCAACGCATTAATCTGTACCCATTCACAATCCACAAGCATATTGTTAAACCACTTGAAAGGTAATGTCGAGTCTAGGCATGGATAACTCTGAAGTTGAGTATTGTTATGTGACGCCTGTTGTATGTTGTTTGATCTTGTAATGAGTGTAGATGATTTCCTACTGTTTTTGGAAGGCTTTAATAAGTAATGTTGTTTCGACGGCCAACGGATTAAATTTAATGTACCAGTTTTATTACTACATACGCGACATGTTATCGGACACATCCTTTGGGCGATTTCTTGTGAGCACATATTTTCCGCATGGTTAGCCACCCAAAAGCAATTGATGATTCTGTTATCATATCTGAATTGTAAACGACTATCACTGCATTTGTTCATTAGAGGTACCATCCCTGCTGTTGGACGCTGATTAGATAATTGCTCGATTGGCAGTATTAAAGAATGAGCCCACTCAATATTACGCGTCATTTGACGCTTTAGGATACCAATGATGACCACGAAAATGAAGACATGGTTTTTAGTTTTCATTCTCTTCTGGGATGAGGTAATATGGGTTGTTGTTTTCATTACAGTCAAGACGCGAGAGAAAATGTCAATTATGAATTGAAAAACTATCATTCATTGATATCTTGGACCCGTCTATAAAATAAGAATATGCTTGGCAAGAAACAATAAAGGACCGAATAAACTGCAGCAGTATTAGTATGCTGCAAGTTGCTGCAGTGACGTCCTCTGATTCTAGTGTGCATGTAGAATCATGATATTCGTGTTTATTAGGATGCGCTAAATTACTCCAAATTGATTCTATTTTAGATTGGATTTCAGGCGCCTTGTAATTATTTACTCCGTATTGAATGACCTTTTCAAGCGTTGGAAAGGTCGACGTGGGATTAAAAAGCTGGCGGAGCTGTTTTTACTAAGTATGTACATAAATAGGACTACCTACTGTACGAGTAGCAAACGCATTGGTGTACAAAAAATAAGCAAACACAAGCAGCAGCTTCGATCTGCACGAAGACTAAGAGGATGACCGGATGACCACGACAACTCCAAACGGCACTTCCTTGAGTCCGCTATGCCAGACATTGTCAGAACTTAGCCGGCGCATTCAGAAAGAAGTGAATCATGTCCTATCCGGGGAACCTTTGCGAGGTACATTTACTGTTTCTTCTTGCTTTTGTTCTCCAATAACCGTCTTCTTTGTGAATGATTCTTGTTACATAATTTGAACTGCAGCAGCAGAGGACGATGACGAAGATATGAACCGACACTACCTCCGATCAGACACCATACTCTTGACGCTAGACAAACGTATACGCAACCTTATGAGTATCTCGAAACAAATACAAAACGATGTGAAAACCAGGAACGTGGAAAAACCGCCCGTAGCCGTATCCGACTATGCCCAAATATGCAGACATTTTCATGCACACAATGCCAAACGTTTACTGGAAATAGAATGTGTTCTATCGAGCCTGTATGGCGAAGAAGCTTTTCAAGAACGAAGGACAGCTCTACCTACCGATGTTTCAATAAGGAAAAGTCGACCACATTCGTCTGCGGACTCGGGACATGATTTTGTTGAGATGGCAGACTTAGCCTTGATACACCCTCTGATGCAAAGTAACTTTCTCGATCATTGGAGTGAGGTGAATGAAAATGACTTGACTACAGAAAGTAGCCTGTCAAAGTCGTGTGTCACGGTATCGGGGATTTTCCCATCATGGGATACATCCGTCCTAGACGCAAAGTCATCATCGTCATCATTCCATGAGTGCACACCACCGCGAGGAGACGTATCCCAGCCATACCCGCCGGTGCATACTCATACACCGTTGTACCTGCATTTTAATACAGAGATCTTGTCCTACTCACCCAAAAGGGCTGAAATTCCATTGCTGCGTTCAGACGCAAGCACTTGCACCAAGATTATGACCACATCAAATTTGAGAAATAATTCTAATCAATTGATACCTTATAATGATACTTGCGATTTCGACGATTCTTTATCTCAAGATGACATTGATGATGTAACTCTTGAGCGATCTCTGGACTCCACCATGATTTCAGATCGTAAGCGGCAAGAGCAATCTATGAATGTAACTCTGGAGCGGTCTCTTGTCTCTACAATCATTGAAGATCGGTCATGGCTACAACCAACCATGGAACAAAATGTTCAGTACATGGATAAGTCTTGTATGGATCACAGATCTGTAATTCCATCCATTCCCAAGTCTACATCTGCATCCTTCAAAAGTCTTACTAAATCTAGTGTGTGTCAAAGTCATAGCTTTGAACATATGGGAAATATCATCCTTACCAATATTAGTGCTGATGAATATGATGCGGCACCAAGATTAGTAAAAATGCAAGTCACATTCATTGAAGTAAATGATGCCATTGACTGCTTGAAGACTCACTTCTCAATAACAGTACTCTCCACTCTCGAGCCTTGTGAACAAGGCTATGTTTTATCAGAACAAGCTGCAAATAATACTTTATCCTCCCTATTTGATGAGTACAAAAGAAGAAGTATACTAATGAGCCTTTGCCATTTCAGGAAACTGATAATGCGCTTACCTACTTCAAGTTCGGGGAAAGTATTTATCATACCAAAAGAGAAAAAATACGCTCAGTAAATTGTATATCGTCAGCTTTTTATGTTTACAATAACTAGCTAAAAACCGAGGCTTCAGAAAACCAAGAATAATTTTATTCACCGCGAATACAGAAAAACTCGAGGATATTGACACATTGAGATATGTTCCATTTACTTGGCAAGGGTAATTAATCCTTGTAAATAAAAAGTGCTAGAATTGAAATAATATAATTCATCTCTTTTTCTTATTTTTTACTAATTTATCTTCTTGTTTCACTCCATATAAGGCAATTCACTTGTCTATATCATAATTTCCGAAGGTTCTCTTGTTGAAAGTGTAGACGTCATCGCCTGATTACTCATAATAACTAATGCTCGTTGCTTATCTTTCCTATTTAGTAGTATTTGTACTATATCCTTTACTTGCATATCACTGACAGTACATTCATCAATGGCTATGAGTATATCATGAAGAAATATCCATCCCGATAAAGGACTATCATACGAAACATGACTAACCATGGCTTGACCACAAAAATCGACAAATGTAATACCGATTTTTCCAGGCGGTGCCATGATCACTCTATGATAAGATTGGGGATGTATAGTAGAACTGATTGCAGTATGATTATCATAACTATTTACAGCAGTTTCATCATCGAGGAAGGAAGATAGATTCCAAGAATTGGATAAATTGGATATGGTATGTGTAATTGTACTCTGGATATCTGCATCCTCTAAGTAGGATGATGATGATGATGATATATCATGGAGAGGATGATTCATGATTTCAAGTCGGTGTGGACGAACACTGAGTGTGTTTTGATGCTCATGGTCAGATACAACAGAGTCATGATGAGTGCCCATAGATGAAGATGAGGCCCAACCCATGGATTTATCAACATGGTTATCGAAGTGAGCATGTTTCTCTAAAGACGACGAGGATGATATTAATGTAGAAGATGATGACGATTCCGAGGTTTCATCATCGTCCAATATAGCCTTGTCGGGGGATACAAATAACTAAAAAAAAGAAAAGATTTATTACAAAGTGTAGAATTAGTAAACGAAGGAGAATTAAAACAATATATAAAGTATGTCTATACATGTATTTGTATCGAATGTAGAATACATTCTCCAGTCAACGCACCTCTTTTCTAGCAGCATTATGTAAGCGTCCGATTTCAGCTCTACATAAGGCTAGTTCTCTTTCCAATCTATGTATAACCTCTAAGGTAGGAGGAGTGTTGTTGATGACGGTGGAAGCTAAGGATAAATGTTGAGGTATGGGATCACTTTTGGTAATACATTCACTGCCACATAAAGAACTGTTATGAAACTGACTACCTTGTAAGAGTATATGCAGTACTTGCATACGATCCTTGTGTGTAGTTTGAATGTTCCGTTGAAAGTGTGAGCCTACTTGTTGTTGCTCTTCAAATACACGGGACAGAAGAGAGAGATCCGTGATAGATTGATCTATCCAAGCTCCTTGATGATAATCGTTGATAGTGTTGATACTGTTGGTGGTGGTTTTTCCATCATAAACGTGTTTATCAAACTCATGCTCATTAGTATAATACGCATCCAATAACCCAGGACTTTCGCCTCCTCCTCCTCCTCCTCGTTGTTGCTGTAGCTGCAGATGCAGGTGACGAGAATCCGTATCCTTATGGAGATGATTATTCCGTGTTGTTTCATCCGAGTCATCATGAAGTTTTTGTTTCGAGTCTCCGTCTTCATCATTTCCATCGGTGTCATCCTCTTGTATGGCTTCCATGGCATCAATCTGGTCGATTCGATATGAGTATTGCCCTGCATCACTTCCGTATTCAGAAACAAGTGAGTTTGTTTCTTCGTCATCATCCTCTTCTTCTTCTTCTTCTTCTTGGTGGATTTTTTCTGGACTTTCTGTAATGTGAACATGAGTGTGTTTGGATTTGTTTACTTCATCTTCAGTCTCCTCCTTTAATTGCGTGTCATGATCGTGTTGCTTCATCTTTTCAGAAACACATCGTTGAGCAGCTGACTTTTCACGAAACTTTGCCTTGATGTCGGCTTTATTCATATCGAAGGCTGATGATATATCGAGCATCTTTGTGACCTATACATTTATTTATTTACTGAACAGTGTACTGTAAAAGAAAACGATTGCATATGATGTAGAAGATGTTTTAACCTATGTAAATTAAAAGAAAAAGCTCTCGCATTTTTGTTCCGCTGGGATGTTCCGCTCGTACCGCAGGCCGATAATTTGACGATGGTCGGCTGGCGCCGCCCCCGCCCGGCCCCCGGGACCGCATCACGCGTAGCATGGACGTTGCTACTGTTTGATTCCCACGAACGAATAAATCGTTCCATGCATGCATCATGCATGCACACACATCGTCGTGTAAAGAATATTGATTGCTTTATTTTAACAGTATATATATATATACTTTTCATTTCATGTCCATCATCAAGAATTCTCACTCTACACAGTGAAAGGACAAACCATCATCAGCGCAGGGTATATGAATTTATTTTTGACGAAAAACGCAAATAAAATATACGCAGTTACATTGGTTTAAGCGCCTACAGAACGTATTTTACACCACAAAGAACAAAGGTTATCCTATATTCCGTGAACCATTTTCCTACACCTTTGTATTTTATAGTAGCATACACACACACTTTCGTCATCATGTCTTATGCCTATCTTTTCAAATACATTATTATTGGAGATACAGGTATCTTGCTTTTTGGCTAATAATGTTACGAACGAACCCAGTACACATGTTTATATATGCACAATTCACTGATATTTATATATCAATATATTTTTGATATAGGTGTTGGAAAATCCTGTCTTTTATTGCAATTTACAGACAAGAGATTCCAACCAGTTCATGATTTAACCATTGGTGTTGAATTCGGAGCACGGATGATTACGATTGGAGGCGATTCATCGTCTTCCGCAACGAGTGCGCCCGTTTCGACGAAAAAAAATTCCTCACACAATAATGCGTCAGGCAGTAACATGACCAAGACACCCATAAAGTTACAAATATGGGATACAGCAGGACAGGAATCCTTTCGTTCCATCACTCGATCGTATTATAGAGGAGCTGCGGGGGCTTTACTGGTTTATGATATTACACGTAGAGATACCTTCCAACACTTGTCTCGGTGGTTGGAAGAGGCAAGGAATCATGCCAACGCCAATATGGTGATTATGCTCATTGGGAACAAGTCCGATTTAGAACATCGTCGAGCCGTGTCCTTTGAAGAAGGCCGTGCCTTTGCACAACAACATGGCTTGATTTTTTTAGAAACGAGTGCCAAGACAGCTACGAATGTCGATCAAGCCTTTGTACAAACGGCTGAAAAAATTTATGATAATATTCTTAAGGGGGTAGTAGATATTAGTAATGACTCACATGGGATTAAGGCTGGTATTGGAGCTACAGCTCACAACAATGCTTCAGGGTCTACTCAGTATAATAGTGCAACAAAAGGTGGTGGCGGAAATGTCAAGTTGACAGCAGAAACGAGTACTGGTAAAAAGTCTGGATGTTGTTAATTTATTACTCTCAAGGAATTTTATTCTAATAAATTCATTTTTGAATAAGTTCATATTTATTCATGTATGTATAGATATTTTATATCCAGAGAGTATGTTTTTTTTTTGTAGATATATCTATGTATCCTTTATAAAAATAATCAAAGCTTCTTTTCTTTTTGATCCTAATATGTATTTTGTTACGAGTCTATTTTAATTTCATGATGCCTATACCTTTCCATGCAATTTCTATTCCTATTCTCTTACGAATCTTCATCCTTCATGGTTCTTTCTTCTTGTTGTTATCTTTGTCTTTCTTTTCATCCTTACTCTCATCTTTACCATGATATATACTATGTAAACCAATAAATCCCTCTCCCCCAGCTTCATGAAAATGTTTTTTCCGTTTCGCAGCTTGATAAAATTCGTCTTGTCTTTTACGAAATTGTGTTTCATGTTCTCTTTGCATAAAATGTACTCTTTCTAGTAAATGTGAATATAAAGTACCTGGTGTCCACCGATGTTGGTGTTGCTGGTGTTGAGTATGCGTTCCTTCCAATTCTCGCCCTTGGTCTAAAATTTTGGCAGCATCGAGTAGTAATTGACGATATTGTTGAATCTGTTGTATAATATTCTTAGTAAGTGCGCTAGGTTGTGCAGAAGTATGAAGAGGAGAGGAAGGAGATGATGATAATGTTGAGGATGTTTTTTGAAACGTAGCAAGACTATCCTTCCGTTCCATGACAAGGATAACATGGGATTCTCCTTTTGCTTCGGCTTCTAAGAAATCAAGTCGATCAATAATCCGTTGGAGACACGCTAACGAGAGACGTTTGTTTAGTATTCTTGTAGCGACCATGTTAGGTGATGCTAGCCTTTGTTGTTGTACCATACTACGATTCTGTATCTCTCGTGGATCCTCGTTCATTTCATCAAACAAGCAGTGCACCATCGCATCTGTTTCCATGTCTTGCATACGTTTTTTCTCCATTAAATTGATATGAACTTGATTTTCTTCCTTCGTAGCCTCCTCGCGTAGTTTTTTAGCTTGTTGCAAAAGTTGTCTTGCCTTGATAATGGCAGAATCCTCGTCCTTATTATCATCATCCATACTGATGTCACTGTCACGAGGATTGGTCTTTGCCGTATCGTCATGTGTATGACTCATCGGATGAGGAGGTGATGGATCCGTCCAAGCCCTTATGGTGAATAGCATCCTTCTGTAATATTTTACGGAACCATACGTCCTGAGGTTACTCGTTCTTACAGAGAAGGCATCACATGATTTGTTTTTGATGAAATAAAGGATAAGAAGCGTCAAGTGAAACTCGATGAGGTGATGATTGAGTTTCATCGTTTTGACTATTTACTCTTAATCCTATTATGCAGATTATAAACGAACCAAAACGAGCAAATGAAAAGACGGCTATATTTGAATACTAAATAGACTGAACGCGAGTATTTAATTAAGAATAGATCTTGACGATCGTTTTATCATGGAGATGTGATTTTATTTGACACACGAGACGACATCATCACAGCTGATGCTCCCGCGCGGCGGGGTTCGCAGAACTTTACAGCACACGAGGAATAATATTACCGTTCATTTCGTCCTAAAGGTTTCAGTTTTGTTTACCATCCAGAGAGTTTTGCCATTCTCTGTTCTTCTACGCAACGGTTCTGACTTCCATATACCCTTTCGATTATCATGCTCTTGCGAATCGATCTTCGCAGCATCACTGTGGTGGAAATAGCAACCTACAGACTATAAAAGACCGTTTTTATGGCTGCTGAAATAGTTTACTTATGTTGTCAACGACAACACATCAATTATATCCTACAATAACAAGAGCTTGTAGAAATTGATTACATCAACAGACACATTTTTATTTCTTTACTGGAAGAGCCTTCCTAAATTCCTGAATCTCTTTAAGTTTCTTTCCAATATCTGAATCCATCTTTGCCACCTTTTCATTTAATGCTTTTTGAGCCTTGACTAATTCTTTCTTTTCCTTTTCCATTTCTTTTACCTGGGCCTCGATTTTGGTAGCCTCAACTTTTCTTAATCGTTCTTTTTCATAGATCATACGCTTTTCACGTTCAAGTTGTTCAGCCTTCAGGACAAAAGCTTGTTTCTCTTCTCTTCGCTTTTTCTCTAAGGCCTTCTTGGCATTATCAGCGGCGTCCTTGGCTTCTTTCTTCGCCTTCTCCTCAGCCTCTTTAGCTTCCCTCTTAGCCTTCTCGACTGCAAGTTTACCGTCACGTATACGCTTTTCTTCCTGTTCTAATTTCCTTAGTTCCGCCTGATGAGCCTCCTCTTTGAGTCTAGCTTCTTCCTTGGCTTTACGATCAGCAGCTATCTTTGCATCTTGAATACGTTTATCTTCCAATCTTCTTGCTTCTTCCTCCATTGCAATTTGTGTATTCTTTAGCTTATCGATGGAAAGTTGTAAATTATTCTTTGCCGATTCCTCAGCCCGCATCGCTTTTGCTTCCTCTATCGACGCTTGTGTGACGGGGCTGGTAGCTGACTTTTTTAATGCCTTGGCTGATTCGAGTTGAGCCGCTGTCACCTTCACTGCCTCTTTCGCTTCCTCTGAAATAAAAATCAAGAAATTCAAAACAAAATAAAGGTTTCAATAAGTGAATAAATCATTGTTATGCGATAGTACGTATGCCATAACATTCGGATGAGAACATAGCTCATTGAAAAAAAACAAAACTCACCAACATTGACGGTTAAAGTTTCCACCTGTTTTGCTGCAGAGGCATCCCCGTTAGCCTCTTTCAATTTGGCTTTGGCTAGCAAATCATTCACTTTAATTAGCGATTGTTTCGCAATTGTGTAGCTCTTCTCACTTTGAGCTAGATTTTCAGTGGCCTTTGTTTCTACGGCCTTGACTTCGAATAGCCGCTGCTTTGCTGCATTTCGGAGTTGAATACTGGTCTCTAGCTTGACCTTGGCTGCTTCCACATCAGACTTTAACGTTGTCAATGGGTCAGAAGCTACGCTATTCGGTGAAGATGATCCTCCAGCTGATGACTGGGAATTGGATACTTTAGCTGTAGGAGATACAGTCGCAGGTGCAGCATAGGTTATTTGTGGATGCATGAAAGCTATCGATGATGCAAGGATGAAAGAAGCAGCTATGGTAGAAGCGTGATGAATAGAGTACTCATCATTCTCGGATACTGAGGCTTTTAGACTGTTTCGCGGAGACGACGATGATAATAGTGGACGAGATACAGGCAGCGAAGTGAAGCCCAATGCAGACTGAGGAAGAATCAGGAAAAGTAGGAAACCGTAGGCTTTCATTGTTCGCGCTTATATAGATCCTTTCATGGACTAAACAACATGACGATGAACAAAAAAAGGACCGTCGATTAATACTGTTGCTTGGGTGCGGTGCTGATGACGATCGACATTTCATTTTACAGTACATCAGTGACGTGTATGTAATAGGACAAAATCATGCACGAATAGGTTTATGAAAAGTCAGTTTTTCCCATTTTATGGAATTTAGGTATTTTTGACACGACATTTGTCTTCACATGAGAGGACGATTTACATGGGTATTGACAGAATATATCTTCATTCAATTGTTTTCTTTTTTCACGAAACAATCATTCATTATAATCCAAACGCAGCTTGTACTGCCATTTTCGCCCCAATAGCACCCATGACCAAGCCCAACAATCCACTTGAGAGTGCAAACCAAACTTCCCGTTTCAAATTTTTCTTTTCAGGAAAATCATCCGACATTTTTTCTACTGCTCCACGAAACATAAGTGCGGGAAATATATAGATCAAAGCGTTACCAAGTGTCGCCCCTCCAAATGCAAGAACAAAGGACACATCCTTAAATGTTAAAGCTGCCCAGGTTACAACTGTTAAAATGGCAAGGGTGGTTTTCAAAAATAAAGATGATTCCGTCCGTTTGGATGGTGCTATACGTAGTAAATCCATCACACCATCTCTGCAGCCGTTGAAGGCGAGTGGATATGAAAATACAAGAGAGACTGCAACGGCGACTCGACTTAAGCTCATCAGTATATCTAGATTACTGTAATTATTCAATATCAAACCACTAGATGCGCTTCCAAAAGTAAGGAACCCTAGGGAAGCGATGGCCGCAAACAAGGCAATACTGATTCCAAATGATGCAGATACAACTTTATTAAATCGAGGTAGGGTATTATCTTGAAGTTCATTGAGAAAGCGGGGACTGTTGAAGTGTGCCATCTAGTAAATGAAATCCAGAGAGAAACGAAATCATAAGTTGGAGGAGGATATAAAATTTGCATTTAAAAATACATAAAAGTCCAAAGTCTCACATAGGCTGTACTAAGCATACAGATGAGTATAAAGGCGGAAGGAGAAAGAACTCCTTGAGCTCCGATATTTCCAAAGAAAGGACGAAGATCTGGTGTCAGATCTGCGAGAAAATTAGTAGTAGATGAAGTCAGTGAATAATCACCACCGAAATATCGTATACTCATGGCTAACGTAGTATATCCCATACCAGCCACACCCAATAAAGAGAAGGGTGCTAAGGATGACAAGTTTTTCAGAAGACATAGAGGAAATAAGATCAGAGATGTAACAGAAAGTAAGGTATTGGTTCTTGTAATATCTAGCCCCACGGTAGCTAGAAGAGCCCTGAATGTATCTGCAAGGATCATACTGTAAGCAAGAATCGCCGCAGTTGTTTTAAAAGTACAAGCTGCAGCGGGTATAATACTCGTTTCCTTGTTAATTGTTTTCTCCCATGCTTCTCGATAGGACTTTGCGGTGGGAAAGAAACAGAAAACGCATGAAATAAACATGAACGCATCGCACCATATGAGATAATATCACAGATAGAGTCAGCTTGATCCATCGACAACATATACATATATGAAATGATTTCTCACCTTTGAACCTGTGTAATGACAAACTCTCCCAATCAAACTAAAACCATATCCCGAGAGAACTCCAATGATACCAATCAATACCGTGGCTGGAATCAAAGCTGAGGGGTTATCAGCAAACGCCGCTATTCCCTAAACATGTATAAATATATAAAAAAGAGACATGTTGACACGTCTTGATGATAACGATAAATATATGTGATGTACATTAAGAATACGAACCGAAGGTAAACTTAAAACTCCTGCTCCTACAATTGATTTTACTAAATTAAATATAGATTTTGGCATAGTCGATGATCCACCGCCTGAGGCTTCGGATGAAGATTCACTACTATTAGTAGATGAGGAAGATGGTGTCACAGCACCAGCGAGTAATAGTGTCGTCGACAGTGCTGCTTTACGCTGTTTCCTTGTAATCCTTCCACTGATTGATGATAATAATGAACCCGTAGGATTTGACATCGTCTTGATACTGTTGACAAAGCTGTCGGGTGACAAATGGCGCATAGTAATGATTCGATGACTTCGAATAGCCGATAGCGATGGTATTCCCAAGGCACACACAGTAGTACTTTCATTTTGATAACAAATTAGCCATGAAATGAGAGCTATCGTAAGATACGATCTCATTCTCTCAACACCCCTATTCAACTCTTTCTCTCTTTTCTGTCTTGAACTGGATGAGTTATAGTTGATGATGCGGTGATCGAAGTATGATCCGTACATACAGCTAGCAGTAAGATCAAGGAGAATGTATGGATCATCCATGGATACTTACTGCGGTGGATACAATAGCGTCACGGTTACCGTGATAGCAGAGATACTGTATGTAGCATCTGCAGTGACATGCTTTTAACGGTCGCGTAACGGCATTATGTAATATCACGCCAGATTGCCATTCTTCTCCGCCATAATAATAGCCATCATAATGACGATAAAGACAACGAAGATGATGATGGCTCGTAACCATCATCGTCCTTGGAATTACATGTCCATGATGATAAAGAACATGTTACTGACGACGAAAAGACAAACACCGTTTGTAATAAGAGGTATGAATACCACTACCAGCCGTAACGGTGGTGGTGGTTTCTGTATGGCGGGCCCAAAATCCTTAAATGAAATTTTGAAAAAAGACAAAATTTGTACTCTCAATAAGGCGGATGTGATGGATTTATGGATATCGTATCACGAAAATAAACAAGGCATTTACGGCTCGGTCTTGGACGGAAAACAAGGACTGACTTTAATTCAAAGAGCGACTGATTGGTAGGTACCAACTGCATGGATAACCTTGAAAATTATTTGTGTGCTACAAATGTGTATTGATCGATGATATATGACAGTTGAAAATATTCTGTCAAACGTCAGCGACCGATCATACTCGTTTACTTCTGTAATTACACTTTTTCTTTGGTTCTGTTTCTTATTTTTCCTCCTTCTCCTCTACTCCTTTAAATTCAATTATTATTCATAGTCCCTATTTCATACAACCTGTCTTCCGAGACTCTGGATTTTTCATGTTATTTTTACAATTTCAATTACCATGTCATTTCTTTTTAGCATATTTGGAAGATTATAAAATGGATCCACATGCAGCTACACCACTGATCACCTTTAGCGCATTTAATGATTTAGTCGTCTCGCATGAACTTTCCTTAGTTCGTTGTGATATTATAAATAGGGGTATCGAAGAAAATGAAGCTAGAAAAGTGGTGGAACAAGTTATACAAAGTTACTTACATGAGGATGAATATCATACCAAGGTACAAGTTTTTAATAAGAATCCATCGCATTTTGATGTCGATGATTTTATTTCGTTTCGGAATCAACAATGGAAATAAAAAAAAAACAAATTAAAACAACATTTATATCTGTAACAAAGTGGTATACAATATTTCTTTAAAAATAAAATTCTATTGTTGCATGGAATGAAATTGCAGTCACGTCTTAACATCACCATGATTCATTCATTATGCCCGTAAAATAGTAGGATATGTTCGAGCCGGAGGGGAATTACTTACAGTTATTAGGATGATATGGTTCATTTATACAAAGATATCGAATATAATAGTTTCTTAGAAAAGATCACTCAGAATGTCATAATCATGTTCATGTCGTAACGGTTCGCCTGTAGAAACTCCCTCGATCGGGCCAATATTTATCAGGATTTATGAAAGGAGGATATACATCTTTTCCATCGACTCCAGACCAATCAAAGTCTATCAAAACAACTCTATTCGCTCCAATATCGAATCGAATATTGTATACGAAATCTCCATGTACATATTGCTTCTCTTTTAATTTAGACAGAATGAATTTCAACTGTTGATGTATTTCTGGATCGTGCCACTCATCGTCTGTAAGTTCTCTAAGGTTTAATTTTTCCATCACCACCACGGTATAGTGCCCAAGCGAAGTGATTGAAATCAAGTCTGGTGCAAAGCCACACGTGTAACAGTAAAGATGTACATCTTGATTGTAACTAAAGCAATATTTGACTACTACCTCCTTATTGTCCGATTCTATCACTTGGGCATCAAATACAAAGCCTTTAATGTTTTCTAGGTATCGAATGTTGAACCTTACATTTGGTTCCCGACGCTCAGAGAAGGTTGATAGATAGGGGAATCGACCAGCTGGTAGAAAACCGATCGATTCTTGAGAACGAAACTCTTGTAAGTTTTTGCGTAAAGATGCAAATAATTTTGTAATCTGTAGATTCATAACAAAGTCTTGATTCCAGACTAGGGGATATATGGGAGTTAGGCGCTCACAAATAGTTTCAGTATCTGTATTTACAATACCAGTAACAGAAAAAGTATCACCACAAAGTTCAAGAAGAAAACAAGGATATTGAGCTGAGCTTGTGTGTTGATCTGGGAGGTTCTTTTCATAATATGCAATTTTCGATAGATCATCATTTACATCAGTGTCTTTTCCGTTTTTGGTGATTCTCAAATAACAATAAACAGCTCCAATGCTAAACTGACATGTTCCATCTGTGACATGTGTATCTTTATCATCACACTCAATACAAGGAGGTGCATGCCCCGTGTACTTTTTAAATTGCTCGATAAACTGATGTGTACGAGTAAAATCCCTTGATGTAAGAAGTTCACCTATGAATTTGCAATCGATGGACGAAACTGCGATATGATTCAAGTCCTGAACGAATTGTGAAAATATCGGATTCATAAAACAAATGGGCAAGGGTGGTTCCGCCATGGCACGATGCATACATCTTTTCAGTACCGTAATGAAGTGTTCAGGCTCCTGAATGATTTTTACTCGCTTATTACTGCTGGATTCATAAAGTTCATCCATGTCGTCGCCTGATATAGGGACGGCCACAATGACAGCATCTTCTTCTGTCAAACCCAAATCCTTCAAATCTCTCGATGCCTTGAGCGGTTCTTCCTTGTTATCTTCTAATTTGCGTTGATCAAAGGTGGATTTATTTTTGTAGATGAGAAGGTCTGAGACATCGACAGACGAGAGCTTGTTAGGGTTCTCATCGTGGACCGCTTTTCGAAATCTGTCGATGGATGTATACGAAACTGCAAGATCGCAAGAGACGACATATATAAATATTGTTGATGCGTCGTATTTCATTGATTTGCAAATAATATAGGATATAACTTGTAGTGGTTGAATTGTTTCTCGTACATGTGTATATGCACATTCTAATTATATAATGACAT
>Ga0169931_10006955_pt1 | contig 16898 bp, 11 predicted proteins | sample Kivu_15m_20L_FD_129675 | JGI IMG/M metagenome (GOLD analysis project Ga0169931, IMG submission 129675) | Freshwater microbial communities from Lake Kivu, Western Province, Rwanda to study Microbial Dark Matter (Phase II) - Kivu_15m_20L... | ecosystem: Environmental > Aquatic > Freshwater > Lake...
CTTCCTGATGCTTTCAAGAAAAAAGTGGTGAGCGCAGAACCGTTGGCAGTCGCCTGGCTGGAAACCCGCACCGATCGTGAGATGCAGTTCTATCCTCAGTTGGTAAAAATTTCACACGACATCATCGCTGAAGGATTTTCTGCAAAAGTGATAACTCCTGGTGTAACAACTACTGATGATTTAGTATGGTGGTTTAGACAAAAAGTAAACGACCTTGGTCTATCAACCTGGTTCCATCCTTCTGTCGCGATCCAAAGAAATGATACTGCGAACTTTGAGCACTTGCGTAGTTTTTCAAACCGACCAAAAGATGATGTGGTAAGACCTGGCGATTTGCTGCATGTCGATTTTGGCATCACCTATTTAAGATTGAATACAGACGTTCAACAACATGCTTATGTATTAAAACCTGGTGAAACAGATGTGCCAGCATCAATTAAAAAAGCATTTGCCAATGGAAACAGATTACAAGATATCCTGACCTCCCAATTTAAAACAGGCCGATCTGGTAATGAGATGTTGTTGGCTGCCATAGCCCAAGCCAAATCAGAAGGCATCGTTCCCAGTATCTATACCCATCCATTGGGTTTACACGGACATGCAGCGGGTCCGACTATCGGAATGTGGGATATGCAGCAGGGGGTTCCGGGGAGCGGTGATTATAAACTTTTCCCTAATACTGCCTATTCTATCGAGCTAAATGCCAGCACTTTTATCCCTGAATGGGGCAAAGACATCCGGATTATGCTCGAAGAAGACGGTTTTTTCGATGGAAATAGGTTTTATTATATAGGAGGCCGTCAGGAAAAAATACATGTAGTCAAGTATTTCTAAAGTACTGTAAAAAAAATACTACTATGTATTGCATAGTATTGTAAAAAGTACTTACATTTGTACTGTTAATGATCATTCACGTTCAAAAACAGTACAATGAACATTGAAAATACACAGAGCCAGATGAGGAAAGGGGTGCTTGAATTCTGCATCCTGTCTATCATTCAGCGTGGCGAGGCCTATCCCAGTGATATCATTGAGGAGATGAAAAAGGCCAAGCTCAACATCCTAGAGGGCACGCTTTATCCATTACTTACAAGATTGAAGAACGCCGACCTGCTGAACTACCGTTGGGTGGAAAGTTCAGGTGGGCCGCCCAGGAAATATTTTTCCCTGACGGAGAAAGGTGCAGCTTTTTACAAAGACCTGGAAAATACCTGGAGGGAGATGGCTGATGGAGTGGAGAGGGTGATTGACGGCCAGGGACGAGGGACTGGGGATGAGGGACAAGTTGACGGTGAACAGTTAACGGTTAACAGTCAACCGACAACCGACAACAGTGAACAGGAAACCGACAACTCTTCAAACAACAACTAATCAACTTCAAAACATCGCTATGAACAAGGTAATAAACATCAACTTTCAAGGTAGGGTGATTCCGATTGAGGAGCCGGCTTATGAAGAGTTAAAAAAATATATCGAAAGTCTCCGTACTTATTTTGCCAAAGAAGATGGCAAAGAAGAAATCATCAATGACATTGAAAACAGAATTGCTGAGCTGTTTAGTGAGAAACTAAAAGCTGGACAATCATTCATCAGTGAAGCACATGTCGATGCAATCATTGCAAGCATGGGTCGTCCTGAACAGTTTGATGAATTGTCTTTCGAACCAGAAAGCAGTGAAACATCTTCATCATCTGAAAAAGAGCAGTCGCAACAATTCAAATATGATCCATCTCCAAGAGGTTCATTATTTAGAAATGCAAACGATAAGATTTTGGGTGGCGTGTGTAGTGGTATTGGTGCGTATTTAAAAATTGATACCACATTAGTACGTGTGTTATTTACTATGTTGGCATTTGGCGCATTTGGAACAGGACTGGTTTTATATATTATTTTGTGGGCTATTTTGCCATCTAGGTATTTAAATCCTGTTGCTGTTACCAGAAAATTATACCGTGATGCAGATCAAAAAGTAATTGGTGGTGTATGTAGTGGTATTGCGCAGTATTTTAATATAGCTGTGTGGATTCCGAGGTTGATTTTTGCATTGCCTTTAATTGTTGGACTTTTTGAAATTCCATTTACTATTTTATTCTTCCCGGTAGCTGCTTCATTTTCTGGAACCATGTTTTTGATTTACATCATTCTTTGGGTGGTGGTTCCAAAAGCAATAACAGCTTCTGAGAAATTAGAAATGAAGGGACAGCGTGTAGATCTGGAATCCATCAAACATAAAGTGCAGGATGAATTACAAGGAGTGAAGAAGAACGTGACAGAAAATGCATCTGCCTGGTCAAAAAATATTGAAACCAAGGTAAACGATTGTGGCAAAGAAGTAAATGAGTCTGCAAGAAACTTTGCTGGTGAAACAGGATCAGTTAGAAAAACAGGAAATAAGCTTCTTCGTTTAATCGTTACTTTATTTAAAATCTTCTTCCTCTTTATTTTTAGCATAATTGCAATTGCATTAGTGGTAGCAACCTTTGGAATTGGAGCAACAGCTAATGCGTTGATGCCTTTGAAAGATTTCATTGCTGATGGTAATGCCATTCAATGGTATGCATGGGGAACATTGTTGCTGTTTATCTTAGTCCCAGTTATTGCTTTGATTCAATGGTTGGTTCGTGCTATCATTGGTCATAAGACCAAGTCGAATGCAATAGCAATCACCTTTGGCTCATTATGGACATTAGGCTGGGTAGCATTGGTGATGTTGATAGCCACTGTATCAAAACAATTAAAGCGTCCAGGTTCAGTTAAAGAAGAAGTAGCAATTGTTCAGCCAAGTTCAGGTAAATTAAAAATTGAGTTTAAGGAAGCTGAAGGCACTTATTATCCGCTCGATTTAGATTTTGACAATGATTTTGATATCAGACGTGATCATGATGGTATCTTTTTATCACGCAATGAAGATTCATTGTTGATGTCAAATATTCGTGTAGTGATTGAAAAAAGTCCCGATTCATTGTTTCATGTAACCTTGATCAAACGTGCAAGATCTTCATCTCCAGTTCAGGCAGAAGGTTATGCTGAATTGATAAGTTATAAAGTTAGTCAGCTAGATAGTGTTCTTCAATTGCCTTTGTCATTTCCGATAACAACTTCAACTAAGTTCAGAAATCAGCAAGTGTTGGTTGAAGTTAAAGTTCCTATTGGTAAGGAAGTATATATTGATAAGCGTGCAGATGAATTAAGCTGGTATTCTGTAAGAGCGGGGCAACGTGGTTTAAATATCAATATTGATAACGATTATGAAGAATCAAACTGGAGAACTGGTGTTTGGTACATCATGAAAGCAGATGGGATTGAGCGCAAGAACAAAGGAGGCGATGAAGATGAAGCCGTACTGGACCGGATGAAACGAAAATTTGAGCGAAGAATGCAACGAGAAGAAGAGGATATTGACGTAGAGCCCCAATCACCAGAACCTCCGGATCCTCCCCGGCGGGAAGAAACACTACGAGCAGGCGCACCTTCTGTGGAGTCGGGTCGTCGACTGATTCTGGGAGCCCTGAGTCTGTTGAAGATGGGCAGATGGTAGCCATCTTCCCATTATCTTTGCGCCCATGAAGTCCACTCCATTCACCTCTCAGCATATTGCACTGGGCGCCAAGATGGCCGAGTTTGCGGGATACAACATGCCCATTTCCTATACCGGAATCAACGATGAACACCACTGCGTTCGCAACAATGTAGGTGTATTCGATGTCAGCCACATGGGAGAATTTATTCTCAAAGGAGAGCATGCCCTTTCGCTGATTCAACGGATCAGCAGCAACGATGCTTCCAAACTTCAAAACGGACAAGCTCAGTACAGCTGCATGACCAATGAGAACGGTGGAATCGTGGATGACCTTCTCGTGTATTGTGTAGAGCAAAACAAAGTGTATATGCTGGTCGTCAACGCTTCCAATATCCAAAAAGATTGGGATTGGATCATGCAGTTCAACGACGGCAGTGTGGAGATGCATAATATTTCCGATAAGACCTGTTTGTTGGCGGTTCAAGGTCCCAACGCGACTAAAATCCTACAACCGCTGACCGAGATGGATATTCTGAATCTCAAGTACTATACGTTTGTAAAAGGAGTATTTGCAGGAGTAGAAAACGTATTGGTCAGTGCTACCGGATATACCGGTGCCGGAGGAGTTGAGATTTATTTTGAGGACAAAGGAGATGACGCCAAGAAAATATGGGATGCCATTTTCAGTGCAGGGGCATCGGTCGGGATCCAACCCATAGGCCTGGGCGCGCGCGATACATTGCGGTTGGAAAAAGGATATTGCCTTTACGGTAACGACATCGACGATTATTCAACACCACTGGAAGCGGGACTGGGATGGATCACCAAGTTTGCCAAAGAGTTTACGGCATCGGCATATCTCAAGAAGCAAAAAGAATCGGGTGTAGAAAAAAAACTCGTTGGCTTTGAAATGATCGATCGGGGTATTCCTCGTCACGATTATAAAATTCGCGATGCGGAAGGCAACCTCATTGGGACAGTTACATCCGGTACACAGTCGCCTACCCTCACCAAAGGAATTGGCATGGGATATGTTCTGAGTGATTTTTCTTCTGTGGGGTCTGAAGTATACATTGATATTCGCGACAAACAGATGAAGGCTGTCGTGGTTCAACTTCCTTTCGTCAAGTAATATGTCGACCGAACGTTTTCTGCATACCTGTCTCTCGCCTGCGTTGTTGAATCTCTATGATATCAGCAACTCTACGGTGGTGATCATTGATGTGTTGCGAGCTACTTCAACCATTGCGACTGCTTTGTACAATGGAGCTGCTGCTGTGATTCCGGTCGCCAGTGTTCAACAATGCATTGAGTTGGGTAAGGAAGTCGGCGGCATCACTGCCGGAGAACGCGACGGGAAAGTTGCAGATGGGTTGACCTACGGGAATTCTCCATTTGAATATCCACGCGATTTTATCGGTGGGAAAATTTTGGTCTTGACCACAACCAACGGTACGAAATTGCTCCACATGGCATTGGATAATGGCGCTCCGGAAATCATCACCGGTTCGTTTCCCAACCTTTCTGCCGTTTGCGATCATCTAATCTCGACCCAGCGCAATGTGCTGCTTGGCTGTGCTGCCTGGAAAGACCGTGTCAACATGGAGGATACGCTTTTTGCCGGCGCGGTGATCCACCGCATCAAACAGCATTTCACGATGCACTGTGATTCATCCAAAATGGCAGAGTCACTCTTTCTCGAAGCCGGTGAAGACCGCTTTGCATTCATGCAGCAACGCGGGGCCACGCATTATCACCGACTTACCAATTATGGTCTTGAAAAAGATATCCGTTATTGTTTAACAGCAAATCAGGCCAATGTGTTACCGGTGTTTAAAGGCGATCGACTGATCACGCAATGATTTCAGCTCATTAGTTTTTTCATGTTTTCTTCCCGAATGAAGTATCGATAGTAGCGGCGGTCTTCGTCTGATCGTACCCGCTCAATCAGATCATCCTGTGTCTCGAATTGCATTTTGAATCGGTGATTGATTCGGTTGAGGGTATCGGTTCTGGTTTTTTTCTGGATTTCAAGTGATTTTCGTCCCAACCCCAATGCCATATTCACATCTTCTACCGAGTAGCTCTTGCCCAATTGACTCACTGCATAAATTTTTTGAATCAATTCGAGTTCTACAGGCTTAAAGGTGTTTTCGTGATTATCGCTCATCGCAAACTGCTGTTCAATCCTAATTTTTTCTGCTACCCTATTTTTTCTCCGAATGTAAGCCAGTGCGATAATGATTATGACGGCAATTGCAGGAATAATCAGGTAGTATGAATTTCCAAAAACGGAAGTCGGGGTGTAGATGCGAAATGCTGCTTTTTTAAAATCCGTTAAACGAATCGATACCGAATCCAGTTTGTGCAAAGGGTCATTCGATCGGGTGAAGTAAATGTATCCATTGTCCTCAAAAATAATTTCCTCTCTTACCCCGGTAGAATTTCCATAAAATGTTTTTTCAATCGCTGCATTTGAAAGTCGATACACTTCATTTTTGATAAAATCCAGCAAATATATTTTTCCACCACCCCCTGCTGCAAATGTCATATTCAATGAAGTAACAGGGACTGTAAAGAAACCATGCTGGTAGGGAAAAAGTTTTTTGAGTTCAGGATGCAGTTCTCCAAGATACGTATTCTCTCTTTTTGGGATATTAAAGGAATAAACTTGATTTGCGGGAATGTGTTTTCCTGTTACCGGGCCATCAAAAGGCACCTGAATATAAAACAGCCTGCCACTGGCTACGTGATAATGAACACAATCATTATTCATCGGAATTTCAGCATTGACAGGAATAATATCCCATTCATGATTTTTATCGCTGTAAAAACGAAATTGTCCGTTTACCCTCCAATAACCATTCCCTCCTAATGAGAAGATGGTATCGTTGTATATAAATTCATAGGCACCGCCATTGTAACCAAAAAAAATGGTGGAATCAATCCGTTTAATAGTAAGACTATCTCCAGATTTTTCTGTGACTTCGTATACTCTTCCAGTTCCGTTGATTCGAATGAATAAGCGATTTTTTGATTTAACAGGTGTACTGGAATAGAATGAAATGGGATATTCGGCTTGTATGATTTTGAGTACCCCCATTGGTTGATAACCAAACAACAACTCTTTTTTTTGTTTCGTAAATGCGATTGAGTGCTTGATAGCCTACCAAGACGGTATCTTTTCCATGGGAAGAAGCTGAGAGCAGCAGAAGCGATAATATGTATAGTGCATTCCGAATCATGGGACTCCAACAGGGTTGATATAGTGGAAATTTTTTAAAAATAAATGGGGATAACACCCGGCTTCGTATATTGTATAACCCATAATACAGCGATATGGAAGTAAAAGAATTGCGCAGTCAGGGTTGGTTTGGAAGAACCGGGAAAGACGGATTCATTTACCGAGCCTGGATGAAGAACCAAGGAATTCCGGATGAAGAGTTTCGGGGGAAACCCGTTATTGGAATTTGCAATACCTGGAGTGAGCTCACGCCCTGCAATGCGCATTTTCGGGAATTGGCGGAATCGGTCAAGAAAGGAGTGATTGCAGCAGGTGGATTTCCAGTTGAATTTCCGGTAATGTCATTGGGAGAGACACTGATCAAGCCTACAGCCATGCTGTATCGGAATCTGGCGAGCATGGATGTGGAAGAGTCGATTCGCGCCAATCCGATGGACGGCGTGGTGTTGCTGTGTGGGTGCGATAAAACAACTCCTTCTTTGGTGATGGGCGCGTGCAGCGTGAATATTCCCACGATAGTGGTATCAGGCGGACCCATGCTGACGGGTAGGTATGAAGGGAAAAGCATCGGTACTTCCGATATCTGGCGGTTCAATGATGCGGTGCGCAGTGGAGAAATGTCGCAAGAACAACTTACGGTGGCAGAAGCCTGCATGTGCAGGAGTGCGGGGCATTGTGCGGTGATGGGAACTGCATCCACCATGGCGTGTATGGTGGAGTCGTTGGGACTTACACTTCCCACCAATGCTGCAATTCCTGCAGCCGACAGTCGACGTAAAGTATTGGCGCGTTACTCCGGTGAGCGCATCGTACAAATGGTGAAAGAAGATCTCAAGCCTTCTGATATTTTGACCCTTGAGGCTTTTGAAAATGCCATTCGTGTGAATGCAGCAATTGGCGGTTCGACCAATTTTGTGCTGCATCTGCTGGCGATAGCAGGAAGAGTGGGTATCAATCTTACGCTAGAAGATTTTCATCAACAATCCGAAGGCATTCCATTGCTGGCCAATCTGCAACCTTCCGGTCGTTACTTCATGGAAGATTTTTATTATGCTGGCGGATTGCCGGTAGTGATGAAAGCGTTGGGGAATAAACTGCATGTTGGGTTGAGCACAGCAAACGGTAAAACTGTTGAAGAAAATTATACAGCTGCGCATTCGTATAATGATGATGTGATAGCGGATTTGCATTCACCCTTTAAAACGGAGACGGGATTAGCTGTTCTTTTTGGGAACTTGTGTGAACATGGAGCGGTAATCAAACCCAGCGCTGCCAGTCCCCATTTAATGCGCCATACCGGTCGCGCGATTGTTTTTGAAAACATTGAAGATTACCATGCTCGGGTGGATGATCCTGATTTACCGATCGATGAAACTTCGGTGATGGTACTGAAAAATGTGGGTCCCATCGGCTATCCCGGCATGCCGGAAGTCGGCAACATGGGTATACCTAAAAAACTGTTGGAGAAGGGAGTTACCGATATGGTACGCATTTCAGACGGGCGCATGAGCGGAACCGGATTTGGAACAGTGGTGCTGCATGTTTCCCCCGAGGCTGCGACCGGAAGTACGTTTGCAGTGGTGAAGGATGGCGACCTCATCGCGTTGGATGTGCACAACCGAACGCTCAATTTGTTGGTGAACGACAACGAACTGGCAGCCCGCAAATCCAATTGGAAACCCTCTCATCCCCTTGCAAGCCGAGGATATGTTAAACTTTACCAGGAGCATGTTGAACAGGCACACCTTGGTGCTGATATGGCATTTTTGAAAGGATGTTCCGGTAGCAGGGTTACCCGCGACTCACATTGATTTTCTGTTGACTTTTCAATGCTTTTCGGTTAATTTCGCAGATTAACCCAAACCGCCCCATGTCCCTATCCCACCTCCTGAAATTCGTCTACAACAACGGTACAGATGAGGTCATTCGCAGAGGAAAAAAAATCCATGCCATCGGGTACGTGGAATTCGTTGAACACGACGAATTGATGGGTGCTGTTACCTTCCGTGTAAAAGACGACAACTACACTACCTTCTACAAAGTTCACGTTCAGAAGTACAAAGATCCCCGCGCACTTTCGCTTCGCTGTACGTGTCCATATAACCTCGGCGATATTTGTCGACACGAAGCCGCCGCGTTACTTCAACTCCAAGACCTTGTCGATCGCAACATGATTGGCGGTGACGCTATTCGCTACGATCAGAAGCATACGGTGATCAAGATGAAGCTGATCGATCTCAAAACGATTCGCTTATTGGCTACTCCGGAGGTATGTGAAAAAGCAGAAGTATTGTTGCGCACCAATAAAGTTACCATCACCAGTGCAAAAGATGAACGTGTTGAAGGGAAGCTCGAGTTGAATGGAGAATCGTTTTCACTGGTGCTGCAGCGCAATGAAGAGCGCAATTTCGACAGTTCATGTAAGTGCACAGAAGTACATCATCCCATTTGTTTGCACAAGACCATGCTGATGCTGCAGTTGCTCAATGCCTACGGTTCGCATTATTTTGACAGCATACGCAACTGGGACAAAGAGAAAAATAAACTTCTTGGTATTTATGGGTACAGCATGAATGATGCTGATTGGGAAAAGAAGTTTGAATTCTCATACAAAGACGGCAAGCCTTTTTTGCGTGTACTGGATCCGTCTGTAAAACGCGTCAGTACGGCACCCGAAGAAAAAATTCCTGCCTGGAAAAAAGAAGAACAAAAAGTGGAGCAGCCTGTTCAGGTTGAAGCAAGTGTGCTTTCGGCACAACGACTCGGCATGGTGCTGGTTGAAACTCCTGGAAAATATCCCGGGTTCACCACCGAATTGGTGGTGGGGGAATTCGACGAAGATGCGTTTTCGTTTGTGGGCAAGGTTCAGCAGATCGATCTCAGTAAATACATGGCAACAGCTGATTTGTCGCCAGAAGACGGAATCCTGCTCGCTGCAATTCGAAAGCTCCAACGGTCAGAGATCAATAAATACGTGAGCCGCAATTCTCCTTTCTCGGGGATTTGGGAGAATATCATTTATTCTGAAGAGGAAGGATTGCCTGCCGAAACGACGCAGCTGATTGATGAATACATTCATCCCAAACTTGTCAAAATATTCAGCGATAACGGCGAGCGAACCCCTTTGTTTTTATTGAAATCCGGTAAGCCGTTTACCACTGCCAACTTGCAGCAATTGCAGATTGGTAAAGGCAGAATGAAACCTGGACTCAAACTTATTTCTGGCAAGAAGCAGATTGAGATTGAGCCCATGGTGTATGTTGAGGAATGGGATACGGAGTTGGATGCCAATCAATGGTCTTCACTGCTCATCACCCTTTTTGATGGCTCGGTGTATTTATGGGATTCGTTACAGGATCTTGAAAACATCAGTGCGTTTTTTCCGGAGCGCAGCAGGAAAATTGGAACCAAGGAATGGCCGGCATTTTTGGAGTCGACCGTCCTGCCCTTTGCCCGTCAGTACAAAGTCGACATCGACAAAGCTTTATTGACCGATTTGTATGAAGGCACTCCAGATACTCATTTGTTGCTGCAGGAAAAAAATGAATACTTGATTTTCATACCGGTATTCATATATCAGGGCTATGAGGTGAAGGCCGGTGATAAAGATGTGGTCTATATTCCCGACGGCCTACGCATTCGTATGATCCGCAGGGACATCATAACTGAGCGCGCCTTCATCAAAAAACTTTCATCGCTCCATTCCAATTTCATTCAGGTAGAGAAAAGCTTTAATCTGGTTTTGAAAGGTGCTGATGTGTTGCGAAACAACTGGTTCTTTCTCTTCATCGACGCCATGAAAGAGTCGGAAGTACCTGTCCTTGGATTTGAGGAACTCCGCAACTATCGTTTCAATACCGCCAAGCCGCAAACGCGGATTCAGATCAGTAATGGAGTGGATTGGTTTGATGCAAAAGTGGATGTGGTGTTTGGTAATCAAAAAGTCACCATTGAAGAAATCAAGCGTGCGCTAACCAATAAGCAGCAATTTGTTCAACTCAATGATGGAACACTCGGTATCCTTCCCGAAGGCTGGCTAAAAAAGTATTCATTGTTTTTCCGTGTGGGAGAGGGCAAGCAGGATCAGCTTCGTTTATCCAAATACCATTTGAGTGTAATCGATGAGTTGTACAACGGCATTGATGAAACGGAGGTAATGATCAAGTTGGAAGAGCGATACGAACGTTTGCGTTCGTTCAACCGAATCAATGAAGTGGATCCGCCAGCGGATCTTTCTCATGTGCTTCGTCCCTATCAAATAGCCGGTTATCACTGGTTGAATTACCTCACAGAAGTCGGCTGGGGTGGGATTTTGGCAGACGATATGGGTTTGGGTAAAACCGTTCAGGCCTTATCCTCTCTGCTGTTGTACAAGGAGAAATACGGCAAGATGTCGGCCCTCGTGATTTGTCCCACCACCCTCATGTTCAACTGGGAAAATGAAATCAAAAAGTTCACGCCCAAACTTACCTATCGCATTCATCATGGAGGAGAGCGCGGACGCGATAAGGCAATTTTCGAAAAATACGATGTGATCATTACCACTTATGGTACGTTGAGAAGCGACATTAAATTCATTGTAGAAAATGCGTTTGATTATGCTGTACTGGATGAGTCGCAAGCCATCAAGAACCCGCAAAGCAAGGTCACCAAAGCGGCTTGTTTGTTGAATGTGAAAAATCGCCTCTGCATGAGCGGTACACCGCTGCAGAACAATACATTTGATATTTATGCGCAGATGAATTTTCTCAATCCTGGAATGTTGGGAAGCATGGAATATTTCCGAAATGAGTTTGCGACGCCGATCGATAAGTTTGGAGAAAAAGAGCACAAAGAACATTTGCGCAAACTGCTTTATCCGTTTATCCTGCGCAGAACCAAAGAGCAGGTTGCAAAAGATCTTCCTGAAAAAACAGAAACCATCCTGTTTTGTGAAATGGAAGAAGAACAGCGGAACATTTACGATGCCTACAGAAACGATTACCGCGATAAGATTCTGGGCGTAATCAAGGAGCAGGGCATTGATAAATCTCAGCTGACGATCTTGCAAGGATTAATGAAGCTGCGTCAGATTTGTGATTCGCCTTTCATCATGAATGAAAAAGAAAAGTTACCCAATGTATCCGTGAAGCTGGATGAATTATCACGCGAAATCACAGAAAACATCGGAAACCATAAAGCACTCGTCTTTTCGCAGTTTTTGGGGATGCTGGGAATTATTCGCGAGCGACTCACAGAGTTAGGTGTCAAGTATGAATACTTTGACGGAAGTACCACGGCTACAGAACGTGAACGCGCGATTCAATCTTTTCAAAACAACGACGAGGTTCGTGTTTTTTTGATTTCCCTAAAGGCGGGTGGCGTCGGTTTGAATTTAACCGCAGCCGATTACGTATACATCGTTGATCCCTGGTGGAACCCTGCAGTTGAGCAACAGGCCATCGACCGGACGCACCGCATCGGCCAGACAAAAAACATTTTTGCCTATCGCATGATCTGCAAGGATACAATTGAAGATAAAATTTTACAGCTTCAAGAAAAGAAACGTAACCTTGCACGCGATCTGGTTACGGATGATACGGGCTTTGTGAAGAGCCTTTCCCGTGAAGATGTGGAATACCTTTTCAGCTAGATCAGGCTCCTGATGCTGATGTAGAGCGTTGCAAAAACGACCAATCCTCCAAATATTTTCAACCAAAGTGGGTGGACATAATTACCCATGATATCTTTTCTTACAGAAGCAAGTAAAATCAGGACTAATGCCAGCGGGAGAATAAAGCCATTCAATGCGCCGACAACAATTAAGGTTTTAACCGGTTTCCCAACCATCAAAAAAATACCAAGCGCAATCAGTACGAATCCGATGAGCAATGATTGTTGTGTTTTTTCAAAATGGGGACTGAGTGACCTGAAAAAAGAAATGGAGGTATAGGCAGATCCAACAACTGAAGTGATTGCAGCCGACCACATGATGATGCCAAAAATAAAATATCCTACATTTCCTGCAGCCAATTGAAATACGGAGGCCGGTGGATTAGCGCTATCCAGTGCCAGTCCTTTTGCTACCACCCCATATGCAGCAAGGAAGAGCAGCACCCGCATAACAGATGCAATCAAGATGGCCGATACAGCCGATTGTCCCACTTCCTTTGTATGTTTTTCTCCTGTAAGCCCTGCATCGAGCAGTCGGTGTGCGCCGGCAAAGCTGATGTATCCGCCCACTGTACCCCCCACCAGGGTGATGATGGCAATCATATCTATTTTTTTGGGGAAAATGCTTTCCACGATCACCTGATCAAGCGGTGGTCGTGAAACGAAAACAACATAGAGTGTAAGCACAATCATGAGTATTCCCATGATTTTTGCAAAGAGGTCCATCCATTTGAGTGAATTGTTGTTGATGAAGATTCCGATGGCAATGGCTGCGCTGATGACCGCTCCGGTTGCTGGGCTCCATCCGGTGATGACATTGAGTCCCAATCCCGCACCCGCAAGGTTGCCGGTATTGAATGCCAGTCCTCCTATTACAATCAATGCGGTCAACAGGTAGCCTGATCCAGGGATTACTTTATTGGCGAGTTCTTGTGCACGGAGTCCCGATACACCTAGCACTTTCCAAATGTTCAACTGGGCTCCAATATCGAGCAGAATGGAAATAAGGATCACAAATCCAAAACTGGCCAGCAGTTGGTTGGTAAACACGGCGGTTTGGGTGAGAAAGCCGGGACCAATGGCGGAGGTTGCCATTAAAAACGCAGCAGCTGCAATGGGTGACCCAAGAAACGATTGCTTTTTTTTCATGGCGCTGCGATGGTGATGCCAAAAGTAAGAAGATGCTGATGAATGGCTTCCGCAAATCCAACTGCATGCGGGCCATCCCCGTGTATGCAAATGGTATCTGCTTGTATGGGAATGATTGTACCCTTGGTACTGGTTACGGCACCATCTTGAATCATCTGCAGAATTTGTTGGAGGGAGGATGGGGTGTCTTCAATCATGGCATTTGGCGCAGAACGAGGAGTAAGGAATCCGGCCTCTGTGTACGTTCGATCTGCAAAGACTTCGTGAACGAATGGAAGTCCGCATTTCGCAGCAGCAACAGCAGACCGACTGTTCGCAAGTCCATACAGTTTCAGTTGAGGATCAATGTTCATGATGGTCTCTGCAATGACCTGTGCAACGGCATCGTTTTTTGCAGACGTGTTGTACAGAGCTCCATGAGGTTTTACGTGCGAAGGCTGAACACCATATGAGGCTGCGATCTCGATGAACAATTGAATTTGTTCTGTTATCAAATCAGCCAGTGCTTGTCCGGTGATGTTGAGTTCTGTGCGACCAAAATGTTGTTTGTCGGGATAAGAAGGATGAATTCCAATCGCCACTCCGTGATCTTTTGCCAGCTGAATGGCCGTCCGAATCGACGATTCATCACCCGCATGAAATCCGCACGAAATATTGGCCGAGCTAATGAACGGCATGATGAGGTGATCGTTTCCGCATCCTTCTCCCAGATCGCAGTTCAGGTCGATTTGCATCCTCATCACTAAATGTAAGAATTCATTATATTCAATGAATGAAAACAAGAAGAACTTTCCTGCGTTCGGGCGCGGTGGTGTCGGCGGGCCTCCTGGCCAGTCGCTCTTTTGCCTTTTCCATTGATCACCATCTGGAAGACAAACTCGTTATTGGTCAGAATGGGTTCACGTATACGGTGGACAAGGCATGGGCCAAGGTCAATCCTGCATTGAATCCGGTCATCAATTGCCACGAGATGGTGCAGGATAGTCGCGGCCGACTCATTATGCTTGGCGATGACATCCATAATAATATTATGGTGTTTGATAAGTCGGGAAAACTACTCGATGCATGGGGTACGGCTTATCCCGGAGGGCATGGACTTACCATCAGCAAAGAAAACGGAGAAGATTTTTTATTGATTGTGGATTGTGGATTTTACAACGACCGTTCGGGCGGATTTCAGTCGCAAGCAGGACAAATCATCAAAACTGATCTGACCGGAAGGATCTTGTTTTCAATTGGACAGCCGCAGACCATTGGTGTATACCGGGATGATGAGCGGTTTCATCCAACCGAAACAGCGGTTGCATCCAACGGAGATATATACGTGGCCGATGGCTACGGATCTGATTATATCCTGCACTATGATCACAAGGGACGATTCATCCGCAAGTTTGGTGGGCGAAACAATGTCAACAAAGAACATAATCTTTACAATGCACACGGTGTTGTGGTCGATGCACGGGATGGCAGTAATCCGGTGTTGATTTGTACCTCTCGGGACGAGTGTTGTTTTAAAATCTTTTCCCTTGATGGAGTGTATAAAGGTCGCATCGATACGTCCGGTATGTACGTATGCCGACCAGTGATTCACGGTGATCAGCTGTATGCGGGTGTTTGCTGGAGCAAAGACAAAGAAGGGAAGCGCAATGCCAATACCGGATTCATCACGATACTGGATAAAACCAATAAAGTCGTTTCTTGTCCCGGAGGCAATACTCCTACCTATCAAAATGGCATTCTTCAGCCGACACTTCAACATGAATCAAAAGTGTTCATGCACGGGCACGATGTTTGCATTGATGAAGATCAGAGCGTGTATGTTTGCCAGTGGAATGCGAACAAGACCACTCCCATCAAGCTGACGCGCGTATAGGAACATTGGAATGAAAAAATTATTGATTGCTTTACTGATTCTGGCCGGAATCGGATATGCCTTGAGCCGAGTTCAGTGGTCAGAAGTATTGGGACTCACTACCGTAACTGACTCTGTAGAAAAACAGTTGGGCGATATGTTCTGGGAGCAATATGCCGCAGGGGCAGTGCTCTCCACTGATCCGTCCAAAGTAGACAGTATAGAGGCCATTATCCGTGCTATGTGTGTTGCCAACGATATTGATCCTGCGAAAATCAAACTCCATGTAGTTGAAACTCCGGAAGTCAATGCTTTTGCATTACCGGATCACCACATGGTGGTCAATACCGGACTGTTGAATTTTTCCAGACACCCGGAAGAGGTCGCCGGTGTTTTGGGACACGAGATTGCTCATATGGAATTGAGTCATGTGATGAAAAAATTGGGGAAAGAAATTGGTCTCACGGTGATCATGATGATTGTGGGAGGAGATGCCGGTGCTGAAATCATAAAACGTGCCATCGGGACACTGAGTTCTTCGGCCTATGATCGTTCGCTCGAAAAAGATGCAGATCTCAAAGCAGTCGATTATATGCACAAGGCCAATATGAATCCGAAGATGTTGTCTTCCTTCCTGGCTAGACTGGCAGAAGAGTCACAAACCCAGGAAGCATTGCAGTGGCTCAGCTCACATCCGGACACCCAGGAACGGGTGCGGTATATCGACGAAAAAATTCGCAAACTTGATCCTTGATCCCGGTCTGCATTGCGCAAGCAATGAAAGATCTTTTGAACTGACGCGTGCAATGCGTGGATAACCGCCAATGGTTTGTGCATCAGCCATTAAAACGATAGGGTCGCCTTCGTGTGTAACTTGAATTATGCCCCGAGTGACTGGAGTAGAAATCAATTCTTGCGTATGGATCACGTGAAGAGATGGGCCGTTCAGTCGGTACCCCATCCTGTCAGAATTAGCTGAAACCGTAAACGGTTCATTTAGGAACGCATGATGAGCGTCTTCCGTAAATCGATCCCACTCAGGACCTTTTATAATTTCTATTGTTGTGGTAGCATGAACATCCGGTAATTCTTTTTCGGGAGCTTTCCAATTCCCCGTGCCAAAACCAGATGCTCCGATTACAATAGCAGCCGCCGCATCAGTAGAAGGAGTTGCTTCGGAGGAGAGTATGTACGATGCGCTCAACACATCACCCGTATTGCCTTTCCATCCACCCGGCGTTGCAACATAGCACCTGCATCCTTTTTCTGATGGGATAGTTTTCAGCTGAGATCCTGCTATTACTTTGATCAATCGATTGAAAGGGGCAGCTTCTCCATTGATGAGCAATCGGCATCCGCCTCCCGTTATAGCCAGAACCGTGAGATCATTGAATTCCATCACCAGTCCGTGCAGCGTGGATTCCACCACCAGTGCATCATCCTCGTTTCCGCAGAGACGGTTGGCGGTCATGGCTGATTCA
>Ga0169931_10006956_pt1 | contig 16897 bp, 15 predicted proteins | sample Kivu_15m_20L_FD_129675 | JGI IMG/M metagenome (GOLD analysis project Ga0169931, IMG submission 129675) | Freshwater microbial communities from Lake Kivu, Western Province, Rwanda to study Microbial Dark Matter (Phase II) - Kivu_15m_20L... | ecosystem: Environmental > Aquatic > Freshwater > Lake...
CTTTTGCAACATATTAAAAATGTGAGTATCATAACTCCAGAGTTAATCAATACAAAAAAGATTCATAATCATATTTAGAATCTTAACGTTTCTATTAATAAGAAGCAACACGAAAGTTATAGAGTAAATAAATTAAATTGATATTTATTTAAACTAAATTAAATTAAAAGAAAAAATTTCTTTCTATTATTAAATTCTGTGAATTCTAATTTTACATATTGTCATTGTCTAATCTAGAACTGGGGGGTTTATTATTTTTCTCAATTGTATTTGATGCTGATTCGTTTATATTTGATTCTTCAACAAGTTTACAAACAGTTTTTTCAAGATCGTCTATCCTTTCTGACATGTCATCAATTCTAAATTTCTTATTAAAAAATTCTGACTGCTACCTTGTTACTATAGAATCCGTCATATTCTTAAATCTATCGTTCATTTGATCTAATAGATTTTTCACAAAATTAGTCAAATCTTGTGCGGAATTAATTTCTACATTATTATATTATATTAATCGAATCAAACATATTCCTACCTTCATTATTCATCTTGAATTTTAATTAAATTCTAAAAAAATAAATTAGAATAGATAATAATACTTTTAATTGTCTAAAAATAATTTTAATTTATATCACATTTGTACTTTTTAGGTAATATTACTTAATATATTTTAAAATTTTACACACCAATATAATAAATATCATAACCTGAATCTTCGATTGTTATGATTTAGATTCAGCTAAACTATTTTTGTATCAATTTCGAAAAGAATCCCAATATACCGCCCTTTTCTTTCCTAGAAGAGTTTATTGCACGATAAGATTCTCCTTGCACATCAATGCTTTCACTGCCGTTGGAATTATTTAAATCATCATTCTCATAAATTTTCATTTCCTCATGTTTTTTCTTCTTGAGTTTTTCCAAATTTATCTTTGTTTGTTCGTCGGGATTTACTTGAGCGTCTGATTTACCTGAATTCAACATTTTAGAGAAGAAGAAATTATTGTTGTTCCTTCCGTTTCCTCCTCGGATAATTTTCATCATGTTGGGTTGCCTGTTAAAATTCGAATTTTGTAAAATATTCGAAGAAATTGAACCGGAATTAGGTGTTATTATATAATTGACTGAAGCGATATTACTGTTATTAAAACTACTCACATTATTAAATGAATTCTTTGCTACCTTCTGTAAAGCGAGTGAAGACATCATTCTGTTAGGCTCTGCTGAAGAATTATCTGAAGATTTCTTATCGTTTGAATGGGGGCTTACTGAATTATAATTTTTTAACTTAGCTGCAAGGATGTCATTAAGTGTAGCATATCTGAATCCTCCTTGTTGATTTATGCTAGACGTGCCAGGAATTATGCAAAGCGAATTAAGATCAGGTTGATTTTTTCCTGAGAAGGAAATTCTAATAAGTAGGGATTATATTAATATAGTATATACTCGCTTATTTTGTTTCTAAGGGCTTCCGCTGGTTGAGTTTGTAGCTCTATAATTTTAGAATTTAAAGCTTTAATCTCCTCGTCTTTATGATCTATGGAGGATTTGTACTGCGAGTTTTGTGTTATTAGCTGATATTAATGGTAGTATTAAATGTTATACATTTAAATTCTTACTTTCTGCATTTCAATTGTGAATTCCTTTATTTGCTTCTCCATTAGATAAAATTTCTTTTTATCCTTATCCTTATTAAAATGCACCAACTTATAATTATCATCTTCTAAATCGTTGATTTTGTTAATTAAATCTACAATCTTTTTCTCCTTGTATTCGAATTCTTTCATACTCATTAACTTATGTGTTTCTAATTGGTTATCTTTTTCTTTTATTTGATTTCTTAATTGTTCTATTGTATATTCATATTCTCTTATTTGGGTTTCGTTCTTCAAAATATTCTCGCTGTTTTTATTAAGAATTTCATCTTTCTCATAAAATTCCTTGTTTTTATTTGAGAGCACATCTTTCAAGATTTTATATTCATAAGCGAGATCTGTGATAGTTTTTCTCTGTTTTTGTAGAATTGTATTTACATCGTCCGCGTTTGTATTTTTGTTGAAAGTAGACTGAATCTGATTTTCTAAATCAAACGATTCATCGCTGTGTACAATAAAAGAATCTTCAGAAATATTTTTAATATTTACATTCACTGTGTTGGTTGAATTGAAGCTCAGATGCTTTTTGGGAGGATTCGAAACAGAATAAAAATTAAACGAATGCGGAATAGTGTTATAATTCTGATCTTGATTATTAGTGTGCCCCGGTACACAAGATTTTGTGTAAAGTCTATTATCTTTCATGTCCCTTTTTAAGAGCGAAGGTTTTTTCTTTGTATAACTGAAGCTGTTTTGTCTTTTTATTTTTGCTCTTTTATCATTGTTGAAAATGTTGATATTGATATTTTTATTAATGTTAAGGTTTATGTTATTTATCATGTTGTTTTTATTTTTTAAAGAATACTTTTGACGGGTATTGTCATAGTCGAATATATTTTTGCTATATTCAAGATTTTTGTTTTTTATAGGGGTTTTATTCAAGAGAGGATTGTCGCCTTTTACATTTGGGACGTAATCAGACACTTTAACATCATTATCTGCGTTCTTTCCTGTGATTAAATCGACTAAATTGTTGAAACTCTTATTATCTGTTATTATGAAATCTTCGATTTTATTAAGAATTTCTAAAGATTCTTCTAAATTTTTCTCATATAACAATAAGTGCTCGTTCAAAGCGAAATGATGTGTTTTTTCCAATTTTAATTTATTTGCTTTCATCATAATAAAAATTTCATACCTGGTCACTTCTAGAATGTTTTTAATTTTACTTGTTTGTAGTAGTTTATTTTGATTGCATAAGAAAATGTTCTCTAATTTCATTTGTAATTGATGGAAAGATTTAAGTTCCTCTTCGATGAATAATTTAGTTTTTAATTCAGTAAATAAAACCTTTTCGTTCATCTCATAAATTTCTCGATTACGCGCAAGAATTTCCTCTTCTATTTCTTTTTTATTTTGTCTTAATTTTTCTAATTCTTCTTGCATAGAGACAAATTCAATATGCTGGTTTAAAAGCTTCCTCATAGCTGTTGAGCAGTCATCGCATTTAGATTTACTTTTGTTAGAACTGTACATCGCATTTAATTCTTTTTCTACAATAGGCGGGTTTGGTTCTGCTGATACTGACTGAGAGCCGTAGGGCCCCCCGCCTTTTTGCATTTGACTGATTAAGTTCTGATAATATTTGATTTTTTCTTCTGCTTCTTGAAGTTTGAGAAGAAGTTCCTTAGCTGATCTTTCCGTGTTTACAGTAAGTTTGTTTTTAATTGATTTTGCTCTCTGGCCAAAGCGTAAAGTAGATAGAGATTCCTTATCGTTGTAGGAACTCATAGAGCAAGTTATTATCAGTGTAGTGTGCGAATTACCTCCTAGTGATTCTTGCAGGACTCTCGTAAGCTTTGAATCTCTGTAGGGAATATGTGACCTTCCTTCTGTCAAGGCATTGATGACCATTCCAAGCATCAGTAGAGATTTATTAATATTCTTTGCTTCTTCTAAAAGAGTTCCACCTTCAATTTTTGTCTTTGAAAGCTTTTCGCTACCGGCTAAATCAACAAAATATAATTTGCCTGTTTTGGTGGAGTCGGTTTTACTATCCTTTTGAAATATTGTAACTATGAACAAAGAATGCGAACGAGATGATTTGTCATTCATCGCTGTAGCCCCAATTTTTCTGTTTTCAGATCCGCATTTAAATACATCTCTCATTTCCTGCTTGTTCATGACGTATACCTCTGTAGCATCCTCTACCCAGATACCCTTCGATTTTTCTTCTTTTACCATGAGATTGTTCTTCCTAGGGTCAAGAAGATCCTGAATTTTCTCGTTGTAAATTTCAAGGACGGAACATTTCACTGTGAATTCAAGATCAATACTTGCTTTATTTATCAACTCAAATACATATTCCATCATACGAGGAATGATACCCCTTTGCTCCATATCATCGTGCTTTCCCTCCATAGTATGCGTTTTTCCTGATGATGTTTGACCGTAACAGAAAAGTGTACCGTTCCAACCTTCTAGGGCACCTTCAATCATTGGCTTAGCTACGGTATTAAATAAATCTACTTGACGACTTTCTGAACCGAATACGTGGTCGAATGTGAATTCATGTGATTCATGCTCAGATCCTCTTTTTTCTGTAGACAAATCAATATTAATCTTTAAAGAAGATTTATTATGTGTAATGCAGATTTTCTGGCCGCTATTTTTTTCCATTGCGTTTTCTGGTCTAAGTCTGCACACTACTTTTATATTTTCTCTACAACTGTTATGAGTAAATGAACTCATTTTAATTATATTTACTTTGTTTTAATTAATAAAATTTTGAATTATAATAAAAATTTCTTTAATAATTTTAATACATTTTCTTAAAATTTGTAAATTTAGATTCAAAATTTTTAAAAATTCTAACTAACTCTTAAAAAAGGAAAAATATTTTATACTAATTATTTATTTTATAAACAATTATTCACTTAGAACACACTAATAGATATTGATTGATTATTTCTGTATAAAGTAGGGATTGGAAATTTAGGAATAGGTGAAAAGAAAATAGTTTAATTAAAAGAGCTGTGATAAAATTGATAAGTTTTATGAAAAAAATATTGTTAATTACTTTTTCCCCATTCTAAATTCATTTTAAATTTATCTTATTATTAAGTAATTTAGGTATTACTTTACTTTAATTAAATTTATTTAAAATTCCATTTATGACAATTCAAGTGCCCAAACTATTAAAGCAAGTAATTGATTTGAATTTGTACTTTAAGCAAACTTGTAATTACTATTAATTATACAGCTTTCTTAAAGTACAATTTCAAATCAATTACTTGCATTAGAACTTTCGGTGCAATGTCATAATTATTTAAATTTTTTCTTAAATTTAATTTAAGTAAAATTATATATTTAATTCTCTAAATTATTTATATATAAATAAAATGTAATTGGAATAGGCATTCACACTTGTGAATTAATTAATGCGATTAGCAAAATTATATATACAAATTTTGAAATTAAAATAGAAATTATTTACGATTAAATAAATGACACAGTTTTTATAATAAATTTAATTTTGATAGATTAGCATATATAATAATTATAATAATTAATATAAAATAAAAAGTGTTTATTTAAATGTATAATTAAACTTGTAATTAATATTAATAGATCATAAATTAAAACAAAATAATCGAATCCTAATAAAAATATTACTAAATAATTAAATTACCAAGTTCCTATCGAGAATTTTTAAATATTACCAATATATTACAGGAATTAAAAATTATTCAAATATCAATTAATAATCATAATTCTTCAAAAAAGGAAAAAGAAAAAGGGTTATTCTTTTCACAAAATTTTTGCCTTATAACGGCTATAAGGTGAAGAATTTTTAAAATTTACAATCTTACCTTCAATTTCGTTACAATCATCTACCTTCAAAAATTTTAATCCACGATTTAGTATATACATTGAATCATGTCGAAAATAATTACCTCCATGTTTTGATAAAGATTTATACAAATAATAAAAAATTTTAGATCTTTCATTGGTCACGTGAATCAAATCAGAAAATTTCTTTATAACCATGTTAATAAAATAAGTCAATTTCTTCAAAAATTTTTTTTTAAAATTTTTTGATATCATAAGGGAATCCATGTATTTATTTACAATTTCTCGTCTAAAACTTTTAAGAAAAGCCTTTTTAAATTCAAAGTTTCCAGACGAAATACTCTCATAAATTGCAATTACCAAGGAATTCAAAATATCAAGAGGAAATTTTATATTTCTCGATTTAGTCGCAAACTCCTATAACGGCCATTTAATTAAATAAAATTAATAATTTAAAATAAATTTTGCTGTTACGATTGATTATCTCACAAAAATTGTGAAATTTAGTTATAAAGATATTTAGATTTAATTTACTTACTTCTACAGTTTCTTTTTCAGATGGGGGGTGATTATGGGGATTGTACGATTCCTTCACAAATTCAATGACATTATTTTTCTTGTTGAATTTGAATCTAATTCTGAAATTGCATGCGTCGATGTTGAACCGCTTCACTTTTTTCTTCCTGGAGGGACGACCACTTGATTGTGGGATATACGGGGCCTGTCTTCTTATAATACTCCCGTAAACCCCCAAATCCTCATTTTCCAAAGGCTCCATGTTTTTTCTAGAATTGCATGAACAGACGAATGTAATAGATTTAGAGGTTTCCGAATTTGAGCCTCTTTTTAGGTTGTACTTAGATATCGTACTTAGTCGTTGGATATCATGGCTAATTTCTTCATTATCTGTGTACTTTTTACCTAAAATTCTGTAATTAATCCAATTATTAGAAGCCTTACATTGCATTAAATTTTTTAAGTTTAATCAATTCATCTTCCAAATAAAATTGTTTATACGGGATTTCGATCTCATAGTCCTGAATCATTTCAAGGGATTCGGAAGATCCACTCTTGGTCCTGATTGACGAATCATCGGGCTTGAATTTTTCACTCAAGAGCATTTTATATTCTTTTATGTATATATAATTTTTTAATCAGTATTATATAGGATTTCAATTGAATTTAATTCTCAAAGAGTATTGTAATATTTAATAAATTGCATGATTTTAATTTAGTTTAAATAGGAGGAAAAATTTTTATTTAAAATAAAGATTTGTTAAAAATATAAATCTTACTTATTATATTTAGAATTATTATCATGTTATTTTATTCAAATTAAATTTAATTGTAATTAATATGAAAAAGAAATTCGATTCAAAAACTGCAATGAAGATTATAAGCGAGTAAAGAAATTATAATATCATCATAGTTATGCTGAAAAGCTAAACAACTACATTAAGGAAAATCAAATTTTAAAAAATGAATTGGATGACACGAAAACTACTTTGATGATAAATAAGGAATTATTGTATAAGTATATTTCACAACAGACGAAAAATCAGGAAAGATTCGAATTATACAATGAACTTCAGAAAGAAAATAAACGACTTACAGAACTTACGAATAGTCTTTACAAAGAGAAAATCTCATTAGAGAAAAAAGTATTTAATGAGTTATAATTTTTTGAAAAATTTTAATTTCTCAGCTGTACAAAATTCAACAAGATATAGAAGACAAAACACTTGCGGATAAAGAAGTTGTCGAAAGATCCAGAGAATTAATATTTATATTTGAAAATAAAATTATAGAGAAGGAAAATAGCATCCAGCATCTCAAAAACGAATTGCATTTATACTACAGAAACAATGAGCATACCCCTAGAGAAATAATTTCGGCAGATCCTGATAAAGTGAATTTAGAGCTTTACAACGAACTTAATATGAGTCGTGAACTAATTGCTAAAATGACCAGGAAACTTAATTCAGAGAAGCAGAATAAAACTCTTTTAGAATCGAAAATAAAAGTATAATTTATCTCAATAGATTAGGAATTAGAAGAGAAACTTAGCAATTTAAAAAAAGGAAAAAAAATTTCAAAAAATATGGAAAACATTGCTTTATTCGGTTATATCTCATCTTCAGAGGACGAAAAAGAAGAAATTGATACAGATAATCGATCTATGATGAATTTGGAATCTCCTGTTGTTATCTTCCCCGAAAAAATTAAGATGAATAAACCTATTGTTTCTTTAAATAACACTATTTCAAATATGCAAATGTCAATACCCAAATTGGATTTGTCCTTGGTTAAAGCCAAATACCATGCACCGAAAAATATTGAGATCGCCGAGGTTCATGTAAAGAAATCGAATAGAAGTTCAAATGAATACATAGAAAAATTAAAATTCCAGTTGAAAGTATTTAAAAACACCGTGGACATGATGAAGAAGAAAATCGAAAAATATAAGAGAATTTTCCAAGCACAAAAACGAACCTTAATTAACTTGAAGAATACTAATGAGCATTTAGAAATGCAATTAAAGAAATGTTCTAGGTCCACCTATGACGATAATAGTAACAGTATAAATAAAAAAGAAGTAAATACATCGATGGTAAGACAATTATATATTTATCTTCTTAGAATGCAAATACAAGCGTGAGATTCGAAGAAATGTATGAAAATGAGTGGGAAGAAGATTTTAATGAAGTTGTAAAGCAATATAATAAATCTCTTATACATACTGATCAGAAGTAGCAGTAAAATTAGATTTATAAATGATAATCTATCTTATGAAACTTGCATTTTATTTATTTAATGAAATTTAAATTTATAAATAAATATTAATTAACTAATATATAAATTATTTAAATGGACGATTGTGACAATTTGATGATTGTAGGTGCGAAAAAGAAAACCACTGTGAAAAATTACGACAAAAATGAAGTAGGTGACTGTAGGGATAGCTTTCTAAAATTGATTCTGCAGCCTGAAAAATTGAACAAAGACAAATTTATGGAGTTATGTATGAATGGAGAAATAGACAAATTTTTCATTAGACCAACTGTATGGAAAATGTTTTTGGATGTGTTACCTGCCGACAAACCAATTGAGGATTGGATAGTGATTATTAATAAGCAACGCCAGACATATAAGAATAAAATGAAGAACTTGAATACGTTGAAAAAATTTAGTGGGGATCCCCTCGGGGGATCGAGTGATGTAATCAAATAATTTTTATCCCTTATTTTTATGTTTTATTAGTCTAGTTGGAATACATTCTTTGAAGATAACGAATTGAAGAAAATAATCAATTTAGATGTAAATAGAACATATCAAGATAAAGAGCTATTTCAAACTATCCCGATTAAGGATATTATGTTCAACGTTCTCTTTATTTGGTCAAAGGAAAACAAGGATGTTTCTTACAGACAAGGGATGAACGAAATCCTGGCTGTTTTATTATATGCGATCTATCCTTTTTACTTTGTACAGAATAACATGAAACACTCAAGCGAAGATATCCTAAAATTTTACAAAACTGATCAAGTGAAATATTCTAATGAGATATATCATTATTTCCATAACCAAGAAGAATTACAGAGCGATTTATTTTTCCTCTTTGACTCAATCATGAGTAAAAGCATTAAAGACCTATTTGACAGCGGAATGTTGAGAAAGGGTGATGTCCCAAGTTTTAAAAAGCAGGATCTATTCCAACCTCAGTGGACAGATGAAGATGAAACTGACAAGGTATAAAGAAATGTTTTAAACTTTTAATTATATTAATAATTAAAGGACCAACTACCTTTGCAAAAGCGATGTTATCTTATAATCAAACAAAAATTAAAACTGGTTGACGAAGAACTATTCAACCACTTTTTAAAAATCGACCTAAATTGTAGTATATTTTTACAGTAATTAGAATATTTAAATCTGTCTATAATCAAATAGGAGATGGTTAAAGTGCATCTTCAACAGAGAATTCCACCCTAGGGATGTATTTATCCTGTGGGATGCCATCCTTGCTAATGATCAATTTGTTCATCCAATAAATGAGGAAAAGAATTCGCTTGTGTTTATTGACTACATCGCTGTTGCTATGATTAATTACATCAGAGAAGATCGTAAGTTTATCAAATTTTATCTTAACTCAATATAGTCTTGAGAAAAGATCAAAATGATTGCTTTCAGAGAATGTTCAAGTATCCTCCTATCGAAACTCCAATGATTTTGGTAAAATTGGCAATTCAATTAAGAGGTATGTTATAATATTGTATTAAGTTCAGATTTAATTTTCAAAAAAATAAAGAAAACAGATGTAAAAGCCAATAATATGAATGCAAGAACAAAATCAAGCGATAATACAATCAGCAACTTTTTAAAAACAAATAGTTTTAAATCAAAAGAGAATAATAGTAATTCTATCAACGCTGTCTCTAAGAGGGAAGAAATTACAAATAAAAAAATTGAAGCAGATAAGAATGTTGTTGTCATAAATCAAAATAACCTTTCTAAATTGTCCTCAAGCAGTTCACTGGATAATAATTTAGTTATTAAAAATAAAGAAAATTCAAATTCTAACGCTGATTTCAATGCGGATGTAAATGCAAATGCAAATTCGTATACTAATTCAAACACAAATCCTCTAATTGAAGATGAAAATTCTCAGATAGTTAACAGATTAGAAGAAATTTATACAAAATATAAGACCTTATTTGATCGAACCGATGCAACTGACTTTGAGACAATTATAGAAACTCTCAAGAATAATTTATTAAGCGAAAATTAAATTAGTTTATAATTCTATAATTTTTTAATATTATGAAATAAATAATTTAATTTCTACTCAATGAAGAAATTTACAATTTTCTTCATATATTTGATAATCCTTCTTATACATTGGACGTTTTCTAAAAGTAAATCTAAAGCTAGACATAAGAAGAGAATCGAATTCGTAAAATAATACTTAATATTATTTTAGTTAGGAATAAACAAAAATTCAGATGAGAATAGGTCGGGATTGATTAATATTCAAAAGAAAAAATCAAGTGAGGAAGTAATTCAACAAGAAGGAATTAAGAAAACTATAATTAGTGAAAAAATAGGAAACTCTGTAATTAAACAGGAAAACATCGAATATAATCTGGGTCCCATGATGAATAACAATATAAGTTTAAATATTCCTCATTTTTATCGAGGACGAACGAAAAATATGAGCAGCCCTAGGAGAATTGACGATTTGACCAATGAATGCTCTTCATCACAATGTGAGGTATGCCTTAAATCTGCACCATTTAATTGCAAGTACTGTAAGCGAGGGTTCTTTTTATATAATAATCAGTGCTATACTGTATGTCCTGAGAATTATGTATCAGATATCTTTAAGAGACGCTGTTGCTCTTTGAATCACATAAGTAATTATCTCAGCTTATTCAATTATTAGACGTAAGACAGCAAATAACCTATCGTAACTCTTTTTCAATAGGGTCGTGTCGTAACATGTGCGGAAAAGTTCTTGCTGATTGTTCTTGTGAGCCTAAGTGCATAACCGATGGTAGTTGCTGCTCTGATTACCATATTTGTGAAGATATGTATAACAAAAACAATTTTAAGCAAGCAGAATGTGGTCGTTTAAGCGCTAATTGTGAATTGTGTGAGAGTTTTGAAGCGGAAGCAAACGGAAATGTAAAATGTGGAAAGTGTGCGGATAAATTTTTTAACCGTGACGGAATATGTGTTTCAATGTGTGACTCGAATGATATAACAGAAGTTTCGAATAAAATTTGCTTACCACCTAAACAAGTCTGCCTAGTACGAAGCTGTGCTGAATGTGACAATATCAATCCTGCCATATGCAACCGATGTTCAAAGGGATTTTTCATGTACAATAATCAATGTTTACTATCATGTCCTTTACGTTTAAGAGCCGATAGAATTTCTTGGTCCTGTTTAGAGCCCCCTGTATTCGCATTTTATTGGATATTTCCTTCTAAAAAGAGCTGTAGAAATAATTGTGGTAAATCATTTCTATCGATAGATGGCTGTTCTTGTACAGAAGAGTGCTTTCGTTTCGGAAACTGCTGTGAAGACATCGAAACTTTTTGTAAAAATTATATATATTGGAGATAAATTAACGAACTTCAACTTAAAAAAATTATTGAATTTCATCAGAAAAATGCCAAATATTCATAATATTTCTTCAATAACTAGGTTTTAATTATGTATTAAACACATTTATTTGTTAAATTTTATTAATTTATTATATTTGATTTTTTAATGGAAAATAATAATTTAAACAATAAATTAGAATACATACAATCCCTAACTAGAAGGAATACTAACTACATTTTAAATAATAAGGAAAATATAAAAGTATTAAATTCAGACATAGACTTTCAAAAAAATCAAAAGTTAATTGAGGAATGTATTAATTATAATATGAACAAACTGAAAGCCTTGAAAACTGAGAAAAATTTAAATTTACAAAAACTTGAACTTTTGAATACAAAATTAAACATTTTTAAAGGTTATTTTAGTTTGGTTCTTTTCACATTTTCTTTGAAATATGTAGAAATCGTTGTAAGAGTAAAACATGGAGGTAATATTTCTCACCTTATTTCTAGGAATTATTTTTTCATTAGGATTTCTATCGACTTTCTATTTGTTTAACAAGAAGTTCAATGAATACAGAATTTATTTTTTAATTAAAGAACTTGCAGAGCTGGATCGAATTTCTCAACAAAATTTGTTAGATAGTTATACTAATTCTAAAAAACTTAAAAGCGATGAAGAAAATTTAAGAAAAATAAGTTTAAAAAAATATTGGAAAGAACCAATGGCATGGCACTAAGAATATGCATACATGTATAGTAATTATTAGTTTAAATCTATATATCGTTTTGATGGAATAATTTTATAATAAATTATAAATCAACATTATTATTGTATATGATGATTCATCTAAAATATTTTCTTCTACTACCATGTCGTTAAAGTAATAAAATTTCTCATTTATTAAAATTTTGCTAATGTAATGCTGCATGTGTTTATTATATAGCACCATTCCTTGCAATTTGTAAAGATTTTCTCCTATAGTGATTTGATTTTCGAAATGGAAATTTTCATATGGAATACTAGTTGAAACAGCAACTGTAAGAGGAATTTTCGTGAGACGTTTTAGGATCCTCACATCTACTGATTTGTCACATTTTTCACAGTAGAAGTTTTCTAAAATTTCATCTAAGAAATTTTGTGATAATAAAAAACTGATAGAATAAAAATCATCCTTGTTAATTAAACCATTTAAATTAATCGAAATATTTTCTTGTTTGGGATGAGTGCTTAAATTTAGATCTAAGAATGTTTCTGAAAATTCCTCTATTGTACCGCAATTATTACAGAAGAATGAGTTCAATCTTTCTCCGAAGAAGATGTGTTTTATCTTAGATTTTATAAATGTGTCCAGAGTTTCATCTTCGATAATAATATTAATTAGATCTCTCAAAAATACCAACGCATCGTAAGAAATATGAGTTTGATAATTAGAATTAAGAGTAAATAAATTCGAGTAAATTTGGGAAATAAAATTTTCTAAATTTTTTCTTGTGGGTATTCTTCTTTTCTCATGTTTATTAATTTTATAGACCAACCTGATCAGCATTCTTAAAACTTTGATTAATCCATCGTTTGAGATTAATTGTTTGCTTAATAATATTTCCTTAAGAAAAGGATTTCTTATGATTATTTGTAAAATAGAATTAAGGTAACATGTGTTCCCCAAATTTGGAATTCCAAAAATTCTCTGAATATTCTTTTTAGAATTAAAATTACTTTTTTTAATGAATCTTATTCTCTTTCTGTGAGAGATTTTCGATATTTTATTAAAACTTTGAAATTCCATTTTAATTTAATTAACATAGTAATTGATTATTTAAAATTCCTAGTTGTATTTTAAATCTCTATTTTAAGAATTTATAACTATAATCAAATTATATAAAAGTATTATAGCCTAAAAGAAAATTAATTAAAATTTGATAAGTTGAAATATTAAATTCTATAACATACTACTTCCAATAATTCGCCCATGCATGGAACTTTTCCATTAAATATGGATAAAATGCGTTAACACTTTCTTCTAATTTATTCAATAACGAATTCGATGCCTCTTGAGGATTCAAGCCGGGTACAAATTTCTCATGCAATTTGTTAAGAACATGCTCAGGACTCTCAGATAATTCATTAATTCCACAATGTATCATAAGATAAAACATATTAACCACCAATCTTGCGTTACTCCTTAAATATAAATAAGCATCTACACATCTTTTCTTAAAATCTTCGTATCCTTTTGAATTTTTACCCCCCATGCATTCAACCATCTGCTTACATAACTTCATCGGTGGTGGATATAATTTTGGATCCTTGCCTAAAATGTATCCAAAATCGATGTGGAATAATCTCCCTTTTTTGTCTATCAACAAATTTTCTAAATGTCTGTCGCCTATTCCAAGAATGTAAGTAACAACGCAATACCCAGCACAAGAGTTTATAAACGAATCTAAGTTCTTTTCTAATTCAGTGTCGGAATTATTAGAAATCTGCTTCAAGTAAGGAAGTATTTGATCATCGAACTTTTTTAGAACGTCGAAGATAGTAGAGCAGTTCGGAACGAATTCTACAAACCCATCGGATTTGGATGTTGCAAGTACTTTGTAAGTTGTGAATTCGAAATCTAAATGAACATTTTTTAAAAGATTGTCCATGTATGAAATAATTTGAAGAATTAGCTGATCCTGTCTCAAATCATCCCCGTATTTGTACATTATATCAAATACAGAGGGGTCGTCTTTGTCTATCAATTCTTGACTATCATTTGTGACAGTAAATGTAAATTTCACAGGGTACTTAGCGCTAGTGAATATTCTGCATTGATCAACTATTACGCCGTTTATTTTTATATCCGGATCAATGGGGAGCTGTAGAGGTGGGTTGAGCTTATGCATATCAACTAATCCATCTTTTTTTATTGTTTGAATGAGTCTTTTTCTTTTATTTTCAGCTTTTGAAACTTTGCCTAGCTCGTTCGAAATCAAAATTAGTTTTTCTCTTAAAATAACCTGAGAATTAATTTGATCTGCAATAACTTCATTCAAAGATTTTTCTAAATCTTTTAGAATTACCTTATACATAGCTATCATCATCTCCCCTTCTTTTGATTTAGTAATTCCAGAGTCGTCCGCTTCTACTCTTAAAAACCAATAGAAACTGGTTGCAAGTTCTACCTGTGTGCCGCATCTATTGATTAAAAACTTTCTTAAGGACGAAGTGGATTCGTCTTCATATCTTAGAGCTTGAACAAGTTGAAGTAAAATAAAATTTATTTCTGTGTTGTGAAGTTTTTCTAAATGCTTGACTGCGAATTGTCTGATCTCTTGCATTTTTGGGTAAATATTTTTAACATAAATTGGATTCATGCAGAATTTGTAGCTGAGCATGTATAAAATCTCACTAATTTCAACTTGATTCCATTGTGTTAGAATATTTTTGATGACCTCATTTTCTGATTTGGCTTCACCCCATTTCACAGAGTTTAAAATTTTAGTTAATGAATTTTTTTTGTTAAGTAAGAAGTAGCGATATTTCCAAAAAAGAATAGTGTCAGAGTCTTCAAGTTTTATAAAATCGGGAGTGTTTAGGAGTTCTTCTATTCTCTTCATTTCATAAGGGGATGGTTTAATATCCCTTGCAAATGCGTCATCTGATATACGAGAAAGAATAGAAAATTTTTCTGTGATTGGATTATCTTTGGATAAAAAGTTTTTACCCCTTCTAATTTCAGGATCACTTACCCAATTGGTTATGTTATCCCCAGATTTCAATTTTAGACATTTATAAAAGTCCTTGCCGATATTAGACTTTTCTTCTTCATAAATGACAGAATTATTAAAGACAGGAAATTCAATTTGAATAAAAGAGTATTCAGTTTTTGTCAAAAGAAAATTCAGCCTTTCTTCGTAATTCAAATTGCTATTTTCATTAATTCCTTGGTAATTATCTTTTAATGTTTTCAAATTACTAAAACTATTCATTAATAGATCAATCTCTGAATAGATAGGATTATTGATAAGTTTACCAGAAGTTTTCATTCTTGTTTTTAAGTCGCTCTCAATTTTTTGCCAAAGATTAAAAACGTGTTTTCCTTGAACCAGATTGAATTCCTCGTCAAACAAGTTAACAGTAGAGGATGCGATCAAGGATTTATCTTGAGGTAATTGCATGGAATGAATATTTACACAGATGCAGGAATCTGGAGTAAGATCTTTGTACCTGTACCTGAATATGATATTTTCGTTGAATTCCTGAGTAAGAACCAATTCACTTATTTGTTCTGGTTCGATCACCAATCCATTTACAATCAATTTGATTACAAAATATAATTCAAATTGAGGGTAAGAAAAATTTAGAATTGAATTGGAGGGAATATTTTTAGAACCCCCAGGATTCAATGATTTCTTTTCCTTTTGTATTTTTTCAGTTTCTATTTCTGTTATGTACCTATGATTTTTGTTAAAATTTTCATTAATGTAAAGGATGTCTTCTTTTGAGAGAATATTTTGGTAATTTAGTATTCCTTTAAGCCTGATATTTATGTATAGGTCAATGTCAGAATGACGAAAATATTTCTTCTCATCCAGGACTTTTTGACAAAAACAATCTATTGTTTTGTATTTGGTTTGATCCATTTATGAGTCTATTATTTTTTATTTAATTAAAATTGTATTCTAAATAAGCATGACAAAAGTGGTAATTATTTTACAAGGAGTATTCGTTTATATAACACAGGTTATTATGAAAATAATTTGTAATGATGTTTTACTACTCCGACAAGAATCGCTAATGAAGTAACAATTCCTTTTAAAATAGTAAATTATTCTTATGAACATATCTAAGATTATGTAATAAATATCATAATCTACTCTCAGTTCATTAAATATTTATGAAAATAAAAAGTAATATACAGTTGTACATAAATAATTTTTGGGAATATAAATTAATATATATATAATATATTAGATTAGTATAGTAATTTTGAATATCAAATTATCAATAATTGTTATCAATTCTAAAATTATCAGTTTAATATAAAAATGATAATACAAATTAACCTGGAGTCCTATGTTGAATTTCTTAATATTTTAGCACCATAAATGATTTTCTTTTCATATGTAAAGGAATTTAAAATAGGGATATTTTAATGTCTATTTTAATTAAGATCATTTCAGTTATTATCATTTATATTCACGATATTTCCGCAAAAAAATAATTAACCCAAATTTTTTATATAATTTATTGATAAAATAAAGTTCTGATTCTATAGAATAAGATATATTATTGGGAGAGTTAAAACATTGTGTAAATGGGGATTGGGGATTGGGGATTGGGGATTGGGCCCA
>Ga0169931_10006957_pt1 | contig 16896 bp, 15 predicted proteins | sample Kivu_15m_20L_FD_129675 | JGI IMG/M metagenome (GOLD analysis project Ga0169931, IMG submission 129675) | Freshwater microbial communities from Lake Kivu, Western Province, Rwanda to study Microbial Dark Matter (Phase II) - Kivu_15m_20L... | ecosystem: Environmental > Aquatic > Freshwater > Lake...
CAGTGGCCACCGGTCGAGCTGGCTACCATGCAGGTGGATTCTACAGGGCATCCGCAGGTCTGGTCTACGTTCAGCCTCAAGTTTGGCTTACGGGCCTCAACCAGCAGTTCATCATCGAAGACGGGACGTTTACCCCAGAAGTCCTCGATTGGTCCTTGCTTCGCTTGGATGTTCCCGTCGAGGTGGGCGTTAAGCTTGGTCCCTTGTTCGGATTTGTGGCTCCGGTGTACTCGATCGCGCTGGCAGAGACGGGTGGGCTGAACCTCACCGATCCTGGCAAGGGAAGCTGGGGCGGTCAGGTTGGGGTAGGCCTAAAGCTTGGCGGACTTCAAGTGAGCGCCCGCTACGAGGGTTCGCTTTCGGCCTTTGGTCAAACGCTGTCTCTTGGCGGAATCGACTTCGAAACCGACAACCGAATCAACCAATTCATTGCCTCAGCAGCGCTGAAGCTGTAGGCGCAACCGAAACCGCATAAAAAAGCCGGCCCTTTGCGGGGCCGGCTTTCTTTTTTCTCTTGCAGAATTACTTGCCGCTACCACCTGCAGGAGCGGCGGGCTTAGAGCAGCACGAACCACCCGCTGGAGCTGAAGCGCATCCTTGCGTCTTGGCGGCCGGTGCAGCCTCTCCGTGGCAGCTCTTGGCGGCACCGGCGGGTTCGCACGTTGCGGCTTCTTTGCCGTTGTTTTTCTTTTTCTTAGCCGACGTTGCGGTAGCAACTGGCTTTTTGGGGTCGGTGTCAGCCTGGGCGTTCATAGCGATTCCGACAGTGAACAGCGCCGCAAGGGCGAGGGCAGCAATCTTTTTCATAGTGCAGTTTCAGTTAAATCTTCATCCAAGGTAGGAAAAATTCCGGGGCGCACCGCAGTAAGGCGCCCCGTGTGAACGTATTCGGCCAGCAAACTGCGCAAATACGGCTGCTGGCTGAGTAACGTTAAGCGGTTTTTGAGGGTAGGCAGGTCGTAGACCTCCTGCTCAAGGTGCACGAAGGCGTAGCCCAAAAAGCGCCCGTCTTCCACCACAAAGGCGGTCTTTTCACCCGGACCTCGGCCCTTGTCGAGGTAGACCACACTGCCCTCAGGCCATAGAAAACGGTTAAGCGCTTCAAGTGCTTCATCCGTCGTGGATGGTAGCCCGTCGCGGTTGGATTGTTCCGGTTCCACATTGGGCACCAACCTCGGAAGCATCACATCGCTCAGTGCCCAACCGCGGGCCTCGGCCATTCCGCCAAGCAGCGCAACTCCGTCAGCCACCGAATCCACCTGCAGGGCGGGGGGCTCGCGCCGGATTCCGCGAACGTCCCACAAAACACCCTCGTCGGTCTCGATCGGGAACAGCCCAAAGCGCAAGCGGTACTTGTCTTTGGACTGGTTGTACGGCGGCTTGAGCTTTTTGAGCTCCACGTGCTCAAGAATGTCGGCGAGCAGTAGGCTACCGGTCTCTTCCACGCGGATGTTGGCAACTTCGGCCTGCAGGGCCAGTGCCTTCTCGCTAGTTGACAGGAAGTGGCGGTCGATTCGCACGCGCAGCTGGTCGGACTTGCCCACGTACAGCACGCGTCCGTCGGCGTTGTACAGGTAGTAGAGCCCCGTAGTTTTGACGTAGCGCTCGAGCTGCTCACTAAACTTGTGCTTGCCGGTGGCCGAGGGCTGCTTGAGGTAGACTCCCTCGATGTACTTCTCGCGGTCTTTTTCGAGCAAAATCTGCAGCAGCTGCACCGTGGCACGTGCGTCGCCGTCGGCGCGGTGCTTGCGGGTGTGCGGAATGTTGAGTTCCGCACACAACGTGCTCAGGCCGTAGGCGGGCATGCCCGGTAAGAACTTTTCGGCGAGCGGAATCGTGTCCAGCACCACCCGCTGGTAGTCGTATCCAAGGCGGGCGAATTCTTCGCGCAGAATTCGGTAGTCAAATGGAGCGTTGTGCGCCACAAACACCGCCCCTTCAGTCATTTGTACAATTCGTTTGGCGACCTCGTGAAAGCGCGGAGCCGTGCGCACGTCCTGCTCTCGGATTCCGGTAAGCTTTTGAACAAAAGGCGGAATCGGCACGTCGGGCCGAACCAGCGAAATGAACTGATCAACGATGCGGCGCCCGTCAAACATGAAAATCGCAACCTCAATGATGCGTTCTTGACCGGGTTTGCCTCCGGTAGCTTCGAGATCTATTACGGCGTACATAACTAGTGTCTGGTTGCTAGTTACTGGCCGCTTCGCGCTCCGAATAGCAACGAACCCACGCGGATGTGGTTGCCTCCCTCGGCCAGCGCCAGGTCGTAGTCCCCGCTCATTCCCATGCTGAGCACGGTGATTTGGCCCACGCCAAGTTGTTCTTGGGCGGCGCGGTACAGGCTTGCCAGACGGGCAAACTCACTGCGGATTTGGTCGCGGTCTTCGGTGAGGCTGGCCATGCCCATCAATCCGACGACGCGCAGGTTGGGGTATGCGTTTAAAACGTTTACCGCGCAGAGCCCGAGCACCTCTGAGGGGCTGAATCCTGCCTTGGTTTCTTCTTGGGCAATGTGGACCTGAAGCAGAATGTCGATGGTTCGGCCGGCGCGCAGGGCTTCCTTTTGCAGCACAGTCAGCACATCCATGCGGTCGACGCTGTGCACGAGGTGTACAAAAGGCGCGAACTCACGGATTTTATTGGTTTGAATGCGGCCAATCATGTGCCAGCGAATGTCCTTCGGAAGCATGGCGGCCTTTGCGGCAAGCTCCTGCACACGGTTTTCACCAAAGTCGCGCTGCCCGGCGGCGTACAGCGATTCGATGGCCTCGTTGGGCTGGAACTTGCTTACGGCGACCAGGGTGGTTCCGGCGGGCAATTGGGCCTTGAGCTCGGCGTAGGCTTTTAGGTTTGCGCTCATTTCCAGGCGTATAAAGTCACGCCCGATCGCAACTTGGGCTCGATGTAGGTGGACTTGGGCGGAACCGATTTGCCCTGGTCAGCCCAGCGTTCGATATCGTGCCAGTGCGGGTGCGGAAGCACAAAAATGGTCTCCTGGTCGCGGCGTTCTGCTTCGACGGTAGCGAGGTCGACCACACCCGGTTCGTAGCGGATCCGCGCATCGTGGCGTTCGTCAGCCACGCCCCAGAACGGAGCCAAGATTCGGTCGAACAGCCATGTGCTTTCAGGAAACGCAAGGTCCGCCGGGTCGAATTGCCACCACCCGCGGTGGTCCAAGGCATAGAATCCGCGCTCGGGAAGACCCTTAGGGCGTGCAGTCAGAGCTGTAGCGCCCACGGATGCGACCCAATCACCTTGCGGAACGCCCGCTATATGCCGGTGAAAAGAGGTGATGCGCAGTTGGCTGCTGTCCACCAAGTACGCCATGACTTGCGCGGCTTCACCGAGCCGTTCGGAAGAGGCCATACGGTGGTGCCCGTCGGCGATGTACAGGCGTCCAAGCTGCGCCAAAGCCGCCTGCACGGGCTCGGGAGCGGGTACCGCCCAAAGGGTGTGGACCGCGCCGTCCGTGGTGGCGAAGTCGAGCAGGGGCTCACCAGCCTGAACTTGAGCAGCCATCGCCGTGAGTTCGGTGAGCGGGGGGTGCGTCAGCAGAACGGGTTCCGCATGAAAACCAACTGTTTCGAGGTAGCGCGCAAAGAGGGCCTCGCGGGCCTCTAAGGTGTGCTCGTGCTTGATGATGCGCCCGGCCCGGTAGTCCTCGAGCGAAACCAACCCGAGAAAGCCCACAAACGTGTGCCCGGCCCACTGCTGGCGGTAGAGGTAAATATGCGGTTCGGCGTCGGCCACAAGGGTTCCGTTGCCTAAAAAATCCTCAAAGCCTTTGCGCACCCCGCTAAAGCGGGCATCCTCATGCGCGGAACGCCGTTGGAGCACGTGCAGAAAGGAGTAGGGGTTGGTCCCGAGCTTGTGTGCCAGTTCCTCTTCGCTGTAGGTGACGTACGACCGCGTGCTCACCAATCCGGCGAGGGCTCGGGGCGGACGAACCGCGGCAAAGGGCTCAAAGCGCGCCACGATTTAGGCCTGTTCGATAATGGTATCGGCCAGCTCGGTGCTGATGCGGTCTTGAGCTTCTTCGGTGGCAGCTCCGATATGTGGAGTCAGCGAAAGCTTGTCGTGCATGAGCAAGTTGACATGGGGCGTGGGCTCGTTGGTGAAGACGTCGAGTGCGGCTCCGGCCAAGTGGCCGTTGTCGAGGGCGTTGAGCAGGGCTTCTTCGTTGACGACGCCACCGCGTGCGGCGTTGACTAAAAAGGCGCCTTTTTTCATTTGTGCGAGTTCGGCAGCGCCGAGGACCTCGGACTTGCCGGCGATGTGAATGCTCACGGCATCTGAAGTGGCCAGCAGGTCGCTCATGCTAAGCATGCTCGCTGCGGTACTGAGCTTTTGGCCGTCGGCGAACGCTACCTCAAAGCTACCGTCGGTGACAAAGGGGTCGTGGGCGACAATCTTCATTCCGAGTCCGTAGCCTTGGCGGGCCACGGCGCGGCCGATGCGGCCAAATCCGATGATTCCAAGGGTCTTACCCCGCAGTTCGAGGCCTTTACCGTAGGCTTTTTTGAGTCCCTCAAACTTAGTTTCACCCTCGAGTGGCATCATGCGGTTGCTGTCAGGCAGGAAGCGCAAGAGGCCGCTCAGGTGGGCAAATACAAGCTCGGCTACGCTCTCAGAGCTGGCGGCGGGCGTGTTGAACACGTTAATTCCCTTGCCCTTCGCGTAGTCCACGTCGATGTTGTCCATACCAACGCCGCCACGACCAATCATCTTGAGGCCGGGGCAGGCGTCAATCAGGGCCGCGCGTGCCGTAGTCGCCGAACGCACAAGCAGAACATCGACCTTTTCGGAATTGATGAAGTCCGCGAGCTGCTCTTGGGCAACTTTAGTCGTCAGTACAGTGTGGCCGGCGGCCTCGAGTTTGGCTTGACCATAAGCGGCAATGCCGTCGTTGGCGAGAACAATCATTGGATAGGTTTTAAACGATTAGGCGCGGCGTTCAACTTCGCGCATTACTTCAATAAGGGCGTCGACACTCGATTGTTCGAGGGCGTTGTACATCGAGGCGCGGTAGCCGCCCACACTGCGGTGTCCGGCGAGTCCGACCAATCCTGCCTCTTTAGCGAGTCCGTCAAACACGTCTTTGTGGGCCGCTTCGTCGTGCAATAGGAAGCAGGCGTTCATTGGCGAGCGGTCCTCAGTGGCGGCGGTTCCGACAAAAAGTGGGTTGCGGTCAATCTCGCCGTACAGGGCGGCGGCGCGGGCGTTGGCACGGCGTTCCATTACGGGCAGTCCACCTTGGGTGTCCATCCAGCGCAGCGTCAGCAGGCTGACGTAGAGCGAAAATACCGGCGGAGTGTTGTACATCGACTCTCCCTTGATGTGCGTGGGGTAGTCAAACATGGTGGGAATGTACCGACCCGATTTGCCAAGGATGTCCTTGCGTACGACCACTAACGTGGCGCCAGCGGGTCCGAGGTTTTTCTGGGCTCCGGCGTAGATGAGGTCAAAGGCAGAATAGTCCATCTGGCGGCTGAAGATGTCGGACGACATGTCGCAGACCATCAGGCTGTCAGCTTTCGAAAAGGACTTCACCTGCGTTCCAAAAATGGTGTTGTTCGACGTGTAGTGGACGTAGTCCAATCCGCTAGGAATCGCGAATCCCTTGGGGATGTAGCTGAAGTTGCGGTCCTTGCTCGAAGCGAGCTCCACGGCTTGGCCCGGGGCGAGCTTGTTGGCCTCTTCGAGGGCTTTGGTGGCCCAGGTTCCGGTATTGATGTAGCCGGCGTGGCCGCTGGATGTCAGTAGGTTGAACGGAACCATCGCAAACTGGCTGCTGGCTCCGCCTTGTAAAAAAAGTACCGCGTAGCCGTCACCTAGGCCAAGCGTTTTGAGCACGCGCTGCTGCGCCTCTTCCATTACGGCCACGACCTTCTTGTCGCGGTGGCTGATTTCCAGGAGCGAAAGCCCCATTCCTTCGAATTCGCGGACCGCGGCGGCGGCGCCTTCAAAAACTTCAGGAGCCAAAATGCAGGGTCCCGCCGTAAAGTTGTGCTTTTTCATGGGGCAAAGTTAGGTGGCTAAGGTTAGGGTAAGGTTTCGAAACGCCATTTTCCGTCGCGAAAAACAAGTCGATTTTGCACGGCAGTTGGGCCGTAGTAGCGGTACTGCCCTTTGGGCGCGTCCCGTACCGGTGCAACTTCATCGATCAGGATTACGCCGGGCTTCTCTGGGCGCACAGCAGCTGTCGCCATGGGGCCGTAGCGCAGCACCAGGCGTTCGGGAGGCTTGCGGAAGACCTCGTCGTTGAATTTTTTAACAGCAAATACACGGGCACCAAATACCAAACGACTTCGGGTAAGGATCACCGGCTCAATACCTTTTTCCTGAACGTCGTTAAGGTGGGGTTTGAACCACAGCGCGGTGTAGTACGTCCTGCTCCGCTCTTTGGTTACCAAAATCCGGTATATGATTGCTTCGGGCCAGCTTCCGTTGCTCAGGAGCGTCCAAGTCCATGTTTTGCGTCCTGCAGGGCGTCCCGCCAAGCCGCGGTAGCTGTAGGAGCCGTCCCGCATGGGTGCATTGAGGGTTACAATGGCGAAGCTTCCGTCAGGACTTTCGGCGCGCAGGGCATTTTCAGGCAAACGCTGCCCGCCTCGGTTGAGTTCGTCAAGGACCAGTTGGGTCAGGCTATCTAATGCAACACTGCGCGCGGCGTCGTTCAGGTCGCGGTTGCGTGATACAGACAGCAAGCGCTCGTAGTCTGGCGACTGGGCCCACGAATTCCCTAATCCAGCCGCCAGCGCAAACAGAATTAGGGCGAGCCGGCGCATCAATCCAGATGCAGGAAGGATTTCTTTGCCTCGAGTTCCTCTCGGGACTCCACGTGGTCCTCATCGGGTACGCAGCAGTCCACCGGACATACTTCGGCGCATTGGGGCGTTTCGTGAAAACCCACGCACTCGGTACACTTGTCGGTCACAATGTAGTAGTAGTCAAAACTCACGGGCTCTTGCGCTGTTGCTGCCTCGGTTTTCATGCCGCTTTTGCTGACAAGGCTGCCTTGAAGTTTCGTGCCGTCCGCAAAGCGCCATTCCATTCCGCCTTCATAAATCGCGTTGTTGGGGCATTCTGCCTCGCAGGCGCCGCAATTGATGCACTCGTCGGTAATTTTAATGGCCATAGTCCAAGCGTACTTTTGTCGAGGCAAAGATACGCCCAATTTTCCCTGCACATGCTTGATTCTGCCCTGCTTCGCGCCCGTTTTTTGGTACTTGAGCGCCTTGGGGCGGAGCTCCGCAGGATGGCCGAAGAAGGCGAACTTTTGGAACGGGTCAGCGCCCGGAATCCATGGTTTACCCCGGAGTTTACCGCCGACGCGTTGGTAGCCTGGTCGGATGCCTTGGCTGCCGATTCGCTGGCGGCCTGGTCTGCCATGTGGCCTCAGCAATCCAATAGTGCCTGCGAGGTGGGGGTAGTTGGCGCCGGGAACCTACCGTTGGTTGCCCTGCACGACCTGCTTTGCGGTTACCTAGCAGGACACCGCATGCGGTTCAAACCTTCGTCGGACGACCCCATTTTAACCGGTGAGGTCCTACGGCGCCTGAGCGAACTCGACCCTTCTGCCGATCTCGCGGTGGTGGAGCGCCTCAACGGCATTGGTGCCTTGATAGCTACCGGTGGCGATCAGGCTGTGGCCCATTTTGATCAGTATTTTAGCTCAGTTCCTCGAGTTCTTAGGGGGGCGCGGACTTCAGTTGCTGTTGTCCCGGCGGACGCCACCGACGACGAGCTCGATGCCTTGGCAGACGACATCTTTCGCTACTTCGGTCGCGGGTGCCGGAGCGTTACCCACCTTGCGCTCGAGCGTGGAATGGACGTACAGCGCCTCTTTGCGTCGTGGATGAAGTGGGGTCGTATTGCGGAGCACGCGCGCTACGGGTCCAACTACGACTACCATCGTGCACTGTTCATGCTCAACCGTGAACCGTTTTTAGAAAACAACTGGGTCATCTTAAGGGAGCACGAGGTGCTCAAGCCGCCCCTTTCGGTGGTGCACTACTCGTGGCACGACAGCCCGTCGGCCGCTGAATCGTGGCTTGATTCCCAATCGGAACAGCTTCAAACCGTTGTAGGGCGCGGGCGAACCCCATTTGGTCAAAGCCAGTTTCCCGCACTATGGGACTACGCGGACGGCTTGGATACGCCGCGTTTTCTTGCCGCGTTACGCCCGTAGTTTGCGCTACAGCGTTTCAATTGCGCCCGCGTCGGCAGGGCTCGGTCGCGTTTGGTCGAGCGCATCCTGAGGAATTGCATTGGTGGCTCCGGGCCAGCCTATCCCAAGTGCGGGTGAGCCCAATTTCAGCCTGAAGTCGTAGTCGGCCGGGGCTTCAAACATGGGGTTGCCCTGGAAAATACAGCCGCCAAACCGGAGCGCGTCGTTCACGTCGTAGGTCGGTGGGCTGGGGAATCGATTCAACTTGAGCAGGCTGCCCTCGAATCGGTAGGAGAACGGGGCTTGGCCTCCGTACCCAAAACCCACTTCGGATTCTTGACTTCCCGTTATGATGCAGTTGCGGAAGTCGGCCTGCAGCAATGCGCGGTAGCGAAACGTACCGGTTCCGTCGTCGTAGCGGTTAAACAGGCCGATGGAAGGTGTAGATCGGGCGCCAGGGAAGGCGTTGGCAAAGGTGCAGTGGTCGGCTTCCACGCGACCTCCAAGTGTGTAGAGGTTGTACAGCCCTGAGTTAGCAACGACCGTGTTCTCCAAGCGAATTCTGCCAAAACCGTTGTAAATGGCCGCACGGCTAAAGTCCGTGATGCGGCTGTCGCGAACCACGAGGTTGTGGGCTTCGCCTTCGGCCACGCTGTCGCAGCGGATGCCAAGCGTGCCGTTGCGAATCCAGGCGTTTCGAAGTTCCGCACGGGCACCACGTTGGATGAAGATTCCGCCCAATAATCCGCCCCATTGACCGGCAATGTTCCGGTAAAAGGGCTCGAGTCGATCCCCCTGAAGCACGACGGGGTCGCTGTATGATCCGGCGTTGGCGGCATCTACCCGAAGGGTTCCGCCCGAAGAGATCCAAAGCCCGGAGCCGCTGTGGAAGTGGATGCGGGCACCGGCCGTAATGTCCAAGCTGGCGCCACTGTCTACCACGGCGTAGCCGTACACCACGTGCGGCTTGTCGTTGCTCCAGACTTCGCTAGGGCCGAGCACCACGTAGGGGATCACGATGTCGGGATAGGGTTCCGGTTGGGCGATGCGCAGGACGCGATTGGGGAAGTGAAAGTGGGCGTCCCAGGCGAGGGCCACGAGGTACACATTCTGGCTGTAGCTGCCCTGCTCGATGCGCAAGGAATCCTCCCAAAGCATTTCGCCGTCGCCGCGGGGGGTGGTGGTTTCAATAAACACCCAAATGCTATCCCTGGCTGGAATCACGACATGCTGGAGGTCGGGCCCCGGTTGGCCGTTGGCGTTGAAGCGGAAGGGGGATTCTGCCCCGCGACCTAGGCTGATCCGGCTGAGCTGGACGTCGTAGTCGCTCGGGTTGATCAAGCGCATGCTTCGCGTGGAACTGCCCACAGTAGAAAATACGGTGTCCAAGTACACGGTGTCTTGGCTCCGGACCAAGGCGACGGGTTCTGGCGCGAAGCGGTATTCCGGTCGGCAGGCGGCAAGGGTCGCGAGGGCCAACGCGGCCGCAAGGGCGGATCGAAGTAGGAGGTGTCGCACGGGTAGGTTAACGCGGAAATGGAATTTTGCGTACCAAAGTTCGGCAACATGGCGCAACCCGAAGCATAAAGTTCCGATAGCATACCGGCAACCTGCAGGTAACACCAATCTGAGTCCTTTGCCAAAATTTTTGGATATGACTCGTTGGGTGCATCTTTTACTGTTAGTTTTTGTCTTGTTTTCGGCCGCGGCATCCGCACAAAACGGCGCAATTCGCGGGACCGTACACGACGACACGAAGTACCCGCTTGTGGGGGTAAGTGTGGCTATTAAAGGCAGCTACATGGCCACGTTGACCGACTTGGAGGGGAATTTCGCCATCAGCAACATCAAGCCCGGTGCCTACACGGTGGTGGTTAGCTATTTTTCGTACAAGCCTCAAGAACTGAAGGTGGAAATTCTGCCTGGAAAGACGGCAACACTAAATGTGGTCCTGGCGGAAGATGTGGCAGAGCTCGCCGCGGTAGAGGTTCAGGCTTCGCGCGTTACCTATTCCGAAACGGCCGTGCTCCTCGAGATAAAGGAAGCCAAGCAGGTGGTTTCTGGGGTGTCTTCGCAGGAAATTTCACGTTCACCCGATAAGGATGCGGCCCAAGTGGCTTCGCGTGTTCCAGGAGTGACCATCGTGGATAATTCGTTTGTCATGATTCGCGGACTAAGCCAGCGCTACAACAACGTGATGCTCAACGGCATTACCGCGCCAAGTACCGAGCCGGATTCGCGGGCCTTTGCCTTTGATTTGATCCCAAGTTCCGTGATGGACCGCATGCTCATTTTCAAGTCCGGAACCGCCGACATGCCGGGCGACTTTGCGGGTGGAGTCATTAAAATTTTTACCAAAACCGCGCCGGGTAAGAATTTTACTGAATTGAGTTTGGGAACGGGCTACCGCGTGGGAACGACCTTCGCCACGAGGGCTGTTAATCGTGCCGGGTCCCTAGATTTTCTTGGTTTTGATCGCGGACGGGCACTGCCGAGAAGCTTTCCTTCCAACCTCAACGACGCCACCAACGCCCAGTTGCTATCGGCCGGCCAAAGCCTGACCAACAATTTTGGCTTGCGCAACGAGTTTACGCCGGTCGATTTCAAACTTGGGTTCTCGACTGGTCGGAACTTCCGCATCAAGGACCGTCAGGTCTCCGCCCTGACGAGTGTAAACTATGCCCAAAGCCAGCAGTTCATGGAAGTGCAGCGCAACCGCTGGACGGCTGACCGGGCGGCGATGTTCGACTACCAGGACGAGCAAATGGAGACTGAGGTTCGCTTGGGCGTTGTGAGCAACTTCTCCATGCGGGCCAGCGACCGCAGCACCTACACGTGGCGAAACACCTTCAATCAGATTGGCGAGCGAAGTACGATCGTGCGCCGCGGTACCGAGCCGCAGCAGCGCCTGAACGACGAGTACCTAAACTACAGCTTCCAGTACTTGAGCCGTTCCATTTTTACCAGCCAACTTGAGGGGCAGCACACGTCCGACAGCAAGCGATCCAAGCTTACATGGATAAATGGGTTGTCGTACGTGAACCGCAACGAGCCGGACTTCCGCCGCATTCGCAGCACGCGACCGATTGGCGAGACGGGCGCGTTTACCATCATCGATCCTCCGGGTGCTACAACATTTGATAATGCGCGGTTCTTTTCTCGTCTGCACGAAGTTGCGGTGAGCAACAGTACCTCGTGGGAACGTCGTCTTGGCGATCTAGAGCGCAAAGAGGGTCCCGTGGTCAAGGCCGGTGGCTACCTCGACTACCGCTACCGCGACTTTAAGGCGCGCTGGATGTCCTACGTGTATCCTGGTTTTGGTGATCCGGAGTACAAGCAGTACCTGGTTCAGTTGCCAATTGATCAGGTGTTTAGTCCCGAGCATCTCGCCTTGGTCAATGGGTGGCGCCTGGTTGAAGGCACCAATCCTTCCGACATCTACACGGCATCTACGGGCCTTGGTGCGGCCTACGTGGGCATCGAGCTTCCGTTTGCAACCCGCTATAATTTGAGTGCGGGCCTTCGTGCGGAGTACTTCAACCAGCGCCTCAATAGCGCCACGCAGACGGCCTTGGTTCGCGTCAACAACACCTACATTACCCCAATGCCGTTCGCCAACCTGAGTTACGCGGCGACCCCTAAGGCAATGCTCCGCATGGCGTACAGCCGTACGGTTAACCGACCAGAGCTGCGCGAACTTGCGCCCTTTTTGTACTACAACTTTAAGTACGACGTGAATTACGTGGGCGACCCGAACCTCGTGCAGGCGGATGTCCACAATTTGGATGCCCGCTGGGAGTTTTACCCCCAGAGCAAGGAGGTGCTTTCGGTAGGCGTGTTCTACAAGCGCTTCAACAACCCTATTGAGACCTACGTGCAAACGGTGGGTTTGAGCCAGCAGTTTAAAATGGGTAACGCGCGAAGTGCCGAAAACCTCGGAGTGGAGGTTGAAGTGCGCAAGTCGTTGGGCGACATTGCTGCCCAATCGGTGTTGAGTCGGTTCTTCTTGGTGGCCAACGCGACCTACCTATACAGCGAGGTTGATCTTGGTCGCGAAGGCAATTTGGCCCAAGAACAGATCCGCGCCCTTCAGGGGCAGTCGCCCTATGTGGTCAATGCGGGATTGCATTACCGAGATGACGCGCGCCATTGGTCGGTTAGTGCCCTCTACAATGTAGCGGGAGCGCGAATTTTCTTTGTGGGTAACGACCAGTTCCCTACGGTGTACGAAATGCCGCGCAATATGCTCGACTTGGTTGCCTCCATTCGCCTTACCGAGCGCACCGAGCTCAAACTTGGCGCGAGCAACCTCCTTGACGCCCGTACCCTTTTGGTTCAGGACACCGACCGAAACGGCCGCATCGACTACCGCCACGGTAGCGCACAGTCCGTGCAGCAAGATGACCTCATTATGCACTTCCGCCGAGGAATCGCTGCAAGCGCTTCACTCACATTTAAACTTTAGGACACGTTTGCAGGCAAAAGGTTGATAATTCGGTAAAACTGCCGAAACATTGACCTTCTATGTTTGCAGCACCTAATCTCAAACAACATGAACTCTTCAACGTTTACCAAATTTTTTACCGCTGCAGTAGCCGTTTCGGTGCTTGTTGCTTGCGAACCAAATATACCAATCGATCCAGATCCCACTCCGGTAGTTGTGGTGCTCCAAGGTGAATTGGATAACATGACCTTGGATGCGTCCAAGAAGTACTTGATTAAAGGAACTGTTTTTGTCAACAACGGCAAGACCCTCACGATCCCCGCGGGCACCATCATCATGGGTGAGAAGAAAACCAAGGGTACACTGGTAATCAACATTGGCGGCAAGATTGAGGCCAACGGAACGGCTTCAGCGCCTATCGTAATGACTTCAGACAAGCTTCCTGGAGAGCGCGACAAGGGCGATTGGGGTGGGCTCATCATCTTAGGTCGTGCCAACTGCAACCAAAACAATCCAGCCATTGAGGGTATTACCCCAGATGCAACTTTTGGTACATTTCAAAGCACGCAGTACGACAACGAAAGTTCGGGTACCTTGCGCTACGTGCGTATTGAATACGCGGGCATTGCTTTGTCCCCCAACAACGAAACCAACACGCTCACCATGGGCGGTGTAGGTCGCGGAACAACCATCGAGTACATTCAGGCGAGCTACGGTGGCGACGACAGCTTTGAATGGTTCGGTGGTACCGTAGACGGGAAGTACTTGGTTTCCTTGGGTGGATGGGATGACGACTTCGACTGCGACTTCGGTTGGTCGGGCAAGGTCCAGTACGGTTTGGCAGTTCGCGATCCCTTCGCGGCCGACCAATCAGGTTCAAACGCCTTTGAGTGCGACAACGAAGCAGGTGGAAACAACGTGCAGCCCTACACGTCCGGAATTTTCTCGAACATCACTGTTCTTGGACCACGCCACGATTCAGCCAAGTCTGCCGGCAGCCAGCATTCAGGCAACTACCAGCATGCCATGCACTTGCGTCGCCGCACGGCCGTATCCATCTTCAACTCCGTGCTGACTGGTTTCCCAACTGGCTTCCGCCTCGACGGTGCTTCTACCGAGGGACAATACACGTCAAATGTTGGTACGGTAGCCAACAACATCTACGTAGGTATTGGTGCGCGTAGCGCAGTTGCGCTAGTAGCTGCCGGATCAGGCAACGACAACGCAAGCGTACTTGCCTACTGGAATGCCAACAACAACACGTTCTACTCGGTTGGCACAGGCGTAACAGTAGACGGCAATACGTTCTCAAAGGCTCTAGCTGATGCCGGTGTAAATCCCGAGCTGATCATGGGCTACCGCAACACGTTCTTGGACTACCCACGCAACCCCAACTTTGCCACCTTCACTGGTGCGACGCAAACGGGTGCGAGCTTCGCCGACAGCAAACTGTCCGGAGGCTTCTTCACGACCACGACGTTCCGCGGTGCCTTTGGTGCTACCGACTGGACCGACGGATGGTGCTCGTTCTTCCCACAAGGCGAGGAATACTAAGTCTCGTATCGCACAAGACGTTTAAAGGACGTGCGCCGGGAACCGGCGCACGTTTCTTTAATTTAAACCACGCAGAATATGAAATTCGCCCTACCGACCTTCGCCCTACTAGCCCTCATGCTGGGGTCCTGTACCCCGACACAAGAGGAATTAACCCCCGACGCCCATTGGACGGCGACGTCCCAGGATCGCATTAAAATGCAGGTTCTGCCGTATGTGGCAAAATTGCCCAAGAACGCCACCCATGAAACCAAGTTTGACTCCGTCTACCTACCTTATTACAAGGGTCTGATGGATCGTTTCACGTGGAGGCATGTGTACCCGGATGGTGCGGATGGATTTTATTTTTCTTTGGAGCGACCTGCTGCGAGCCTCTACGACAAAAAAGTACTCATTGTGGGTCGGTTGCGCTACGATGAGGCGCGCGATACGTTGCTGGCCTACGAGGAAGCTTTTTGGACCTTTAAAATGACGCAGGATGAGCTAGCCGCGCGTGGAGACCTGCTTTTTGGTCGGTACATCGCGGGCAAATCCTTGGATGCCTACCTTCCTGAGGTAGCACAGGAGGAGTATATTGAATTCCCAGATGCCAACAACAGCTACGATACCCATGCCCGCAGGTGGGTTTTTGGAGGGAGCGGACCTCGTCCTGAATAAGAGCGGAATTGTCAAAATAATTTGTACATTTGCCCTCCGCAAAAAATGGGGACCGGGCCAAACCTCGGTCCAAAACAACAAAGCGATGAAAGAAAATCTTCACCCCACCAACTACCGCGTGTGTGCATTCAAAGACATGGGCACCGGCGACGTAACCCTGATCCGCAGCTGCGCCAATGCCAAAGAAACCCTCGAGGTTGACGGCGTGGAGTACCCCCTCGTGAAGATGGAAGTTTCGAGCTACTCGCACCCCTTCTACACAGGCAAGCAAAAGCTTCTCGATACGGCAGGACGTGTGGACAAGTTCCGCAACCGCTACGCGAAATTCTCGAAGTAAGCTGCTACCTTAGTGGGGATGCACTACATCTTCCACGACCGCGGCGAGCGCGAGACGCTCAAGCCCCTTTCTTGGACCCGGCCTGTGGCCGACCTTCGCATTGGCATAACTACCCTTCGCGAAAAATGGTCGCTCCGCAGCCCGGGTTCAACGTTTTCGTACCATTCGGCCCCGTACCTAGCTGGGGCCTTTGATTTGAGCCAGCCCGAAGGCGACGACGTGTGCCACGTGCGCGGATGCCTGGTTGCCACCAATGCCCTTGTGGACGCCGTTGATTCGCTTCGTCCCGGCCAGCAGCTTGTCGACACCAAGGGCGAGTGGCTGGCAGGCCGTGGAGCCGATGCCTCAGAAAAAGTAGTTTTTGCCGACGCGGTACAGCTCATGCGCCGCCCGTTCGATCTTTTTTCGGCCAATGCCTCGGTTCTTGAGGCGGATTTTGACCTTTTGACGGCGGGACGCCGTTCCGCAGCAATCAGCGGCACCAACACTCTGATTGGCGACCGAATTTTTGCCGAAGAAGGTGCGGTGGTCGAGGCCAGTGTGCTCAACAGCCGCACAGGTGCCATTTACTTGGGCGCGGGCAGCGAAATCATGGAGGGCAGCCTCGTACGCGGCGCACTCGCATTGGGTGAGGGTTCGCAACTAAAGCTCGGATCCAAAATCTACGGCGCCACAACCATTGGCCCCGGAAGTAAAGTGGGGGGTGAGGTGAACAACGCCGTCCTCTGGGGTAATAGCAATAAGGGCCACGATGGCTTTTTGGGCAACGCCGTACTGGGCGAATGGTGCAACTTGGGCGCTGACACCAATAATTCTAACCTCAAGAACGACTACAGCGAGGTCAAGCTGTGGAGCTACCCCAGCGGCCGATTTGAGCCCACTGGCCTGCAGTTTTGCGGCTTGGTGATGGGCGACCACAGCAAAGCCGGGATCAACACCATGTTCAATACCGGAACCGTCGTGGGCGTGGCCTGCAACCTTTTTGGGGCGGGCTTCCCGCGGAACTTCATTCCCGACTTTTCGTGGGGTGGCCCCCAAGGAATGACCGAGTACCGCCTCGACAAGGCTTTGGCGACCACCGAACGGGTCTTGGCCCGCCGCGGTCGGCCACTGGATGCTGCCACGACCGACATTTTGTCCGAAATTTTTGCGCAAACGGCGCCCCTTCGCGGTGGCACGGCCATTGCCCAATAGTCGGCCCATGGAAGTACCCCGCTTTTCACTCCTGTCTGAGGACACGGACCTTATTCCGCTCATCACCAACGAAGAGGACAACTCGATTCCCGAGGCGGACCTCACTACTGAATTGGCCCTGCTGCCGCTGCGCAATACGGTGCAGTTTCCGGGCGTGGTCAGCCCGATTACCGCCGGACGCGACAAATCCATTCGCCTGATCCAAGAATCCCAAAAAGGCAAAAAGCTCTTTGGGGTGGTGGCGCAGCGCAATGCCGACACCGAAACTCCGACGGCTGACGACCTGCATCCGGTCGGAACCTTGGTGCAAATGGTCAAGTCCTTTCGCATGCCGGACGGCAACATCACCGCCATTTTGCAGGGCAAGCGCCGCTTTCGCATCCTTGAGCTCCTGACCGATGAGCCCTACCACCGTGCGAGAGTGGAGTACCTGGACGAGGCAGTTCCGACCGAAGGAGATACTGAATTTGCGGCGCTCATGTCGACGATCCGCGAGCTTTCGCTCGAGATCATTCAAGAGAGCCCCAACATTCCGAC
>Ga0169931_10006958_pt1 | contig 16894 bp, 11 predicted proteins | sample Kivu_15m_20L_FD_129675 | JGI IMG/M metagenome (GOLD analysis project Ga0169931, IMG submission 129675) | Freshwater microbial communities from Lake Kivu, Western Province, Rwanda to study Microbial Dark Matter (Phase II) - Kivu_15m_20L... | ecosystem: Environmental > Aquatic > Freshwater > Lake...
CGACGTCTTTTAATTGGTATTTTAAATATGTCTTTACCATATAGAATAAATAAAATATATTTAAATTAATTAAAATAAATTATTTCATAATAATTAATTTTATACAAAGAACATTCTGATTTTCAAAGAAGTGAAAGATAACCCTAAATAAACCTAAATAAATCTGCCTGAAAATTCTAACTCGAATTATCCGATTATTTTATGCTCAGTCACATTTTTATATATTTCATGCCAACATGAATGCTTAAATTACTATAATATCAATTATATTTTATCATGAAAAATATTCAACGCATTAATAATTAACCTAATTTAAAATAAAATAAAAAAGCTTTATTTAAGTATAAATCAAATACAAATTCTGAAAAAAAAAATAAAATAATTAAATTAAAAATTTATATTTATTATCAAAATATGTATTTGCTTATTTTCTATTCTTTGCCTTGATTACTTATTTTGGAGTTTGTTTGCTTTCTCTTTCGATTTCTTTCTTTTTTCTGTTTTCTTCATTTTCAGCATAGAGCTTATCAAATTGGCTAGTCTTCTTAATAACAACAACGAAAGAGGTTCTTCTCTTATCGTTAACAATTGCAGTCTCAGTTCTAATATCTACGTAAGAAATGTAGTTCAATCTGACCAAAGCTTCGACGGATCTGGCAGCAACTTCAGCAGAATTAGTTCCGGCAACAACTTTAATGGGGTCGTTGTTTTGTAGGAAAATTTTTGCTAAGTACATGATACGTTTGGTGGTGTCTTCACGTCCTACTCTCAATTCTTTCATCTGAGATGACATTTTATGTTTAATATTAAGATATTAATTATTTAATTAAATATAAAATTTAATAAATAAATAAATAATTTTGCTGAAAATTATATTACACATTAGAAAGCATTTTTAAAAATAAAAGGCAAATTAATTATTTATTTTCTTATAGTATATATGAAAAATAATGTCATAATAATATAGTATCATTTTAATAATAGTACATCTGAAAATGAATAAAGCGAGGCCTTAATTTACTGACCAGTTTTAATTTGCAGAAATATATTTTACATCTTCTGGCTATTTATTTATAACCTATCGTCTTGACAGTTATTTACTAATTTTATTATTAATGTTGCGTGAGATAACTTAAAGGATACAATCCATTAATATTTAATGAAAATCTGTAAATTATTTAATAATCCTAACCATAATGTCTAGCCTAATACGAAAGGAAACTTCGAATGGAGTTTGGAAAGAGAAGCTTATTAATTTGTTGAAAAGAAGCGACAATAAGAAAGATATAGAAGAAATTTCGACAATTCCTTCTATTGGATTCGAATGTATCCCAAGAAAGTCCTCGAAATTTATGAAATATTTTAAAAACGATAATCCCTCAGAAGAAGACGAGCAAACAAGTGCTGGTGAAAGTACTTCTCAAGAATGTGATTATGGATTCTTTCGAAAGGGCAGCAATAGCAGCACCAATTCTAACACGGGGAATTTCGTGCTTCCTCTGCCTAAAAATAAACTCACAAATTTTTTAAAAAACGGTTGGGAGGTTTCAATTGTAACACAAAGAGACATTCTATTAAAACAAATTTTTAAAAAGTTTCCCAGAGATTTTTTATGCGTGACTGCTAAATCAAGATCCACTTCTAATTATATTAATTCCAATAACAGAATTAGGGATTCTTATATTAATTGTCCTTCTTCTTCTAGTTTCTCAAAAATTTTTTATTCAAAGTGTAATTAGATCTTCAGAACAAAAAGGGTTAGTTTTGAGTTGAATTTTTACTTTAATTAATGTTTATACTATTTGCTACTTGGTAAGGGTTTCTTTCTTAATTTATTCATTTATATTTTATTTCTATGAATATTTTACATAAATTTATCTCTTATTTTAGATCGTTTAGGTATTTAATGATAATCATAAGACCTTTTTATTAATTGAAACTATTTTATTTAATATTTAATTAATTTGTCGTATTTTCTAAAAAATTTCTTGAGAATTTAGCATAAAAAATTAAAAGGATAATTTCAAATATGTTAAGATGGTATATCTTCCATGTATTCATCTACTGAATAATCCGAATATTCTACTGGTAATAATAACATGAGACTATAGACATACCTTCATCATTCTCTTCGTCATCTTTTGGATCAAAGCCCAATGCAATGAAATTTGTATTTTTCTGGGAAAACTATAGGGTAAAATTAATTTAAACACAATTACATTCAAAATAACTTCTGAAAGATTATTCTCTTCAGCTTTTATTTGTTCCTCTTCGTTTGCTTTCGGTTTTGAAGGAATCGACAATCTAGAGAGAATTTCTTTGAATTCCATTTTAAAAAATTTAAAATAAATTACATTATATAGGAAATACTTACATTATGTGAATAGAATAAAACCGAAATAATATTATAGGTTAACATATATTTTAATTATTATTAATTGAATAAAAATGCAGAATTCCTCTACAAACCAAAATTTCTCATCACTTAAATTACACATATTGGAATTACTCTATTCATCGATAATAAACAAGTATTACTAATATTCATTGTATAATGTTTTCATAATACTCTTCAATTAATTAAATTAGAACTTATGACAACGCTGTTGAGTATATCGTAAAGATTATTTTAAATTCTGACACAATCTTTCATAAACTACAAGGGGAATACTCTTTAATATCAAAATGTCTAATCGCTGCCACGAATTGCTTCCTTCTTTATAAAAACAGTTCAACTTTTGGCGAATATGTCTTAAATTTCATTAAGATTGACACTATCAAAGGAGATTTATTATCAGGAAATCCTTCTGATTCTGTTGTTAATAGGAGAATACTTTATTCTTTAATTAGCTTTGAATATTTGCTTCCTATCGTCATGGAATTAATTACAAAAATTTTTAAAATTCTAAAAAATTTTCAATCACTTTCCCAATCCATAATTTTCAAAAATAGATTTGTGACTAGTTTATCAAGAATCATTCCTAAACTGATCACCACTCTTAAATGGTGTAAAGCTATTTTAGATCTAGGCTACAAACTAAAATATATCTTGGATGGAGATTTTTTGTATTTCGATGTGATTTCGCATTTCTTTAATATTATGACTGTAAATAAAGGAAGTACTGGAGTAGTCTCAGAAAAATTCCTCCATTTGGGAAGGCAGTTGAATTTATTTTTCTTGTTTATGTTTGTAAGACTCGGCGAATGGTATTATAAAAAAGAATCAAACAACGAGATTGGTGTGGAAATAGAAGCGCCTGGCAAGATAAATTCGCTTGAAATAAAAGAATCGATATGTCCGATTTGTAAATCTTTAATGAACAATCATTCCATCATAGCTGTAAAATGTTGTGGAACTGTCTATTGTGAAAATTGTATACGAAAGGAGGTCGAGGAAAGTGGAAAATGTTTTGTCTGTGCAAATTTTATAGAGGATGAAGACTTAGTGAAAATTTTTAAATAATTTGAATATTTTTAATTATTAAATTAATGAATGAAAATGATTTTGTAATTGAGCTACAAGATATTTTTGATAAAGGGAATTTTCCTTATCTTATAAATGACAACACCAATAAAATCGATTTTTTTAAAGCTATAGAGAAAATTAAAATTAAGTATGATAGCTTAAATTATACGAATCTGAGCAAAGATAGAAAAAGAGAATTCTCTAAAAATGTTATCACATTTTTCGCGGATACCTATGAAAAATATAAATCCAACGACAGTTTAAATTGTTTTTACGATTTCATACTTGATTTTATGGATTTCTTGCCTAAATTATATGATTTGGTAGAATTTAGTTTTGATAATTGCTGCGCTGATTTTATAGAAGAGACAAAAAATTCTCTTAAATCTAAAAATAAAATTTTAACCTTATCAACCCTGTTTCTTAAAATAGGAAATAAAAATACATCTTCAAACACGAATTTATCATATGACAGTTCTAATATTATTTTAGAAGAATTTTTCCAAAAGTCTAAATTCGAATATAATTTAGAAGGTGAATCTATCATGAACAAATTTATCGACTTATTATTTGTTTCTCTTATAAATGAATCAGACCCTAAAATATTATTTGTATCGAACAACCTTCTCAACAAATACAAAAATATTTCTTCTTTTCTGTCATTCAAAATAATCATATTAAATCTCATCATTCTCTTAAGAATAAAAAACAAATACAAATTCTTTTCTTCAGCATTATCTAATATCGCAAACTTTCTATTACCAGAATCTATCCTATTCGGAAGAAAATTAAACATCGAGTTGTTCGATAATAAATTCAATGACTTTGAATTCGATCAAAAAGGAGAATCAAGAAAATTAAATCATGACGAATTTGAGTTTCTTAGAAATAATCTTTTTCCTTTCTTAAATTTTATTGTAGAACATTTACAAATGCAAGATACTATAAATGGAGATTTAACATCAAGAGAAAATAAACTTTCTTTTATTAAATTCATTGACAATTCGATTGATTCGGGCAAAACTAAAATAGATGACTATGATCCACGTCAATTATTTGTCTATCAAAATTATTTGATAATGTGTTTTATCACAGACTGTTTCGAATTTATCTTTGCAAATCTTCATTATTTGGACTATAAATTTAGCACAGAGGACAGTTTGAATATCAATACTGATCCTTTTGAATTATTTCAAGAAAAAATAAGACCAAGAAAATATAAAAATTTTATTGAGAATATGTTTGAATTTATTAAAAGTAAATTATGTTCAAATATAGTCATCCTTATTGAAATCTACTTAAAATCGTGTGAAATAAAAAATATAAAATTAGAATCAATTAATGAAATGGTAAAAAACGAGGACGGTACTTACTTCGTTTATGAACCATTTAACTCAGTTGGTTTTCCTCTAATTTGCTGGTTGATTTGGAAAGAAAATAAATTCAATTTTTTACCAACTGTTTACTCCCCAATTTATATCCTTGATTTATTTCTTCCGATCAGCTCGGCGTTAATAAAACGAGGTCAAAACTTCCGAATGATGGGTATAGATTTATTATTCGACATTTTAACGATAATAAGCGATAACACAGTGGTTTCATTATCAAGTTTAAACTTCTACTCTTACGAGGATGTTTTTAAGGATTTACTCGAATTTATAGGTGGACCAGACATAGAAATAAAAAGAATCCATGTCACAAAGAATCTTCCAAAAGTTCTAAAAATTCTCTCTCATGAAGCTATAAAAGATCTATTTTTATCTGTGTTGAAAGATATTCTTAAAGAGGATACAAAGAACATTAATGATGCTCAAGCGAGCTTTGTAATATATACGCTTAAGAATTTATTAACCGAGTATTTAAAAGGAAATCCAATTGACACTAATAATTCTATGTTTGATTCAAATTTTTTAAAAGAAATAATTAAGCTTTCAATTAATAAAAATCTATTTGTAATTGATATTTTAGAGACAATCTCGCAAGGCTTAAATTTTTTTCATTTCATCCTAATTCAAGATCAGGCTGTGTTTAAAGGGAGATTGAATATTTATGATAGAGATTATTTGCATTCAATTGAAAAAGATATTGATATCATTGCGAAGTTAATAGAAAAATGGGTAAATTCTAACGATGAGGAAAAAATGAAGAATGTGAATATAGATACTCAGGAGCTTAATTTGATGACTGACATTTCAGAGAAAAAAGAAGAATTGAAAAGAAGCTTTGAGCTAAGGAAAAATCAAGCGATGCTGAGTTTAAATATGATAGATAATGTGGATAAATTGATAAGGAAGAAATTGACTAATTTGAGATCAGATGAATCCAAGTAAATAATCAATAAATGAAATCTTAATAAGTGGATATATTTATATAGAATTAATCTAAATTATCTTTTAATGGTTTGTATAATCAAACGTAGATTATTCCTACGTTTATTGGTTTATTATACTTAATTGAAATCTATTATTAAAAATGTATAATCTAAAATTGAGGGATGGATGTTAGTTTAAAACAATATAAGAGATAAACTCGAGTAGGAATCACTTAGTTCCCAAATATATTCAATACCAAGTCTACTAATTGTTTTATTAGATTTTGTTATATCTTAAGGAATGAATTTTTATATATATATTAAAATTTTTATCTTAAGTTGGAAACTTTTAAAATTAGATAACAAAATTAAAATAAAACATAATCTATAAAAGTCTACTCTATCTATTAATTGCTCTTTTACATAATAAAAAATATAATAAATTTTAACAAACTAGAAGAAATTTGTAGTAATTCTATAAAAGAAATAAATCGTTATGAGAATAAGAACCATAAATCCAGTCATATAAAACCTCATATTGCTCTTTCTTACTTTATTCAAAGTTTTTTTAACTTGATATTTCATATCAAAAGACTAAGAAGAAAAAATAAAATAATAGAATAGAATATATACCGTTCTTTTAATATTATCGCTTTTTGTGATCAAACTGTCTAAAGCCATGTCTTTTTCGAGAGTCAATTTAAGTACTTCATGTTTATCTTTTTCAATTTCTTTTAGCTCATGTTCAATTTTATCAAATTTATCATTCATTAAATTCTCTCTATATTGGTCCATTAAATTCTTAATTATTGTAGTCATCTTTAAGGTAAAGCTTTCTTTTTCCTTTGAGTTGACATCATAAAATGATTGTTTCAAAGTATTCAAAAATAGCAGAACTTTTTCTTGATCTTTTAGAAGGTTTAAAAAATTTATTACCTACATTTGAATTTGCAATACATGAAAATGTATACTCATCCTTATGCAAAAAGTAGAAATCGTAGTTTAAATATGAAATGTAATAAAATTCATTCTTTCTTCTGTTTGCTTTAAGTACTCCTAGTAAAACTTGTTGAAAATCCCCTTCGACCTCAGAGAAATCAGAAACGATGGAGTAATTGTTAAGAATATTTGAGTAAATCATATTTTTAAATTTATTTTATTAGTTAAATATACTCAAATATTTTCATAAAATTTTATTGAAACTTTTTATTAGTTTTAATAAATTATACTATATTAAAATTAGATCATATGTATCATAACCTTATTCATTTACGATTAAATCCTATTTTTCTTAACTTAAATTTATGGTAATATCTATTTCTCTACTTGCATCATTTTGAGTTTTGTATTATCCTTTTCTTGAATAAGTTCTGTCAACTGCAGATTCTTGTTGTCTGTTTCTACCCATTGGATGTTGGGTCGTTTCACACCTGCCAATTCGTTTTTGTTGTATTCGATGTTTATCATCTCGTCAAGGACGTTTATTACTGTTGCTGAAAAACCTCTGATTAAAATGTTATTATAATAATTTATAAGTAAAATTACTCGTATTTCACTATGTCACCTATTAAAAATTTGAAATCTGTTAAATCTAAGTCGGGATCGAATTGATAAAGCTTATATCCAGTCTCTAATATTGGTAATTTAAATTTAAATATTACTGTTGTAGATTTCTCTAATCTTTGAAATTTTATCATTTGCTATGTTTATGTATTTAGTGTTGAATGCATTAATTTGAAATTGACTAATTTTATTTGGGAACATAACTTGTCTTCTTTTGTACATTACCTGATTCTTATTTGGCATCATCGTTGGAGGAGATGGGTTTTCTTTAAGATACCTTGTAATTTTAGCGAGTGATTCTTTTATAGGGTCCACATAATTTTTAAGAACATCTGAATGTACCAAGAATAACTTGATTAAGAAGTCTATGCTTGAATCCATGAAACTCCAATATCTTGTATTTTCCATAACGATTTGTAAGAACTTAAGAAGACTTGATTTTATTCTAGCTTCTTTTAAAGAATCGTCTATTTCCAATATGAATTTCTTGAAAATAATTAAAACGTTCTCGAATTCGCCTGTATCCATTGTATTATATATATCCAATATAACTTTTTGTATTGTATTGCTGTTATCTAAATTATTTGTACTTACATGATTTAAGACTTTGCTTAAACTAGTTGCTGCTTGTCTAGATTTAGCATCGTAAATTAGACAACGAATAAAGTCAGGATTGTTAAATTGTAAGATTTGTTGTAGCTCAGGGTCTAATTTTATAAAATGATTTGCATCCAGGATGTGTTTGAAATTAATATTTGTATTGGTAACGATCTCTGAAAATGTCATAAGGAGATAAAAATCTGATCTTTGAGTTGCAAATCTCTCTGAGAACTTCTTTTCTGTAAGCTCTTCCCAAGCAGTGAGCTTATCCATCCTATTCATTAATTTCTGATCTAGTTCTTTATGATAAGTTGGTGTGTATTCTCTGTATTGAATATAACCTAAGGCATTAATAGGATTCGTAAAGCACGTAATGCTGTTAGGATTTTTATAAGTTACAACGTTCAGATAAAAATTGACCATAAAATGAAGGAAACCTGAACTAAATAAGAATAACCTGCTGTAAGAACCTAAAACAGAAAAGCGATATATTAAATAGAAAATTGATGATATGTCCTTATCAGTGTTTTTTATCATGTAAACCATTATATTTCCTAAAAATGTTGTTAATGGCTCATTTTTTTGTATGATATTATTAAGTGAATCATCATAATTACTCAAACATGATTTGTAGCTACTAATCATAGCACAATATAACAAACCTACAATCATTTTTTTAATATCAGATAAAGGAGGATCGATAAGATACTCTGTGATTATTTCCTGATTAGAAAACTCTTCTAATATCCAATTTGCATATAAAGAGTTTTTGTTTATCATAGCTTTTAGCCAATCTATTAGGGCAGGCAAATAATTTTTGTCTCTAGAACGAATTAGCACATTGACAAAAAACAAACATGCGAATTTAAAGAGAGTAAACTCATAGTCATTGTTGACTAAAACTTCGAAGTCGTTATCGATTTGGTTATTAGGATTTATTATCATACTAGGGTCGATATTGAGATTATTTAGCTTATCTCCTATAATTTTTCTGTCTTGAGAAGTGCTAGAAATTACCTGCATTTCTATTTCATATATATCTTTATTTTGAGTTTGTTTGAGTGCAGTGGTGTTGTTATTTCTTAAAAAGAAGTAGTCAAAGATTTCTTTATTATCATTCTTAGTGGGATAATTTAATATTGCTATATCTGACAGATTTGAATTGATAAGTAAATCTGTTATGAATGAATGATACTCCGGGGAGAATAATATTTTGCTAACCCAATATTGGAAGTTGTCAAGGTCAATGCAATCCATTATAGATGGTGAGATATTAGAATACTTATTCCATTCTTTAATTACTTGTTGTTTAATTATCTTATTTTCTCCTTTTTCAATTGCATTGGTAATAATAACTTCATTAGATTTACCTTCGCTCTGATTGTACTCAGATTTATTATCATATGTGTCCTCTGAGGGAATATTAGCTTTGATATACTCTTCACTTTCTTCTTCTTCGAATTGCCTGATGTAAAATAGAAGGTAAGCGTTTGTATTTTTTTCAACTGTTTCTTTTTTGTTGTCCTTGTAAATTATTTCAGAACCCCCAAATGCTTCGTTGGATAAATCCTTAATGTCGTAATCTTTAACATTTGTGTCGTTAAATTCATACCAATTGTTTTTATTGTGATCCTTGATGATTGAATAATAATGACCGTTTTCAGAAGTACCACTGTGTATAACTACACCAGAGAGGTTGTATAGATAATAGTCATTAGGCCTGGATACAGTGTTAGATAGTTCGCTTTTTTTATTTTGTGAAAGGTTGTCTTGATTCATATTTTCTAAATTATTATTTGTACCATTAGGAATATCCTCAGGATTTGTTGGTATAAGTCTATTATTAGAATTTGTGGAAATTGAACCATTTTCAGGATTAGTTGAGACTCGAGGATTATCTGGATTGGTTGAAACGTGATTTGATTCTGGGTTAGTAATTAAAATTTTATTATCGGGCATTTTAGATAAAACATCATCAACTAGCATGTTATCATCTCCATAATTATTCTCATTTTTATCTTGATTATGAGTCAAATTATTTACCAATTCATGATTTTTATTTAATTTCTCAAGTTTTTGAAGATATTCTTGTGTATAGGGTTCCATATTAAGTTGATGCGGAAATTCCAAATATTCATTCACTTTTATCTTCACCATGTTTTCGTAATCGAATTCAAACCTTTTAAGCACTACAATCAAAATACGTGGTAATCTTTTGATACACTGTCGCTTGAGAGTGTTTACTTTCTTATCACATTTATCACAATAATAGGCATTATCTCCTTCGAGTAGCTCGCCTTCAATATAAGACTTAAGAGATTCAGTAATAGTCTTTTTATTCAAAACCTGTAATTGTATGGAATTAAAATACTGTTCTCGTTCAGAGTAGTGAGGGCATCCTTTACAAATAAATTCATCGCTGATAGTAAATCCGAAGAAATGCTTGAATAAATTCTGGAAACGAGTATTTTTTGTATGATTCTCTAACTTGTCAATAAGGGTGTTGTAAAACTCATCAACGTCCATCTGTTCCTTTATATCTAAAACATTCCCATCAAAATTCATACAAAAATCTTTTGGATTGTAAAACTGTGCATCATAGGCTTTCAAACTGGCAAAGATACTCTTAATCTGATATAGTGAAGAATTCTCAGGTTTGGTTACATTCCCCTCTGTTAATTTGGAGTCAGGTGATGCAAGGAGACTTTCCCTCAGCTGTGGGATCATAAAGAACTGTTGAATCAGAGAATTCATATAGCAGGTACATCCGAGATTTTTGAGTCCAACATATCCTGTTGAGGATTTTTCATCATTACTCAAAGAAATTTTCCAGTCAAATATTCTCTTACTTTTCCAATAACCGAGCATATGATAATTATTAAGCACATTTATTATCTGAAGAGTTACATCAGGGTTGTTATACGATAAAGCTGTTAATAATTTATATGCGCTCTCTCTTGATGAAGGTGTCTTACATTTCGGAAACGGAGCGATAGTAGATTTTACTTGACATTTAGATAGCAGACATTTGTTCAAGATCAGATCGATTAAATTGTAATTCTTATTGACTTTTTCAGATAGTTCTCGTGATTTTATAATCAAAACTCTGAGAACCATCAAATATCCTTCTAAAACATTGTCGTCACTCTCATGATATACCTCAGTCGAATCCTTGTTTATGATAGCATCAATCATAAAATCAGCCAATTCGCTGAAATCTAAATTCGTATTAACTGTGAAGGGTTCCAGGAATTCCTCTAGTAAAAAAGATAAAATTTTGAAGAAATAACTGCATGTCTCTTGATATTTGTTAGCTAATAAAAGTACATCTTTGTTAAGCATCAATTGGAATATTATTGATTTAAAAGTCCTTGCCATATCTTTGTCTTCAAAACTTAGCAGATCCAGTATTCGCTTGAAAAAGTTTTTGAGAGTAATTTTTATTTTGTAATTTTTAGAACAAATCAAGCCAGTAGTAACTACTTCCTTTAGGACATCTTTCGAAGAAATAAAAAGATTACTATATATATTCTTTGGATCTTTATATCTTGCAGCGATATTGTCAAGAAATTCTAACAATTTTCTGATAGTGGCATCTTCGGAGTTAAAAATTTTCAAAACCTCCTCACAAAACTCAGTTTCTGCAACATTTCGATTCAACTCAGTAAAATTATTAGTAGTTAAGTTTATATTATCGTTAGTGTTTTCATTAGTTGAAAATTCTCTTTCCCTTCTCTTTTTGAAATTATCATGCATTTCAAGAAATTTAGGACTTGTATCCTTTTTGATAGATGATTGAATAATTTCTGGTATAATTCTAAAAATTTTTGCAATAAGAATATCAACCTGATTTTCGAAGCAATTTGTGACTTCTATGAACTGCCTAAGAATATATATTAGGTCATTCAAGCATTCGAAACCCAAATCGCTTGAGAAATGTTCTACATTAAATTGCAACACCAATTTTAGAAGATGAGCAAGGCCCTTGTTGTTATAAAAATTCTGAATCCATTCTTTATTTATCGCAGTATAAATTGGATTTGAGGAACTATTATTGTTTTTGGCTTCATTATCACGCGGTAAGTTGAAGATAATACTTTTAATAAGCTTGAGGGAATATGACATTACGTAAATTGACTGTTCGTCGAAGTATTTATTCATGTCTAAGGGTTGGGAAATATTTTTTCCTATTTGATAAATTTCCTCCTCTAATTCTACATTTTTAGGTAGGATATTTATCAATTCCCAGACATCTTGAATATAGCTTGCACGGGAGTTATGTAACAACTCATATAAAATTTTATTCATGTTAGAATCATTTACTAGCATTTTCTTATAGTTATTCTTAAAACCTAGAATAGGATTTGTTCCTTCCTTGATTTCAATTGCTGAGTAATTAGGACAAATGTCAACAAACAGTTTAAAATCATCGTTTAATTCTATAAGTCTCTGTTTAGATCTCAGCTTGAGACAATTAATATGAATATCGAAGAAATATGCTATCCTGTACCTGATTTCATAGGTCAATTCGTTCTTTCCTATTTTAATAGTCCTTGATTCATTTCTGTCTGGGTAGAAGAAGGTATAATCTATTCCTTCTCTGGTAAAGTAAACATCGTCCTGTTGTGGGATTTCGCCTGAAATGTTTTCGAATTCTTGAATTAAGTTTTTAATAAATGTGACTATTCCCTTAATTGCCATATCATTCTTTGTCTCGAAAGCACTTGAAAGAATTTCCAGAATTTTTTCAACTCCCTTTTTCCAGAATCGAATGCAGAACTCTTCTAGGTAAAGTTTAAATTCTGTGAATAGTTGTGACAGAAGTTTTACAAATTTATTTCTTACTGAGATGTCTTCGACCTCGCAGATTATCTGGTAGAAAGTATCCAACCCTACGATATTTTCAACTTGAATTCTGTATTTCCTTCCATCGTGTACAATTTTTTTGTTGCTTATATTGACTGCATAAAATAATTTTTGGAATAAATCGTAAGAGATGAAGTTAAATTTCTTATAATCGAATAGATCCTTGTTGAGAAAAATGTGAATGAAAAGATATTCTGTAATAGATTCATCAAAGAATTCGCAGTTTTTACAGATAGACTCGAAGAAGAGATCCTTTTCACATTCGTCCTTAGTATTGATGACAAGTAATTTCCAGAGTTGCATGAGATGTTCGGGTGAAAGAATAAGTCTTCCTCTATCTGTCTGTTCATTACTGAAAAAGTAAATAAGATTTAATCTAGCTTCAATATTAATTCTATGAGAGTAACAACCTTCGTAAATTTCTATCATAACGCCATTATTGTCAATTAAATTTGCATTCGTTCTAATTACTGGATCTATAGAGTTAATATTTTCATCATGAATCTTCACACTCTTTATCTCTCTCGATTTTATGAGATATCGCTCTAAATTAATTAGGATTAAGTCTATTATAGAGAATTTTTCATCTAAACTTCTTACATATTTCTTGCTTTTATGGTTTGGGAACTGTTGCAGAATTTTTCTTATCATATTCATACTTTGGACAACCGAACAGTTGTTCTTTACATTTTCAAAACACATGAATAAAAACTTTTCTTTTATTACGTCTATGTCAGAGGTTTCTTGGTTGAGGAGATTTGCAATCGATTCAGATGTTAATTCAACCAATTCTACAATCTTACTAATGTTTTTATTCAAAATAGAATTCACTGAATCTTGATTGGATTCCAATTTTGGATAATCAGTTATCATTGCGTTAATTCGTGAGGTCTCTATTCCATAAGTTGAATCTAGCATGTATTTCCAAAGTAAGGGTAATCCGTATAATTTTTCGTCATTTATATCTTGATAATTTACATTGAATAAAGATGCATTTATTTTTTTTAGACAATTTTCTGTAAAGTTTTTGATGAACTCGATGATTTTCCTTATCGCTGAGAAGAAGTTCGAATCTGCACTGAATCGATTCTCATGATTCGCAAAGCTGATCTTCTCAGCATAAGATTTTATTTTGCTGAACAGATAAAATTTGTCTTTATCTGAAATAAACAAAGATATCTCACATATTATATTTTCTAATTGATTGGCGATAGATTCATGCTTTTCTTCATAGTTCTTCCAAATTAAATCGTAAATGTTGTCGTTCAAAAGATTTGCATAAGAATTTTTTTTTGCAAGCAGTCTAAAAATACTAACACTCCTTTTGATGATCTCTTCGTGGATTTTTTCTCCAAGGAAAACATCAAGGAAATTCTTGTCTTTGAAAAAAGATATTAACCCTTTAGAATCGGTCATTTCGATATTTTCATCTATGTCGATTTTGATATTCGGATTATTAAAATTTGAATATGAATACGGAGAAGGATCTGCTCTCGACTCTTTTCTTTCAATTGTATCTATTATTAGATTGACTGCTGTAATTCCCGCAATTCTCTTTTCTAGATTTTTACTAGTCAAGCATTTATAATGATAAGTCAAATACAATTCCTCAAAAAATAATTTCTGCACTTTGATTTCGAATGGTATGAGGAGTGATAGATATCTTATAGTATTTATAATAATTCCTTTTCTTACTTCTTTGATTTCTGATTCTGAAAGATTCATTATCCTTGATGTGAAGTATGTCTTAAAATATGAGATTTCGTCAGGAAAAACGGATTTTAAGTCAATTATGATTTTATATAGTTGGAAAAAATTCAAAATAATTTCTATTGTGTCGAAATGGACTGAAATTAACTGTGTTGATTTATTTGCTGAGTAAAATTTATCAGGTAATAATATTTCCCACATAGCAGCAAACCCCCCCTTTTCGTAAAAATAATCAATCATAGAAGAGATCAAGATAGCGGGAATTTTATTATATTCAAAATTAGGTTTGTATGCTTTATCTATGCAGATCTTTGCTTTGCAATTAGCACATGGCGGAACTTCGACAGCTTGGTTACTTGAAGATTTTTTTAAACAATTAGCATATAACTTTTTTATGATTTCCTCGTTTAGTTTGTAATACTCGCTAACTCTCGGATCCTCCCCAAGAATTCTCTTAAGTGTTAAAACAACCTCATTAATGCTTGCCAAAACTGCACATTTAGGATCTATTAGAAACAAATCCTTATGTTTGATAAGATAAGTATTGACTATATACAAATTCTCTTTGTAGTAGTTAAAGTATTCAACACTCATGTTTATGTATTCACATAGGAGATTGTGTATATGTGGAATAGCATCGGTCTGATCTTTGGAATTATACGTGGTTGTCATAAAAATATCGATATAGGTAAATATTTTACCACGAAATAACTGTGTAAAATATAAAGCATCGTTAACTTGGCTGAATTTTGTCTCTGTTAAATATTTAATCTCTTTTTGAATTTCCTTGACATCGTCCTGATTATATGTATACGACCTTATTGCTGTCTTTTTCAATCCTGAATATCCACGACTTAATCTTCTGAATAAATTATACTTCATGGTACGCTTTAATGATACGACTTCATCGTTTTTAAAGTGGCAGCCTTCGTAATGTACTGTGATTATATTGTCATTTCTTTCTGTAATTTGGCCAACGCACCAGTTTCTTGAATCATCCATGATATCTATAAAATCTCCTGTTTTGAAGTATTCTGGATTATGCATATTAAAAGATTTTAGTTTTATGATTAATTCCTCAAAGTATTCTTTTTCGTTGACATTTTTTTGATTATTGGCTGATTGTTCTGTTTCCATAGTTTATAAAATTATACATTTAATAATCAATTAAAATATATAAGGTGAGAATTAATATATAAAAAATAAATTATGTAATAAGAATTATTTTCTGAATTTTTCATTACAAAATGTATTAGGTAATTGAAATAAACAGAATTATAAAAGAATGGTATAAATGCTCAGATTTTGTAGTCAGTAAAAGAAAATTCCTTTTAATTATTTTATTAATTACAAAAGACTAATCAATGAATAACCTAAAATCTAAAACATATTTTCATTCTTTATATTTAATAATTAAACTTATAATAAACATATACTAAGGATAAAATATATAAAAAATAACAATGGAATCCCAAACAGAAAAATCAATTACTTTGATAAAATATCAAGAAGAAGAAGGAGAAAAGGACTTCAATGAATTGGAATCAGAATTTCTAAAAAAACTAGAAGAAATGGCAAGCGAAAAAATCACAACCGACTCTCAGGCTATTTATCGTATATCGCCAGTAGTAATCTCAGATAGTTACGATGAAAATTTCGTTTATCCTAAATTAAAGGTACAGAACTTAGATGAAGCTTTGGCTTATTCGAAAGAAATTGACATCTCAACTGATTACAACTCTGTCAAGCAAAGGTTCGATTTAAAGGAAGCGATGAACGCTGCTAAAGGGGAGGCAGCTTCCCAATTGGAAATCGAAAGTGAAAGCAATTTCTTGGACGTTGTTGATCCCAACCTAGATATAAATGATTCAGAAATCGTTAGCTTAAAGAAACCAGAAAATGACGAAGACCCGAGAAAAGATTTAGATAAATTTAACTTGTTCAAGGGATTTACTTATGCCTATGATCCTTTGAATACCAAGTCAAAGATAAATTACGATGAAGATTATGAAAATTGTAAAGTCGAGTTTTTCAGTGCCGATACCCAAATAAAAGATTTGCTCAATATTAACTTGTAAAAAATATATTATGACTCATGAAATTTATGACAATTGCTTCAAAAATTTAAATTTCATAAAGCATATATATATATTTTATACTTCCTAAGTAATTATAGAGTAGATGAATATTATACAAATTTGAATTAAATATATGCTTCATTTAATTTATAATTTTAGTTAAAATTATAGGATATTTTTTTATTTTTTGAAAAAATTTAAAAAATTAAAATTTCATTCATTTAATTAAAATTATTGGGGATTGGGGATTGGGCCCAATCCCCAATCCCCAATCCCCAATCCCCAATCCCCAAAATTAAA
>Ga0169931_10006960_pt1 | contig 16891 bp, 19 predicted proteins | sample Kivu_15m_20L_FD_129675 | JGI IMG/M metagenome (GOLD analysis project Ga0169931, IMG submission 129675) | Freshwater microbial communities from Lake Kivu, Western Province, Rwanda to study Microbial Dark Matter (Phase II) - Kivu_15m_20L... | ecosystem: Environmental > Aquatic > Freshwater > Lake...
ATTCGAGAAAAAATCAAAAAATTAGGAATGTAAGTTATTTTATTTTACCGTCGGTGTTTAAAATGTTTACAATTAATTCTTTGCCTGTAGTCATTTTATACTCTAATATTTTATTATTTCCCTTTTCGATGAGTAATTCATAATGTTTATTTATTGATCCAACATTAAAATCAATAATGAGAAAATTATTTAAACTATTATTATTTTCTAGTTTGAAATTCACTCTGCTCCTTATTAGCTTCTCTTTGAGCTTATTTATAATCTAAGTATAATTTTCATTTTATATTACCTCTTCATTTCTGATTCGATAGAAATTTTTATTAAAAGTAGAATTTATAAAACTATTTCCATCTTTTTCATTATTTTCAGATTTTGTTGTACGATTATGAGAATTAACATTTTTATAACCAGCAAAGTCAAGATTTTTGTCATAGTTACTTACTGACTGTATTTATTTTATAAGATAATTTTATTTATTATATTGTAGACTTACATTAGCAGCATCTTTAGAAAAATATTCCTGATTGACTAATGAATCCTTACTGTTTTTTCTTTTTCTTTGAGTAAAGGCTGAAAAATTAGAAATATTAATTTACATTTCTTAATCATATCTTTAGTATTTTCATTCGTTGAATAGTCAATCAATTTGTCTTTACTAATTAATTCTTTGGGATTAAAATAATCTGTCTTAAATGGACAGTAATCATTTGTATTGACACGTTTTATCGTTGCAAAAAAGTCTTTGATTTTAGGTTCACTGTTTTCGAGTATTTCATTATAAGAAATTAAAGATTTCTTATGTTTTTGGGGTTCGCATATTTTTGTAACGACATCTGCTGAATTTAAATTTTCTTTAGAATTTTTTACACAAACTTCCTTTTCTTCTGCGATTTTCAAATCTTTTAAAATATATTGTACAGTATCATTTTTAAAAGAGGTAATATTTATTTTATCAATAATTCCTCGTTTACAACTACTATTGCTTTCGAATCTGTTTGAAGTTATATTTAATCTATCTATCAATTTATAGAAAATATTGTCTAAATTATATTCATTTGTATCATTCGATTGTTTTAAAGTCTTGTTCTTATCATTGAATGAAATTGGTGATATAAATTTCTGACAACTTTCTATTTTATTTCTTAATTCAATTATTGGTTTTGTCTCGATGTCATTGAAATTTAAATTATTATAAATAATGGTGTTGTTTTCTTTCTGAATGAATGATTTTCTTATTTTTCCATCTTTATCTTCTATCATAAATTTATAAATATATTAATAAATAAATATACGCATAAATTTTATTTTAATAAAGTTAGAAAATAAAAATTGAATATCTATAAATATATGTTCAAATTAATTGAGAAGTATTAGAATAAATATTATGCTAACAATCTCTAATACAAGTGAAAAATTTTAATTAATATTTCTTACATTTGTGATTCCTTTCTCTTTATCTTCTTCAAAATTACTAATCTCTCTCACATCGGTCCCTTGATCATCGTCTTTAAGAGAAAATCTGGAATCATCTACAATATAGATGTATTTATCTACCAGGATAAAAATATAGTGGGCAATAATCATCCCAGTAATCATGTCGATAATATAATGTCCTCTCATAATTATCATTATAACGAATTCCACAAAACTACCGCAGAGAGCAACAATAGCCCATATATTTCTTCCATTTTTATTGAGTTCAAGAGCGGCTATTACTGGTAGTCCTACATGTCCAGAAAAGAAAAAATCATTCGTCTTTAAATAGCTGACGGTGAGGCTAGGAAATCCTGGATAATCCCACATATAACCTTCGGGATAATTCATTTGAAATGTCTGTTGTACTAAGCCTCTGAAGATATAGAATGTAAATGTAGTTGCCAAATATCTCCACGATTTACATTTTAGTGCCCAAAATACCCCAATACCTATAACTATACAATCCATGTAAAAACTTCCAAAAATTAATATCAAGTCTCTTAATGTTTCATTCTTGTGAAGATATGTATTTATTGGTTCTGTCAATTGATGGGCATAGTCCTCCATACATTCTATATCTCCGTGTGGAAATCCTATTCCAAAAAGGCAGTTAATTGATACAGATAAAATTAGTAGTCCTATTATCGATCCTTTCATTATTTTTAATTTTTTCGAACGAGTCATTTTTATTTTTGCATCATCATGTAATTTTATTTCAAAGTTGTGAGAGGTTTCTGAATCTTCCATTGGAGATAGTAATTATATAAGTGAAAATTAATTTTACTTTAAATTGTAAATTACACTAAAAAAAATTAAAAAATCAGCATATTAAAAATTACAAAAGCATTTTTAAATATAATTAAGTTTAATAATCAAATAAACCTACATTCATTACAATATATAATATTCTTAAAATTTAAATTTGTTAAATATTGGCTGAAACATTTATCATTTAGAATAGTTTAAAATTAATTAGATAAAATTTAAAGCGATTCATTAAAATTAATTTAATTGATAAAATTTTTCCTAATAAAAGTATGAATTTCTAAAAACGGAGAAAATTTTAATTAAAAATTCAATCAATGAACAATATTATCATTTCATACTTAAAGAAATTAGAAGACCAAGCGAAAAAAAATCAGGAAGTATATAGAGAAAGAGCCTTTAAAAAAGCAAGAAATAAAATAGCAAGACTTGATTTCGAATTATATGATACTAACCAATTAAAGGGAATGCCTGGCTTCGGAAAAGGTATCCTAAGAAGAATCGAAGAAATTTTGGAAAATAAATCTCTCTATGAAATAGATGAAGAAGAAATAGACGAGAAACATCAGATAATCGATGAATTTTTAAAAATCAACGGGGTTGGAATAAAAACAGCAGAAAAATGGTATGAACTGGGATATCGCAGTGTTAAGGACCTTCTTAAAAAGGTAAGGCTAACTCATGCACAAGAAATAGGAATTAAATATCTTAATGAGCTTAATCAAAGAATACCTAGGCAAAATATTGATCATGTCAATGATATTTTACAAAACATCTCAAAAGAAATCAATAAAAAGTTTAAAATTAATTTTCAATGCGTAATTGCTGGATCTTATCGCAGAAAACTAGATGAAAGCGGTGATATTGATTGTCTAGTATATGAAGTCAATAATAAGCTAACAGACAAATTTATAGACTTCTTCATAAAAAGATTAAAAGAAATAGGATTAATAACAGATGACCTTGGAAGGGGAGAAAGCAAATACAGTGCAATATGCATAGATGACGAAGATATTCATAGAAGGATCGATTTTGAATTTGTAAGGAATTATAACTGCTATCCGTATGAGATTCTTTATTTCACTGGAGGACAACAGCTCAATTTGGATATGAGAACTCTCGCCAAGGATAAAGGTATGATGCTGAACCAAAATGGACTTTATAAAAATGGAAAATTAATACCCTTAAAAGATGAAAAAGATATATTCAAGCATTTAGGAATGAAATATTTAGCACCTGAAAAGAGGTATTAATAGGCAAGAATTATAATTTAAAAATTAAGAGAAAATATTATAAACTTAAATAAATATTTTATAAGAAATTCCAAATAATATATGAATCAAAATTTAAAAATGAAAAAGAAAAATATTTATTGGAATTGATGTCCTATTAGTCTAATAGTAGGAGCTTTTTTATTTCCAACTAAAGTGATTACATTTTCATCTTCTAGTTGCCTCATAGCATCCCTAAGTTCGAATTCTGAAAATGCAAAAGTGTCACTTCCCATATTATCTATTCTTTTTTTAACTTCTTCAGTTAATGAAGAATATTTAACACCCTTTCTTGCAACTTCTGAGTAATCTCTCTAAAAATAAAAATTTTATGTTACCAAAATATTTTTGATTGTATCACTAAGATGAGTCAATTTGATACGAGAAGTATTAGTTATACCTGTGGAAATTAATCCCATATCAATAACTCCAGTTTCTGGGTCAGTAGCTGCTTGTTGAAGTGCAATTTTGATAAGTCTAATAGCCTCATCAATGTCTTCCTTTTCAACATAGTCAGAAAATCTTAGTCTTGCTCTAGCTTCCGACAATCTAATGATTGACTCTAATTGTCTTGGAGTGGCTGTTATTACATTTTTTGAACTGCCAACTGATCTCATATCGACGTATATCTGATTAATATGTTTAAATAAATAAAAATACATCGACTAGATATCTCATAATATTTTCATGTAATATGGGATTTCTTTTTCTTGCTGCGCTTATGTAAGCAGCAAGTACTTCTTTACTGAGATATTTACTTTGAATATCTTTAATATCTTCTTCATATCTTCCATATAAAGAAACGATATGATTTGCAAGCCTTCTATCGTAAGCTTCGTTGTGTTTGTCAAGCATCAAATAAATTAAATCAAATCTTGAAAAAAGTGAGGGTGGAAGACGAATGTTATGAACAACAGACAATCTTGGATCGTATTTTGAATGAATAGGATTTGCTGCAGCTAGTATGGCTGTTCTGGCATTCAATTGACATATGATTCCTGCTTTGGCAATAGAAATAGTTTGTTGCTCCATAGCTTCATGTAGTATTACTCTAAAATATTAAAAAATAAGTCCTACTTTGTGTTATCGTCCATTTTATCAAATTCGTCAATGCAACAAATGCCTCTGTCTGATAAAACTAAAGCACCAGATTCTAAAACTATTTCCCTGGTTTCAGGATCTTTAGTAACGTACGCAGTAAGTCCTACTACTGATGAGCCCTAATTTGATTAAAATTATATTCTCTTACTTTTCCAGAGGTGTAAATACCCCTTGGAGCCAAATTATGAACATATTGTAAAAACTGACTCTTAGCAGTTGAAGGATCACCTACTAGAAGAACATTGATGTCACCTCTAAATTTTCCTCTTCCTGATTTACTTAAATCTTTATTTACTCCACCAAACAATTGAAGTAAAAGCCCTTTTTTTACATCGTCATTTTCCCAGATGCTAGGAGCAAACGAATCAACAAGAATATCGTAAACACTTGGATTTTTAGATAAAATTCTGACATCATTTTCTAACTTCTTTTTAAATTCTTGGTTTATTTCATTTCCTATAATTTCTTCATCTTGGTCTTCGTCTTCATAGTTCAATCTCTTCTTATTGAACTTTGTAAAGCTTACTACATCTATATATGTCCTGTATATAGAACGAGTTACTCTAAGCCTTGGATTAATCCTTTGACTCGTAGCTCTGAAGATTCCAACAATTTCGCATCTGTCTCCAGGCTTAACAAAATCTACTAATTCATCATAACAACATAAGTTGATGGTAATTGGGGTTTCACCCTCCGGCATATGTTCTGGTGTTTCCTGAAGCTTGACATGTTGCTTATCGCTAAAGGTACTACGATTATGAATAATTTGAAAAGAAGACTTAGTGTTGCAATTTTTGCATTCATTAGGTTCAATTATCTTAGATCTTTGTAACAAGGATGTTTCTGTTTTATTACACACAGAACATCTGAAGAAAGCATCTCTCATTTCTGGAATAATTTCTGAATTTCTTATCACCAAACCGGAAATGCATACAAGCTTGTCTATATCGTTAGGCCCCAAATCTCTCATCCTACTTTTCGCAATTAAATTAATAATTCTGATCTGAATGTAGTTGTTAGGTTTGGATTCTGAAGAATTTAAGAATAATTCTTGATAGAGAGAATTTGCAGTGACGTCCATAACTGGAATCATTTCTGTTGGGAAGTTAATGATCTGGTAGTATAACTGTTTATCAAAGTGGTATAAATGTGTTCCATCAATATTTAAAATGAAAATGGAGGTATTTCTTATTTCAGACAGTTGTCTCATGTAATAATTTTCCATATAATTTTCGTCCTCTTTTGATCTAAATTCTATAAGGAAAGATCTGAATCTGGGTGATACTTCGTTGATATTTATACTTGTTCCCCACAAAATTTGTTGTGCCTGATTATTTTCACTACTTTGAGATAGTAGTTCTACTATTTCACTCTAATTGTTAAATATTATATTACAGATGGGTGATTCTGATTGAAAATTGGGTGTTTTAACTGACTCCCTGGAAACCTTCTTAGACGTTGTCCATCAGGAGGAGTAAACATGCTGAAACTTAAAATATATATTCTTACTCCATAGACTTTGCAGAATGGACTGAGTCGATTTCCATGAAATTTAAACTCTGAGTAATGTTGTTTTCGCTTGTTTTCTTATCACTTGAACCGCCTTGATTATTCATTATAAATTTAATATTAAATACTTCTTAAATAATTTATTTTAACTAAATTTTAGAGGAAATGAATTTTATGAAATTTCATTAAATATATAAATATTTAATTTTCAAAAAAATATATGATTAAATAAATCAAAATTTTGAAGAAATCAGATAATTATACTAATCTAGTTAAATATTTTTGGGGTTTCCCACAAAAAGTCAGGTTCATTTCTTCCGAAATGTCCATAGGATGCGGATTTCAAATAAATGGGTCTTCTAAGTTTCAATTCTCTTATTATAGCAGCTGGTTTGAGATTGAAATTTTCAAGAACCAAATCGTACAAGTCTTGATCAGTCTTTCCTTCGACATGTGTACCATAGGTATCAATATGAACTGAAAGAGGATCAGCAATACCAATAGAGTATGAAATTTGAACAAGTACTCTTTTACACAATTTGTTGGCAACTAGAGATTTGGCAATCCATCTAGCAGCATATGCACCACTTCTGTCGACTTTAGATGGGTCTTTACCAGAGAAGGCACCTCCTCCATGGGCTCCCCATCCTCCGTATGTATCAACAATGATTTTTCTACCAGTTAATCCAGCGTCAGCTTCTGGTCCTCCTATAATGAACAATCCAGAAGGATTAATGAAGAATACTGTGGAATCATCGAGATATTCTTTTGGTGTGACTGGTTTGATGACGTGTTCAATAATTTGAGATTTGATTTCTTCATTTGAAACATCGGGATCATGTTGAGTAGAAATAAGAATGTTGTGAATTCTGACCGGAACGGTGTTTCCCCCTTCTTTTTTATATTCTACTGTGACTTGAGTCTTACCGTCAGGTCTTACCCAGGGTAAAGTCTTATTTTTTCTTACTTCAGTAAGTTTTTCAGATAATCTTAAAGCAAGCAAGTGAGAGAATGGGAACAATTCAGCAGTTTCTTCAGTAGCATATCCGAACATGTGTCCTTGATCTCCTGCTCCTTGTTCTTCTTCGTCTTGTTTTGTCACGGCTTGATTAATGTCTGGAGATTGTTGAGTAACTTTAAGGACAACATCGCAGGTTTTGTAATCCAATCCCTTGGCCTCATCATCATATCCAATTTCTTTAATTCTATCTCTAACTATTTGCTCGATGTTGATTTTTGCTGTGGTAGTGATTTCTCCTGCAACTAATACCATATTTGATTTTGCGACGCTTTCGCAAGCAACTCTCGAATTTGGGTCTTGTTCTAAACATGCATCTAAAACAGCGTCTGAAATTGAATCACACATTTTATCGGGGTGTCCTTCTGTTACACTTTCTGAGGTAAAATAGAAATGTCCATGCTCTAATTTTTTGATATTCATAATCCTTATATAAAATTAAGATTTAACTTTAATTAAATAATTTTTATTTTAATAATTAATCAGTTTTACATAGTAAGAAATGAATAAGGATTTTGTATTGTAGCATTTTTAATATTATTTTAATAATAAAATAAATTTTATAGATAATAAGTAGAATTATATTCGTTAAATTAGGGGAAAATTAACTAATCCTATTATACATCTTTATTTTCTTTTAATTCCTTTAGCTCAATCCTATCAGAAAATTTATTATCTAAGACATTTTTTTCTGAAACTTCGTGTTTATTAGAAATATTTTTAATATCTCCGTCATAATCATATTCCTCATCATTAAATCTATTCTTTATAAGCTCGACAGTTTTTTTATCCTCTACGTTTTCATAATCGAAACTGTCTGACCTTTTTATAGGTATAAAATTAGGACTGTTTGCAAATCTCACCAAGGCGCCAAGAAGGACAAGAATGAAGAATATAACAAAGATATAAACTATTTTGGTATCATTATTATCGGGATCCTGAATAATTAAATTCTCCTTTATCATTAATTTTTTAACTTCATCAGAAAATTGAAGGAATCCAATTTTTCTTGATAGGAAATCAAAACTAAAAAGTGTATTTTTTAGAGCAGCAGTTCCCAAAGTCCAGGTATCATCATTATTTTCATCTATTATCAATTCAAATCTACATTGATAGCTCATTTCAGGAAAATAATCAATTATATCTCTAGATTTAATAGTAAACATGTCATTATTTATATGAAGAATTATATCAGGAAAGATTGAGGGATCCTTGCATTTGCATATTAACTGATTGATTTCATTTTTCACGCATTCAGTTTTTGCGCCATCAACGTAAAATTTTTTGATTATTTTAAAATCTGACAATGGCAAGTATATATATGACGTTGCTGTATCTATAACAAATTTAGAAGTTATTTCTCTTTTGTTTTTGTTTATTTCAACACGTGTAATGTCGCAAGACCATTTATATTCATTACTCCCTACCTGGCAATATTCCATCAATTTATAGTATGGGGATAGGAGAGTTCCGAAAGAAAAATCTCCGAAGAAGATTTTTGAGTTTACTTGATCAGATGAGGATAAATAAAATCCGAATTTCGGACTGGATATAACTCGTTGTTTGTGAAGCTCTGTGACGAAATTTGAGTATTCTGAGTTAGATTCTGCAATACCTAACCCAATGATACCTGATGCCTTAATTTCTTTAAATTTCAAATTTTCTTTTTCTACAAGGAGGAATTTAAAATCTTCAATAGACCCTTTTACATCACTCTCTTGTTTTAGAGTAATTGTTTCAGATGATAATTGGCCAGATATTTTACCTGTTGCGAACTATTATAAATGATTTTATATGATTTTATCATACATCATAATTCATGTCATCAGAAAGGCTCCTATATGAAGAAGAAGAAGTTGAATCAAATTTTTGTGTAGAGATCCTACATTCTGTACAAGTGTTTCCTATTAACCAGGTTAATCCTGTCCCTGTAGAAAAAATAGTCTTCATTTCTTGCTGGTCTGAGCCAGCATATATACTTCCGCTATACTGAACATTTTTGAAATTCTCTAAAGTGATTGAAAATTTCGAATCTTTCTTTGTGGTTACTAGACTGTTCAGACATGCAAGAAGTAATGAAAGGATTATAAATTTTGCTATAAAAGCTATTCCTTTCGGCATTTTCAAAGGTTAATTGTTTTAATTTATATTTTTAAATATTTATCATATTTTAAAAAGAAAATTAATTTTTATTTATCCTAAAAGTAATAACCAAGATGTTTTAAACTTAATAATAGACTAATCAACTACTAATATAAATTGAAATAAATTTTAAAGTTTGCGAGGCAAGAATTTTCGTCTTTTGTAAAAGGTTGATTCAGTAGATTCTAGTTCAGTTTTTTCCTTTATTTTAGGATTTTATATTATAAAATATACCTCTTTTCTTTTTTCGAAATCTTGATAATCAACGTTCATTTTTCCTTTGTAATTTTGTCTTGGTCTGACAATTTTACTTTCAGAATCGTTTTGGAATTCTAACCTATAAGGTACATTATGAGAATAAAATTTTACCAGTGAGATAGCCAACCTGCAGTTCTGGGAATAGAGAAAAGTACTGGGAACATATCAGTAGGGAATCCCATAGCTTTATAAATAACACCAGTGTAGAAGTCGACGTTAGGATAAAGGTTTCTATCAATAAAGTATTTATCAGTCAAAGCGATTTTTTCTAGTTCAACTGCAATTTCTACTAGGGGTTCCTTTCCTAAAACACTGAAAACTTCATCAGCTAATTTTTTGATAATCTTTGCTCTTGGGTCATAAGATTTGTAGATTCTGTGTCCAAATCCGAAAAGTACTTTTTTCTTTGCTTTTACTTCTTCAATATATTTTCCAATATTATCTTTTGTTTTAATAGCATCAAGCATTCTCAAAACAGCTTCATTTGCTCCCCCGTGTTTGGGACCATAAAGTGCAGCAACTCCTCCAGAAATGCAACTGTAAATATCAACACCCGAAGAAGCTAAATGTCTAACTGCAGAAGTCGAGCAGTTTAATTCGTGTTCAGCATGAAGAATAAACAAGATGTCTAAGGCCTATTATAATCAAATATATATGAATACCTTTGTAAGAATTGGATTTGGCTTGTAGTGTTTATCGTTGAGATAATCAAGCATGTAAAGGAAATTCTCAATATAGGATAAGTCATTTCTTGGTTGGTTGTATGGTCTACCTATTCTGTGTCTGTAGCAGTATGCGGCAAGGGTAGGCATGTTTCCAAGAATTCTGAATATTTGTTTATTGACAAACTTTTTATCTTTGTATATATTGTCCCCCATCAATGCTGGATTGGCTTCAGGATGTAAGGTTGACATTGCAGCTAGAGATGATACTAACATTCCCATTGGATGTGCATCGTATCTAAATGATTTGATCAATCTCTCTAGATCTGAATGAATATAGGTGTGATTCATGACCTTGAAGTTGAAGGTATCCAATTGTTGTTTAGTTGGGAGCTCTCCAACTATAAGAAGATAGGCAACTTCTAAAAAGTTGGATTTTTCTGCCAACTGTTCTATTGGAATACCTCTGTATTGAAGAATTCCTTTGTCGCCATCTATGAATGAAATTCTGGATGTCTAAAATTTAAAATAAAATATACGCAATTAATAGTGTTCATGTAGGCAGGATCATAACATCTAAGTGGGTTTCCCTCAGCATCCTTTATCTTTTCTAAATCTGTGGCTTTAACTGCTCCATCAAGAAGAGTGAAAGTAAATGTTTTCCCTAAAGTTTATTATAAATAAAGTGAGTACCATATCTGTTGTCAGTTATGGTAATCGTCTCTTTCCCGCTTTGATTGTTTGACAATTTGGCTGCGTTTAATTGTGATTTGATTAGTTGAAGTCTGTTCATTTTCTAATAATATATAAATTACGTAATCAATTAAATTTAATTATGTAAAATAAATAAAATATAATCTGATAAATATGATATTAAAATATTTTATAAATTCATTAAATTTTAGGATGCTCTATTCTAATTCTTGTAGGTTGCTTACTCATAGTTGATTGAAACATTCCTAATCTTTTTTGAGATTCTCTAGTTGATTTTCCTAAATGAATTTGAGGTTCTGTTTTCTTTTGAGTCATAATTTGATTTCCAACAGATCTAAAATTAAAAAAAAATATATTGTACGAATATAAGTGATAGGTTTCATTTTTTGTCCATGTTTTATAATTCATACCCTTTCTCTTGTCCTTACCAATGGTCCATTTAGGAACGTCAAAATGTTTACTGGTTTTAATATTTACTTCAGTATTATAAGTACCAGGTCCTACTATTTCGTTAGTAGCAGTTAGAATATCCAATGAATTCATGTTTGTTCTCTCTCCTAGAAAATAAGCAGGGGACTTTTGTTTTGAAAATTTAATTGCTGGTTCGTATCTTCCTGGGCCAGGAACATGTTCTCGGTAGTCGTGTTTAATTCTCGGTTCAAGTGAGATTGCTCCTCCTTTAGTCGTCTTCCATTTTTTAGGAACTTTTGCAAAGTCATATTTTTCATCATATTTATGATCATAATAGTCAAAATGCTCTCCTCTTTGTAAAGGTGGCCTTTGACTACTTCCAATTTTCCAATTAGAGCTCTAATTTTTAGTTTATTAAAACAAAACAAATTTACCTTTTTAAACTTATACTTATCTGTCACATGATATTCCGGACCAGGTGTGTTTTTTTGTAAAATAAAATCTAACAATCTACCAGCTTGTCCAAAACCTTTTTATAAAATAAATATTAAAGTTTTAATTTACTGAAAACTGGGGAAGATTTTTCATCAGCTAACAATAATTTTCCAAATGAAGTGTGGTTCTTTTTTTCCAAAATTTCTTTTTCCTCCAAATCTTTTTAAGTTTATATTTTAATCTATAGGTATACATTTCTTTCTTGCAATTGCAGCCATTTGTCTTTTCCTACGTTCCTCCTCTTCTTTTTCTTCTTTTTCAGTATTGTCTCCGTAATCTTTATCCATTAATAAATTTATAATAACTTTTAAAATATTTATTAAATTCTTTGTAAGATGGGAAACGAGAAAGATGATACTTTCGTGACTAACATTCACAGCTATACAATGCTAGAAGATAGCAAATTTTTGAGATTTATGAAGATTTTAACTTTTCATATTGCTGGGGTATCTTGTATAGTTGCATATAATGCTATTTTATCAGGATTAGACTGTTTTATATTCTATTATAAGGATTACAGTCCTCAGATACTACTACCCAACTTATATTTCATGTTTAATTTCTTTTTTCAAATTTTCTTCATGTTGCAGAATATTAAATACAGTCACTTTGTTCTTATTCAAACTTGCCTTTTAATTACGACTATCACTCTTATTTTAAATCCCCTAATAATGCAATATACGTCAGAGCTTTTTTCTTTTATAGTTACATGTATACTTACCGCCTTACAAGGATTTGCAAATGCAATGTTATTCAATCTATTCTATTCTTTGATAATGCACTTAGACGATGCCTATATCACAGCTACCATAGCTGGTCATTCGTTATCAGGAATAATCATGAATCTAACTCGTCTAGCTACTTTCTTTCTTTTTGGGTTGCAAAATAAAGATAACATCAACAAAACAAATATAGACCTTAGTTTCTCTACCTTTTATTACCTTGCAGGAATGATAATAATCATAAATTTCCTTATGATGATTTTTTTGAAGCGCCAAAAAGATTTTAAAGTAGCGCTTAGAAAAGCAAGTCCGTCTGAAGAGCTATTTGATGATGAAATAAATAACGATGAAAGATGCTTGAGCTTGTCAAGTGATCCTAAAATCATTTTCGAGGATGGTAATTATATTGAAGAGGAAAAGAATCAAAATCCTTCAAAATTATCTGAATATGAGAAATACAAATATATATTAAAAATAATTCCGGGAATTCATCTTTTAATTTTCTTCCATGCACTAATCACATTCAGCTTATATCCTCCAGTTCTAATTGCCAAACAAATTTATTCAGAAAATATGAGTGAAAGTATAATAATAATTTTAATAATTTTCAATCTTTCTGATATGATAAGCAGGGAAATGACTAGATTAATAGTATTAAATTTTAAGAGTATTTATATAATTATCCTTCTGAGATTGATATTCTTATTTTTCTTCCCGGTAATATGCATATATTTTGATGAAACAGAGTTTGCGAAAATTTTTCAAAATGTTTGGGCATACTCAGTTCTTGTTATTTTACTTGGAGGTTCTAATGGTTTCATAATTTCCAGCTGTTTTATTTATCTACACAATACTGATAAAATTCAAAATAATTTAAAACCTAGAGTTTCTCTGGCTTTAAACGCTTTCTTGAATTTTGGTTGCTTTGTTGGGACTATTGTATCCTATTTATTTTTTTTATAATCTTAATGATTTGTGAATGTAATTAAAAGACTTTATCACTCAGGTTTCTATGTTAATAATATAACAAAAAAAATTTTGCTTAATGGTTATGTATGATTAAAAAATGAAAGCCAAATATTTTAAAATTTTAAAATATTATACCTTAATATAATTTTAAATTAAGAAGTATTTATATGAAAAAAGTGAATCTGACCAAGCGAAATAATATGAAAAATACGAAGGTAAAAAATTTTCCTTAAAAGTTAAAGAAAATGAATTATCTTTTGGATTTCTTGGCAACAATTTTTGTAAAAATTTTTATAATCATTTTTTAGCATAAAATCACGTATAATAAATTATGTTCAAAAATGGTAAAGAAAGTAAAATCATTTAAGCAATCGATTAAAAGAATCTTAACAGCAAACAAGAAAAATATCTACGTTAGTAGAATTATGCTATTGAAAAATATTTCAACTGACTTTAAAAGATTGACAAAAAATAGATTGAAATTTTATTTAAAAAGTTGTCTTGATACGATGGAGGGCCAAAAATTAATAATACGCAAGAAGCAATCATATAGACTTAGCAAGAAAATTTTTGAAAATTTTATCAAAAAAGTCAACAAAAAGAAAAACACAAAACAGAAAAATCAAAAATCTCCCAAAAAAATAAAAAACCAAAATACTCCAATAAGAAAATTAACAAATCAGGTTTCATCGGCAAATAAAACCCCAAAAATTAAAAAAACAAAGTCACCAAGCTCTTCAAAATCTGGGGCTATTATTAATCTAATCCCTAATAATTTCATTACTCAACCCTTAATATCTTTAACAACATTTAAACAGCCTTATTTTAAAAGATACAAGGCAATCTGGCAGTTTTACGATCCTAATAATTTCAACGCTAAAATAAAAAGAAGCGATGGATGGTATGATTATGATGAAGAGGCATCAGACGTTGTAGAAGACGAATGGCAAAAGTATATTGTAAACAGAGGAATGAACGATGTACGTGCAGTTAAAAGCGGCGAATGGGAGTATATGGTCGATTTCATAAATTGGAAACAAACTAATATCATCCATCAAAACCACAGAGAAAGGCCGGTCAGAAGAATAGATGAAAGAGGTGAAGTTACTAAGAATCCTTACGTTTAATAAATTATTTTAATATAAATTCTAATATAGTATAATTTAATCGTCTTTTATAATTATTTTATTAATGATTACAAAAATAATTTAAAATGCTAACTAGTCCCGTAGAATTACCTATGCTGACTCAAAGTAAAAACTTCGAAAAAAATATAAATGTTACTCCAGGTGATAATTATAATAAATTCAGAGAAGCTTATATTGAGGCTGAGAAAGCTCGCGAATTAATTAATCAAAGATTGTACAAATTAAACTATGAAAGCGAAATGCTAAAGAATATTGGAAAAAGTCAAATTAATCAAAGAATCAATCCTAATATGTATTTAAACCAATTCATAGAGCCTGTATATTATCCTTTAGAATATCCACTTAGAGGAGAACCTGTTACACTTCCAAAAATTGAAATGGGCATGCCTCTTGAAAAATTTGAAGCTAAACAGAAAAAATGCAAACATGATGGAAAATTAACTATAACTGATGTGGTTGCACTGATGGGTTTATGTTGCAATAATAGAGGAAATAATAATAATCCAATAGTAATCGACCCTAGATTATATCAACAAGGATACAATGAATCAAAAATTAAAACACCTTTAAAAGTAGAAACAGTTACGCGTCCCAGAAAAGTTTCTGAAATTATGTCAAAGGCGTCTACTCCATCCCCAATTAATACCCTAAAAGAAACTCAAACTATACCTAAAAGGAAAATTGATAATGTAGGTCAATTTACATTTGATTGGTGGAGAGTGGCTAGAAATTTTGTAAACATGTATAAATTCTTTTCAATAAGTAAAAAATATGGAAAAAATACAAATATAAGAGATCCGATTATAAACGAAATGACAAAGGCGGTTATAGGTCACATTGATTCAATAGCTAATTGGCTCCTGGCAATAGAAGATAGTTTTATCGACGAATTGAGAGTTTATAACAATTTAAACCTAAATTTCACTGAGTCTAATAAAAAATTTAATTTCAAAAGATGTTCTGAAATTATTGTTGCACTTCTTACTAAATTCCTTACAAATTTATATAGTAAGAGTGGCAAACTGCTAGATCTGCCCGAAAAAATTCAGGAAATTTTATACAAGTACATTAAAGAAAAAGCATATCTTCCCAGAAAATATCTCTCCACTTATGAGATCAATAGGTTGGATTTTTATTTCTACGGAGGTTTAAAGAATGTAACTGATTTTCAAGCAGCCATGATTCTTGCCTTTTTAATAATATCAAGAAGCATGGTTCAAAAAATATTTCTACTTCCTAGACAGTCATTGCCCCAATTCAAAAATTTCGCAAATATTGAGCCTACCTGCTTCATTTTAGGATCGATTCTTCATTATCTTGTTAAAGGAGCTTTTAATATTTCACCAGCCATGGTAAAAGAGCTTTTGGCATTGTTAAATTATTACAGAAATTATCATCTATTTAGTAAAGATATCGAGTCACAAAGAGATATATTTAATGCAGAATCATTTAATTATGAAGATACAGACGAAATTTCGAAAAATTTAATACCTGAAAGTGAATTAAATGAATTTTGGAAAGAAAATGTCAATTGGGTGAATTGGTTCAAACAGAAAATTTTTAACTGGGCGGTTAATATGTCTAAAATTATCATAAAAAAATTTACACAATTACCTGAAGTAAATAATGAACGAAAATCAGCTATAGTTAGGCCGTCAGATAGAAAAACAACAGTTATTAGGCCAGATGATAGTAAAGCTACTTTAATGAGGATTCCAGAAAGAAAACAAACAGTTGTAAGACCTAATGATAGAAAAACTACAAAATTTTTTACAGATCTTCCTGCGTAGAAATATGGACCACTTATATTGTAATATTGAAATTTATATAATTATATGTAATTTTGTTAAAAATTTTAGAATTTATTGTTTGTTAGACAGTTAAGAAATTTGTAAATTATTTTTAAAGTCAGATCGAATTAAATATTAAATATTAAATAGCATAATTTATAAATTTCATCGATTAAAGCTACTTCCAATTGTTAATGGTCTAAAAACTTTTAATTGTCTATATATTAATATTCATTTATTTTTCATTTAAAACCTTCATTTTAATATAATAAATTTACAGTGGTATTCATGAATTCGTGCACTCTTTTTTAGAGAATTTGTTAAAACTTTAAAAAATTTTTAGTAGGACGAATTATTTAAATTAACGAAAATTTTTAATTTTATAGAAATTTTTTGGGGATTGGGGATTGGGGATTGGGGATTGGGGATTGGCCCAATCC
>Ga0169931_10006961_pt1 | contig 16891 bp, 13 predicted proteins | sample Kivu_15m_20L_FD_129675 | JGI IMG/M metagenome (GOLD analysis project Ga0169931, IMG submission 129675) | Freshwater microbial communities from Lake Kivu, Western Province, Rwanda to study Microbial Dark Matter (Phase II) - Kivu_15m_20L... | ecosystem: Environmental > Aquatic > Freshwater > Lake...
GTTTCCGTAGCATGAAGTCACACTTCTGGGATTTTGGGACTACTCCAAATTGTCTAAAAAAATAGTGTGAAAAAGTAGTCCCGACCGCGGGACCAAATCTGAGTTTCCGTAGCAGCCCATTATAGTACATAGTTATCTTCTAAGCCCTAACCCTACTGTAACCGCGATGAGTAGTTGCTCGGTTCGCATACATAATGCCTACAATAATAAGCAGCGATTCGATTGTGTTGATATCGGCGCCCTTATAGAATATGTTGGTTGTAAAATTGAAAGGACATCAAAAGGATTAAAAATTACCCAACCTGTCATATTGCAAAGTTTTGAAGACGAATTCAAAATTGTTCCTAAAGCCTATATGAGTAGCAAGTGCGCACCCATTTACTGACTTTCCCGATTCCATTTCGTAGTATTCCGTAATATTCTGCGACAGGGTAGGCTCCGTCCTCTTAGTTCCCAAATCAAACCTTTGTAAATGTACATGTCCTTTGTTCTCGTTACTCGACCCAGACCTTATCGTATCCGGAAACAATTGAATTCCGTACCGAAATGTGATGCTATGTGTTGATTGCACAATATTTCTGATCTGTTCCCTTTTGTATTCTGTAACAATGTCATTTAGAAACTGTTGGTATGATCCTATTCTCTGCGAGGTAGAATATCTCCAACTATACAAGCTTAGATCACTTTATCCTACAATTCTACAGAATACAAAAGAGAACAGATCAGAAATATTGTGCAATCAACACATAGCATCACATTTCGGTATGGAATTCAATTGTTTCCGGATACGATAAGGTCTGGGTCGAGTAACGAGAACACAGGACATGTACATTTACAAAGGTTTGATTTGGGAACTAAGAGGACGGAGCCTACCCCGTCGCGGAATATTTCGGAATACTACAAAAGGGAATCGGGAAAGTCAGTAAGAAAGGCGGGAGTCCTGTACGGGAGAGCGTGTGAGTTGATAATGGTATGGAGTCGATGAACAATGCGAGAGGAAGTTGTGTTGTTTGTCTGACGAAAACGAATTACTATTGCCTCATTTGTAGGCATTATGTATGCGGACCGAGCAGCTACTAATGAGTGATTGACAAGCACAGGGGTGAGTAACAAACGTACCCCGCCTCAGTCTTGCCCCTCTGGTTAAGTCAGGCTTTATGTCGAACACAAAATGAAATTTATTTTCTTGTGATACAGTTCAGGTGGAGAAATCTCGAACGGCTTGACACCCAAAGCTACATCCACAGGTCGGAGTTCCTTGGAGATAGCACGAGCCCAATAATCCGTGTTGGATTCTCTTTCGAGGAAGTAAGCTTCCTTGGAAGGTCGTGGAATCTTGATACCGAATTTCTCGTGTCTTATATTGCGCGCCATGATTTTATGGATGATTCGAGATGCCTTCTTGATGGTGTGATAGACCCACTACGCAAATGCCTTATCGTTACTGATGTTCTCCTGAATTGCATAGTTATCCAAAGCCCCAGGGTGTGATTCCTTGAGATCCTTACCATCAATCTCACTCTCTGAACCGTCTTTCCAGCTTTTCCAGCGGATCAAAAACCTCTAGTTGGACACAGACCTTGGATCATATATTTCACTATCACTATCATGCTTGAGGATCTCATCTAGGTCCAACCACTCAAAATCTTCATCATCGACCTTGGCAGAAACACAGCAAATTACAAGGCTTTTTGGCCATCGGTGGTCATGGCCTTATACACAAATGCCATGCAATCACTGTTCTTATTAGTAAACGCAATCGTCAACTGAGCAAAGGCCTATGCATTCTTTCTGTATACCTTCGCCGCCTCCGGATGGTTTACGTCGTCTGAGTGTTTGGAAATCAGACACCAACACCCCTAACTCAACAGGCATCGTTTAGGACAACAAATCCACGAAACCGTAGACCTGACCAAATGCCTTGAATCTGGTCCACCAGTTGGTAAATTTCGCATCTCTTCCATCGAACAACGGTAGCTGGATTGCTGTTTTCAACTCACTCATTCTTTTGACCCTTCACGAATCAAGTAATTATTTATGATAGAAGGATCGTTTGCAGACCAACATAGTCAACACAAAACAAAATTATTAGTTTAGAAAAGGAAACAATTACGGAACTAGACTAATCGAATAATGCTGATGTTGCATTGAACCGTCTGCTTTCTTCTCTCTGTCTACGCACACTATCGTAATCACTGCTGCTTTCCCTAATCTTATTCGTGCTAACATCACCTTCTAACAGGAGCGTGCTGTAAATTTTGATAGCTCTGTACAATGATTTGTATGTAAAAGTACGGTACTTTGGAGTGCTTGCACCTGCCCTACAGGTATGATAGCAGAACCAGCAACCAGCACAACTGGAAAAACATACACCACACAACACTTCATAATCTAAGACCTGATAACTGATAACACAAAAGCATCGACATTACCATAATTATTAACCCGATCTAAAGTACAATAAAGCATGGCTCTAACGAACGCTGAACGTAATAAGAAAAAGAGAGATCGGAAAAAGAAACAAAAAGAAGAAGCATCATCATCAGTGGTCGTGGTAGCAGAAGGAGACATTGGACTTGTCCTTCAACGAGACAACGGTGGCGTGGAGACAAATAGTTTTGATAAAGAAAGCGACTTGATTGAGATTGAATATATTCATGAACCTATAAATCTTCCTCCATCATTCATCCAAGAATCATCAATCGAAACCAACCATGAAATTGCTCAAAGATCCCAAGATCATGATAATTCACTTGCTTCTGTATTGGAACGATTTCAAAGTCGGGCATCGATTCTTGTTTCGGATACAGAAAGTAATAACAACAATAGCCGTGACGATGATGATCAAGTGAAAAATTCATTGAATGATGATGTGGATAATAACTCTTCAGATTTTGATGAAGATGAGGACGAAGAAAATAAAATTTCCAAACGACAATTACGTTTACTCACGCGTCCAACCATTGCACAATTGAAAAATATCGTTTCACGTCCTGATCTAGTAGAAGCACATGATATTTGTGCACCAGATCCAACCTTTTTACTATATTTAAAAGCTACACCTGGATCAGTTCCTGTGCCGCGTCATTGGGGACGTAAACGAAAATATCTTCAAGGCAAACGTGGAACAGAACGGGTACCTTATTCTTTACCAGACTTTATTGTGAAAACGGGGATTGTTGAATTACGTGGTTCGACACAAGAAGATGAAGCCAAACAATCGGCGAAACAAAAAAATCGTTCACGAGTAGCACCCAAAATGGGTGGATTGGATGTCGATTATCGTGTACTACATGATGCATTTTTTAAGCATCAAAATATTTCCCATATGAAGTCCAGATTCACACATATCGGTGACTTGTATTATGAGGGGAAAGAATTTGAAACTCATAAACATGCTACATCACGTATGAGACGTGTAGGAACAGAATTAAGTGATCGGTTAAAGGAAGCCTTAGGTATGACGACGAATAATTGCCCACCCCCTTGGCTTGTGAATATGCAACGATATGGACCACCACCGTCTTATCCCAACTTGAAAATACCTGGATTAAATGCTCCCTTACCCAATAGTACTTGTTCTTATGGATATCATGTCAATGGTTGGGGTAAACCACCGGTAGATGCATTTGGTCGACCCTTGTATGGTGGTAATCCCTTTGATCCTCCCGGAGGTGGTGAAGCTAATACGAATGATTGGGATTATGATGCCCTTTCAGGAGCAATTGTTACGAGTGATGGGAAGACGATTAAACGTAAACCATGGGGTGTCTTACCTACAGCATCTACCTTGGATCAAGATGAAGATGACGAATCAGAGGAAGAGGAAGAAAAAACTGAGGAGGGTGAAGATATGGAAGAATCAGGTGATGAAGTGGAGGAAGTGGAGGAGCGGGATCAGAAATTACAAGAGGGAGATATATACATGAATGGAATGGATAGTGGTACTGTTCCAACATCTACATTTGCTTTACGTAAAACCTTGGCCGGAGAAGAAATACCTATGCCAATGGAGCGTAAAAACTTGTACACTATTTTACATCAAACGGCTGCAGACAAGGAGAAACAAAACGGAGTAGTCTTTGCTTCGGATATTGCATACGTCATACCTCCACCACCGTTACCAGCTCCACCCGGTGCAGAAAGTGTAGTATCCAAGGTAATGAGTACAAAGGATGATAGTAACTTGAATAAAAAGCGTGGCCTTGATGACGATACTGCTCTTGAAATGGGTAAGAAATTTAAATTCTAACAAGATAATTTTACTCAACGCTTATACAATAAGATTTGTATCCATAATTGGACGAAGTTCAAAAGCTTGATGAGTTATTTTTCCTCCCCCAGTATTCCATTAACACAGATTGATTTGAATTTTGTACACCAAAACGACTAGGTTATTATTTGATTAGAATATATGACGTTAAAGTAGGAGCCTTCCCTATCAACTCAATCTCGAGATAGAATTTTTCCATACGAATACATCCTCGAAACAAGAGAGAAACGAAGAAACGAAGAAACCCTGGAGTTCTCTAAAAAGTCCATGGTTATAAAGTATGTATGTACATGTATGTACCGTAGTAACATTGCAGCAATCTTACAATGGGTCGATTTGTCGATTGCCTGCGCCGATTTGAGATTTGATGATCTTGATCATCGGTACAAGACGTTGTTATGAAGTTTCTCATCAAAATAACGATATTGGCCGTTATCGCAATAAGCTTTGTATCTATCGTTTCCTTCCACAGCCTTCAGGTAAATGTAATCGCCAATAACGGCACCAATAAAATTGAAATTGACATCGTCAAAGGAAATGACATTAAATCGAACTCGCGAATCGCAATGATTTCTTCGTTTGTTGGAGGACCACAAGCTGGAAGAAGTATTCTAGCCCAACATGAACTAGATTTACTTCTAAACAAGGCCTGCTACTGCTCACTATGGGGCTATGACTTTATCTTTAACACAACATATGGCTTTGACAAACAAAGAGACGAGGTAGAAGGTAAAGCATGGTGGCTAGAGTATGGAACATGGAATCGAGTTCCGCACATACGAGATCGCTTAAATGACTACGACTGGATTCTGTATGCAGATATCGATTACATAATTAATGATATGTCTCGCCCTATTGAATCCTTTTTCAAGGAATGGGATCTTTACGGTAAACATCCCAGTGTATTGCTGCCAAAGGATTTTCTTGATGATGCGAAATACTTTTCAGCATTTGCTGTTTTAGTAAAGAATGATGACTTCGGTAGAAAACTGATAGAGAATTGGATGGCTGCGGCAAAAGGTCTTTGTCCGAAAGGTAATTTTGCTGCAGAAAAACGAGGATATACGTGGGAAGATTCAGATCAACCTGGATTGTGGTATGCATTAGTTAAAACCTATACGGAATTCTTTCCCAGTAATGCCACAGATGCCATGTCTACAAAACCACTATGTCATCCCACCACGGGTATCATTGATACAGGGTATGCATATGCTAATGAGCTGGATCATATTTTAAAATCTAACACTGTTGGAAGCGGGGGATCAGATTTGATCCCTGTACCCTCCAATCAACCCATTCTTTGGTCCCTGCCAAATGATGAATCAGATGGTGGTCTTGGATGGCAACTGAAATGGGGTGGTAATGCGCGGGATCGGCTACGTCGTTCCTTCGCCTTTCATCTTGATTTAGTAGAAGAGTGGAATCCTCATGCAAGGGAGACTTTAAGTATGTGTAAGAATGTCTATGGATGCTACGCAAACTTGACCGAAAATGGTGTCCTCCAAATGGGCTGTGGTCACAAGTCTGCGATTATAGCTTAGTAAATTAGTACTTTGAGCAGAAAATGCAAAAGTGTTGCGAAGCTCGTATGCATGTGAACTGTAATTCATTATGGTGGAACAAGTAACTCTTTGATGATGAAAAAGAAGGAGTCTAATACATACTGCTTCGTCTAATAAATGTTCGCTTAAAATACGGGAAGTATGAAGCATGATTCTAGCCTATCAGAACTGAAAAACTATCCATGCACTCGTTCACCTCGATATTCCACGCTCCTTTTCGACCAAACCTATGAAGATGATTTTCACCTCAAACAACGCCGAGGGGTACAGGACATCTTTCTCCCTGTACATGACCTTGAGTTCCATCAATTAACATCATCTTCTCTTGCAATCTGTATCTGGTTATCTGTCCTCACTGAAAATCTTAGTCGTGTATGTGGACGTTGTTTTTCTTTTAATTGGTACAGCCAGTCACAGCTACCATCATACCGTCTAATGGTTGACTCTTCTTACTTTCTCTTTTCTCTCTGTCTTCTTCCTACAGCAGTCTTTTTCTTTCTACCGCCTCTTCATTTTAAAGCGGTATTACTTAGCACTCCATGAGTATGGATACCGCTGAAGATAAAACAAATGTTTCGGGTGTTGCCGGGAGAACAAATTATGATCAGTGGGGCAAGAAAACTAACTCCCTCTTAGCCAAACTTGCATTGGAAGAGGAACATGAGTCTATTGAAGCCAAGGATGCTTTAGGCCTCAATGCAAAATACGCCCGATCCGAGGCTGAAGCAGATGAAAAAGAAAAGCGAAAGCGAATGGCCAAGGCTAAAAGGGTCTTAGATAACTACAAGAAGAGGGAATCTAAAAATGTACAACAAATCTATAATCTATTTTCTGAAGAGGAGGAGAAGGAGGATATGACGAAAATTCATCGTGTGAAGTATATTACCCGTGATCTAGTAGACGCAGGTCGAAGAGTTTTAAGTATTACAGACTCTTTTGGACCCGGTCATATTATCCTCACTCAAGACTTATCTCATCTTGAATCTAAAATGAATACGAAGTCCACTAGCACTCCGCTTACATCAAGAGTCGGTGAGACTGAAAATCAAGGAAAGAGTCATGATGATCCAGATTTACCTATTTCCGGTAGCAATGATGAAGAAGAGGAATCCTACAGAACTATACACGGCCTGATCAAATTGTATTTATCCAATCTTCATGATATAACCGTGTCAATACGTTGTAAGATTATTACAGGTTTCGTCGAAATTTCACATTGTAAGAATCTTACTTTGAAAGTTGAAAAAGAGGCGACGATTGCGACAATACAAGCTGATCTATGCTCCCACTTAAATATAGAATTCCATGACGCTCCGTCAGGTAAAAATATCCCCTCGCTAGGGACAGGTTCAACGACAACATTTTGGGGACAAGACAAAGACGATCGTGTCTTTCATGCCGGGGTTTCTCATTTTCACTTAAAGATTTTTCGAGATGGATATTTAGACATGGATACGCAAGCAGATTATATTAATGATGGAGCAGAAGCTGTTGGTAATGCCAAAGCTGAGGAAGTTCAGTTCGTCACGAGCGTCGTTGAAGGATCCCTCTTGACAGAGCGTGTTCTAAGAGCTGGAAGTGCAACCGGGACAACCGTTACAGGTGGTATTGGATCTACTGCCATCGATCGAGGAGGTGCTGCTAGGGCCATGACTGCAAGAGAAATGCAGGAGGTAGAAAAGAAAAAAGCTGGTATGCTACAAACTCTTTCGAGTCAGATAAAAGTCGTGGATAAATCAGGTGTGGAAGTTCCGCCTATCACATCAGTTTCAAATACAGATTCAAACGATGAATCAAACATCGAGGAAGTGGACGAAGTATATGCCGGCATTTCCTCATCAGATATCAAAGCGATAGTTATGGATTGTGATGCACATAAAATGAAAGGTAATGAGTCCTTCGCTGCCGGAGAATATGCGCAAGCGATTCTTCTCTACACGATGGCGTTGGATCGAGCTGCTGAGTTACCTGACCATAGCGATGTGGAACTGGTGAAAAAGGGATTACCCATGGCATGCCCTCTCAAACAATTGTTTCCGAGACACATCGCATTAGCCAATCGCTCCGCCTCTTTCCTAAAACTTGGGCATCATGAAAAGGCCCTAATTGACAGCTGTGAAGCACATCAACTGGAGCCAAACTATGTAAAGAGTATATTTCGAAAGGGTTTAGCTCTGCATGCCATGGGACGTTATCAAGAAGCCTTAGAATCCTTATCGGTCGCACATAACTTGGAGCCAAATAACAAACAGATTAAACAAGCCTTACAATTTGCGGAGGTTCGTTACCAACAAGAATTAAGAAAGCGAATGGAAGGGAATTAGAGACTGTAGAGGACTTTAATTTATGAAAATAAAAATTCAGCTTCCCCATAGCATGAAAAAGCCTCACCCAGCTCCAACTATGCGCTTAACTCGATCTAAGCTACCTTCATTTAATGCATTCTCTCCATATTGCATAAGTTTGCAATCATTCGTAGTATATGGTGGATCTACCCTTATATTATTTAGCACCAAAATCGATTCGCCATCCCAAAAGACCTCATTACAAGCTTTAAGAAGTCTATCAAAAACTGCCTGACCCTCTAGAGAAGCCTAATTGAAAATATTACACTGAGATATTCATAAGGGGGTAGTTTTTCAAGTAATCATTTCGTTTCATCATACCTTATGGTTTATATGCCTAAGGCTCTCCTCTGATATTTTCATGGCTCTGCGTTCTTTCTCCTCAACGGATTTTTTGGTTAAGTTAAGAGATAGAGGAACAGCTATTTCTGCGGCAGTTGCACCAGTAATATCGGTCGAATTTTTATTTAAGGGGGCTTCATCTACGATGACTTTGGATTCCAGAATAGAAGAAGCATTTATAATTCTAATATCACTCGATTTCTTTAAAACAACGGAGTTAGAAGTTTCATCAGTGCAGTAAACAAGACCCGACACGATCTCTCTACCAGGACTGAGAGTTAGCTCAAGCATTGCATTGACTGGGTACAATTGATTCAAGGAATGCTTCGGGGGTACCGCTTTCCCTGGAGTCATGCGATTCGTCCCGATCGGGGTCATGTGGATCTAAATGACGGCAACAAGGACACTGCGACGCCTCCCCTTTAAATTTAAGCTAATCCAGACACACAATAGCTCGTGTTCTCCGAAAACGTCGTGGAAAAATATTGTTTTATGCCTTACTGGAATTGAACAAGTACTCGACGATATTATGATAGATGATGGTACAGCGAGGAAATCACAGTCTCTACTAGAGCTGACTTTACTGTACAGTAGGTTTGTCGTCGGTCCATGCCTGACCGCCTGACCCCAGCCTAACAGTACCTAACTTGTACAGTAGGTCCTACTTACTGGTAGGCCTACTGGGTAGTTTCGTTGATTTCGTTGATGATCATTTTCGAACCTTTCTCCACGTTTTGGTTTTAAAAGAGGCAAGCGGACACAGCGGAACTGATATGTACTACTTACTGTTGGCAATCAGTGACTTCTGATGTTATCTTATGCTTCGTATGCGAATGGAGACTAACTTATTTCAAATAATAGAAAAATCACTTCACTATGCTTTCTGTATAGAAAAACAAGAAAAATTTAAATTTCGGGATAAGATTTTATAAATTTTCCGTAATGAATCAGACGGTAGATTCGAGTGAGAGTTCGATCGAGATATTTCTTCGGGTTCGACCATCCTTACGCAAACCAGGATACTTTCAAGTTGATGACATAGACACGAATCGAATTAACTTCCGATTACCTTTACACTCTGAACATGACGTGGTGAACAACTCAAGGACGCATTATGGATTTCAATTCAATGGAATCTTGGACCAAAATGCAGACCAAGATGATGTCTTTCGACGTGTTGGACTACCAGCAGTTAAGTCGGTCCTTGAAGGATTCAATTCTACAATATTTGCGTATGGGCAAACAGGAAGTGGAAAAACATTTACCATCACTGGTGGGCCTGAGAAGTATGCTGATCGCGGTATCATCCCTCGGTCAATCAGCTATCTCTTCAACGAATTTCAACTTCTCAAAGATCGTGATAATAGAACATTCACATGCTACGTATCATACATGGAAATTTATAATGAAAATGGGTTTGATCTTTTAAAGAAAACTGTCGATTACGCTTTCAGCCATGACATACCTAAAGTGAACATGCTTGAGGATGAAGAAGGACAGTTACACTTTCGCAACCTCTCCATACACAAGGTTGACAGCGAAGAGGATGCATTAAATTTACTCTTCCTCGGCGATACTAATCGTGCTATTGGTGAAACAGCTATGAACCAGGCGTCATCTCGAAGTCATTGTATATTTACCTTAATGATTGAATGTCGAAAGGGTAAGAGTGATACACTGGTTCGAAGTAAACTTAATCTAGTTGATTTGGCTGGATCCGAACGAGTACACAAGACAAACTCGGCTGGGCAAACGCTTAAAGAGGCCCAGTATATCAATCAATCACTCTTTTTCCTCGAAATGGTTATTGTCGCCTTGCACGAGAAATCCTCAAAAGGTGACAGCATTCATATTCCCTACCGCAACTCTATGATGACATCAGTTCTTCGAGATTCTTTGGGAGGAAACTGCAAAACCATTATGATTGCAACCATGTCACCGGAACGAGATCAAACTGATGAGTCAATTTCTACTTGTCATTTCGCCCAGAGAGTGGCATTAGTTAAAAATCAAGCTTATGTTAATGAGGAAATACAACCGGAATTCGTCATACAACGATTAAAGCATGAGATAAGTAGGCTACGGGAAGAGATACGTTTCTTGAAAGGCGAAGATGAAGATGATGACTTTTTGTCACTTGATAGGCTAAAAAAGTTGGAGAAATCCATCCTCGATTACATCGAGGATGAGAATGATGAATCCAAGTTAGACGTCGGGAAAAAATCTTTCGCTGCTATTCATGTTGCATTTTCAGTATTTAAGAAAATTGTTAAGGAGCGACGAAAGGCATCGGACGCCTCGTTTGTTGATGATGATATTGTCACAAACGATTCGTTGTCAACGATTGCAGCTGAATGCACTTCAGGTGATTATCGGCATCAAGTACTATCTCTCAAAAAGACTCTCAAGCAAAGAGACAAGGAAATCGCCATATTGGTAGACATGGTTAAAAATGGTCGTCCTCTAGATATCAATTATTATTGTGATAGCGATAACGTTGACCGTGAATTACCTCAAGAATCTGTCAATGAATCAGACTATTGTAGTCCCGAAATATTGAACGACGCGGCCGCTGCATTTTCATGGTTCCGAAGTAAATATCCAGGCGAAGCGAACATTCAAGAAGATAAAGAACTCTTAAAGGTGCATGTCGCTGAAGTAAGTTTAATATTCTTATTTACATCAACTAACATGGTCACAAGGGTATCTAATTACTCGCTATTCAATCGTCTTAGGCCAAGAGCATAGGAGAGAACATTAAAAAAACAAAAGAAATTATACAAGACCACATGTCCACCATTGAACAGTTACGTCGGGCAACAGCAATAAATCAGCTGTATCAAAATGTAGGGACTCCGGCAATTAATTCTAATGAAGACTATCACAGAGAGGCTATTGAGAAGGAGAAAAACTCCTATTCTGAGTTCATAGCGCGTCTGAAGCAACTAAAATCCATGATTGAAGGGATACAAGCTACCATTGAAAAAAAGCAAGCAAAAATGCAGACTTCGTTCGATAATTGGTATACACGTATATGTCGGCGTCAAGCGTTGTCTGTCACGAGCGCCCAGAATAGCGATCACGAAAAAAAAGACCTAACCGTCGAAATAGAGCCGAGAATGAAAAAGGCTGAAAGCCCAAATAGAGAAGCTATTCAAGTAGAAAGTCAAGTGAATCCCGAAGATGTTGAAATCCCGCCAGGAGTTGTTCTTACTGGTGACCAGCAAACTGATGATGATATTATTGCGTTTTACCGTGCGAAGAGGATGCTTTTGAGCCGCACAAGTGGAAATATAATTCATGTTTAAGTTAAACTGTCTTGACGATGAATGACTTGTGAAGAATAAGGTATTTTTCAGGCGACAAACTTATAAACATCCCTCTAAAAGCGGTCGAATAACTATAGTATTGTCATTCATCTCTCCAAAGTGCTCGTAATCTCGCCGACCTAACATGACCGAACTTAATTTGGTCCTCGAACTTCATCAAGTAAGAGTCTATCGTTCTCTGTCTCGGAGCCGTTTGTTGTTTCATAACGGGGGCTATAATATGATCTGTTTCCGCTTTAAAGCGGATGGTACATGGGATTATAAGATAAAGCCTCTATCACACTTTATGAATATCAGAGATGTTGAACATCACCTACCTTCTGTCCAGCCCATCTTTCTTTTACAAAAGGTTTTTAGTGAGGGTAGATCAGGTTTGTCCCATGCTAAATTCAGCTCAGACTGATCTACAACTGGGTTCATATATGCATGCACTACGTTAGGTGAAGGAAAGGTTTTAGGTGTACTCCATCTCAACCTTGCAGATAAGTGCTTCAGATGAAATTTCTCTTGTACAGAACCAGGGGGAAATAAAACGTTTTCACCGTCTAACCACTGTCGAAACTTCGATAGTCCGTCTAGTACTGACTGCTCCATCGAAAAAGCCTGAAGAATTTCCATTCCGTTGACTATTCCTACGCCTTTCACACCATCTGTATAGTCACCTCCAAGCAGCATGGCCAAGGCTACCAATTCATTTCTCGATAAGCCTAATTTCTTTAATTCGTTTGAATTGTAAGCTTCAACGAAAACTTTGTCATCGAATATATTCTTGAAAACCGTTTCAGCGCCGAATACAAAAGCATCGCTGTCTTCCGTTACAACACCATCTACTAAACCCATCTTCTCCATTGCAGCGCACTGAGCTTCTGCTTCAGCCGGAGCCTGTATGATTGGGAGTCCGAACAGCTGAATCAGCTGCTTCACTTCATCAATGTGCTCGTCAGTTGCATAATCGGTGTCCCTCATGTATTTATTCCACTCATCGCGCAATTCCCATTCCTGACGTTGAAGTCCTTCTAAAGATAAATCGAACGGTATCGATTCTGAAGTTATTACGGCAGTAAATGCCGTAGTTTTCGCCATAGGCGACGACTTCTGTTGCTGAACCAATAATATATCTTCTGCTGTATGTTTGGGTAATGATGACTCTCTGCTCGTAAAATTATTCAATAATTTAATCTCCGTGGCTTCGTTGGAAGAAAGCTCCTCATCTGGTGTTCCCTTCATTGGGTTGCATATATCAGCATCATCATATGAGTTCTCGACCTTCTGTGAGGACAAAATATGTAGGGACTCGTGTAACTTGTCAAAACCATCCTTACTTGTGAGATCAACGATTACTTGTTGCGAATCCTGTTTACTTTCATGGCGTGTTGTACTAACACTGCATAAATGACCCCTAAAAACTGAAGCGTCTTCCTCTGTCGAGTAAGACTTTTCCCCGTCTACCCATTCTACATCACTATCATCATTATTATACAGTGAGATATCGGAAGCTTGGACGTCGTTAGATTTTTTGTTCTCGATTGAGTCATCTACACTCTCAATGAAGATTGGATGCGACTTCGATGTAGTCTGACTGTTGTCTTCCGAGAACCCAGGCATATGTGGTGTAACTGTGTCATGTGTAGATGTAAACGACTTCGCTTGAGAAGCTACGAAGGGAAGACTGCTTTCAGATCGCTCATCCGCTTGGTCTTTGCTAGGGTGATTAAGACAATCAGTTCTCGGAACCGCAAATGTTGAATGATTGCTGTGTACTTCTTTATCCTGAGCGCTATGGTGCATTTTCGAAAACTGTGTACCATTTTCTAAATCATCCTTGCCAACAATCATACTTCCAGCCATTTTCTCTATATTGATCGCTTCTTCGTTCCATGGATCACGAATCGGCAGATGAGACTGACTTAGTAATTTTTTATCGAAAATTTCAGCGTGTGATTCATACAAGTTTATTACAGTGTCAGTCTCTCGAAATATCGAAGACCCTTTTGTCGATTCATTTCTCAGCACGGAAACGTTTCCTTGACCCATATCATAGCCATACGTTTCGTGTTCGTTCACCGGGATGAAGCCACCATCCCACTGTTCTGAAGCATTATAGGTGATCTCTGGTCTAGATGCGCGGGAGAACTCATCTATACACTCATGGACGTCGTAATAGAAAGTTTCCTCTTCAATTGGTTGAGACGAATCCAACACTATTTGATTGTTTATAAGGCTTACTTGGTCCTGTTCACAATCGATGTGGGAAGTAAACAATCCTTGTCCACTGTCTTGAGTAGGAACATTTCGTCGGCTGCTCCTTTCGGACCAACCATCTCCAACTTTGCTGTCGTCAGTCATGAATGACGAGAATAGTGTATCGGCCTTAGACACTTTAAACTTATCGTTCCGACTTTTGCTACCTCCCGACATGGATGCTTGGTGCTGGTGAGGAGTGGCTGCATTATGGATTTGCTTATTTAACGAAACCGTCTTGAGAAAGGATTTTAATTGAACATTTGAATACTCAATCGGATCCGATGCCACAGACATGAACTCTTTACGACTTTTAATCTTTAGTTCTCGTTTAGCTGTTTCGATCATATCCTTTCTAAGTTTCGGAGGTAGTGCAGTGAGTGCCTCAATATCTAAGTTCGCTTGACCATTCTCTTCAGGAAAAAGAACCAACTCTTCCTCTTCCACTTCAGACATGGTAGAGGAAGAGTTAGTTCTTCTACCTGGAGAGAATGAAGTGAACTCACTTATCGAGGCTTTTTCTTCTCTACCTCCGAAACATCGAAAAGAAACTCTATCTGTCGCCATGGACTCTACTTCTGTGTATACTCTATTCTTGTTATTTTGTGTGGATAAATGTTCATCATTCAATTCATCCTCCGTCATAAATCCGGGTGCTAGTGCTATGCCGCTTTTACTACGTTGTTTTGTATCTCCACGAGCAAGGCTCCTACTCAAGTCCAATTCTTTACTCTGTCTCAATTGACTAACTAATAATTTCCTGGCCATCTTCTTGGCAGTCTGTTCCCCATCATCATCCACTCCTCCCAGCCACTGAAGCTTTCTCTTACGTCTGGCGTTGAGTTCCCTTAATTTTATTTCAGGTGTAGCTCCGTCGAAGACAAAAACGGGTAAAATACCGTGGTAAAGTAGCTTGCATATTCGACGTAAGAATCCAATCAAATGAGCGGCTGCTCGGACTTGCCCAGTATCTGGGTCTCTGTTAGCTTTTAAAAACTGGGTGATCCAAATGGATGCATCGATCTATTTATAAGCAAAAATGTAGGAAACGCTGATGTGAACATAGAAGAAGGTTCAAAGAAATAGTTAATCAAGTATTAAAACGTACTGCAAGGCGTTTGTCGGAAAGTGTTTCTATTGAAATCCTGCGGCCTGCAGGTATGAGCAGTGTCCATAGTCCCTTTATACCCATACGGTGAAAGATCGATTGAAAGGATACTGTAAAACGACTTCGGTCGAATAAAGTATTGATCATCAGTCAATCATTTTTACTTTTTCGCCAGATCCCCCTCGGATAAAGAAAACAAGTCGTGCCATAATGCGGGACCTTATAGTGCAGGGGAATGATTTTTAAAAAAGTGTTTTGACAGTGATTCATATTTCATATATCTATGAGAATCTATAAATAAATAAATAAATATGTAAATATATATTACATTATGATACATTTATTTGAAGCGCATTCCCTGCGCATTAAACAGCTAAGGGGAAGGCCCGGCCCCAGCCAGGGATAACGATTCTTGCTACATCACTCAGTCTCTCCAAAGCTCTTAATGAATCATGATCGCCATTCACTGCTGCTCTCCAATACCAAAGAACAGCTTCTGTATCGGACTGTGGAAGACCAGCCCTCGCTTCCTCGAACATTTCACCGACAGAATAGTTGGCAGTTGCATGTCCAAGCTCAGCCGCCTTAGTATACCAATCTAACGCCTCTTCTTCACTGGGATCTACACCACAACCTAACTCTAAACAAAGAGCATATTCAACCATCGCCTCGACATGACCAGCTTGTGCTGCTATTTCAAACCATTCAGCGGCCTTGACAATGTCCACAGGAGCGTTGTAAAGCCCACTTTCATGAATCTTGGCAATATCATATGCAGCCTCGGAATCTCCATGGATGTGAGCGGTTTCAAGCCATTTCAAACCCATCGATGCGTCCTGAACTACACCCATGCCTGTGTTGTAGCATAAAGCTAGCTGCCGTATCGCCTTCGGTAAAGGATTATCGGATAAACTGGCTAGTTCAGTCAAAATCTGAATGGCAAGGTTAGCTTTTGTGTCAGGATGACATTGACCATCACGATTCAATAAAAATATGGCCAATGACCACTTAGCCTCAGTTCCACCATACAGTGTTGAATCTTTTACCATGTCTCTGAAGGAAGTATTGACTTGCGCCATGCGCATAAAGTCATGCCAATCCAAAAAGTTTGTTATTGATGCTAGCAATGCCGTCGGAACCGGCAAAAGCTGGTCAGCGCCACGATCTTGAAAGTAGAGTGGAGGTAATAGAGGGTATTTTTGTTCCATTTTTGTTCGTGGGTGTCTTGGATATAACAAGTCCGATGTATTACAAGGTAAGGAAGGTAAAACAATATGATGAATCGCACTTCGAAGGATATGGTTAACAGTGTTAAAGTGCGTGGTCTTGATCTTGACTTTTTGTACAGTCATGTAGCTACCTATTTTCCAAAGCGGTATTTTGCTACTACGTCACACACTTTCATACAGACGACGGGGCGTTTGTTTAGGCGTTGTTAGCATTTTAGCAGTACGAAATGACTGGTGCACAGTTCCGGTACTGTACAGTACGTAAAGTACACCAAAACACCAAAACGTTGGTGACGTCACTATTTGTAATGAAGTACTACTGTACTGTACTACTGTACACCTGTGAGTGCCCGAGGCCGGTTGGAGAAAACAAAAATTTCTAAGTTAGCTATAAACATTCAATAATGTTTAATTATTTATGCTAAATCTAGTTAAAAGTTTTTTGTAAACTCTTGTGTAAGA
>Ga0169931_10006962_pt1 | contig 16891 bp, 7 predicted proteins | sample Kivu_15m_20L_FD_129675 | JGI IMG/M metagenome (GOLD analysis project Ga0169931, IMG submission 129675) | Freshwater microbial communities from Lake Kivu, Western Province, Rwanda to study Microbial Dark Matter (Phase II) - Kivu_15m_20L... | ecosystem: Environmental > Aquatic > Freshwater > Lake ...
CCTTTTGATATCTGTTTTGAAGTTGTCAAACATACTTGACTGAAAACCTGTATTTTCAGGCTAGCCATTAAGTAGTGTCTTGTTAGCTTTTTAACGATTTTGAAAATTAGTTGGGTTTAAACTACTATTCACATCTTTTGAAAAAGCTTTACTATTTTTTTATATTCCCATTGATAGAGCCTTCATCTTCTTATTATTGAAATACTTTTATAGTTTTTCACAGGCCTTAAGTAGATTATTGAGTTGACTTTAAGCCGAATTGACTTTTTCATCAGGGCTTTAAATTCTGCTATTCTAGGCTTCAACGTATCTAAAATGCTAGCTTTTCAAAGACTCTGTAACTGCATTAAGCTATTTTTCGAAATCAAACTGCTTTAATTTTGCCTTGCATTACATAATTTTGATTCTGCAAAGAAGTTCGTGGTTATCTTTTTTGTTCGCTGAAAGCAAGCTTAGCATCGGTGTGAACTGAGATATATAACTATTTTGAATTTGCAGCTATTTTCTTTCTTAGTACAACTTATCTCGGTATTCTTATAGGCATCTTAGTGACTATTTGTAATAATTAATAGCTTCTTGCCAACATTAGCAGCATCGATTGATCTAAGCAATATAGTATTAAAGCATATGGCTTTAAGAATGAACTTTGTATTTGCTTTTCTCGTCGTTTTTCAGGTACAATTGATTAAAAAGCATTTTCGCTTATTCAATACGGTCAATTCCTGTGTTTTTTTATTTACTAATACCGTAAATGATGCCTAGATTGCACAATATTTTGGCTACTACAACAGACTTATCTCCACTTGTAAACTTAAACATTTCGTAAGACTATTCAAAACTTTTCTTAGCTTGCTCCATCTTTTTCCATCTAAGATACAAAATTGCATAGTAATTTAGAGAATTCGCTATGTCACTGTGCTGCCCTTTATGAAGTTTAATGATAAAAGAATGATATAAGCTAAGTTTTGTTTAGGCATTCTAGAAGTGAGTTAGTGAAGTAAAAGTTCTGCCTATTTGCAGCTCAAGTTTGAATCTGTGATGATATTTTTAAAGCTAGTTTTTTGTTAGAATTTATTTTAGCATATTAAGGCCTTTTTCAAAGCATTTTAATGCATAACTGAAGTGACCCAAATCGAGATAAGAAAGACCCATCGTATATAAAGTTTTACTGATAATAGTATGTTTAGGCTTATTTCGATATGGAACTACTTTTATTTGTTACCTTAGCAAATCAACAGAATGCTGTGAGTCTCTGATTTCTCTATTGCATTGAGCTATATTGATCATCGATTAAAAGCATCGAGGGTCGTTTTAGCCGTAGTTATGTGTATTACTCATAAAAGATTTTTAGTAATAGTTTATTGCACTATTAGTCGATTTTGTAGAATTCGATGTTTTTTAAATAGAAGCTAACATGTCGTAAGTACGTGGAATATTTTCGTCTTTGTCTGAAGTCAGTCTTATGTTGATCAAAGATGCGGTAAGATCTTATATCATTTTTTATTTGTTTTTTTAAAAAGTTGATCTCAGTTTTTAAAGCTATGTTTTTCTGACCTTTATTAATGATTCATCATAACTTTTTTATTAGATTAACTTTTTCAGTTTATTTTAAACTTCATCATAACGTTTATCTAGCTATTAACGACTGATTTATTGTTCGCTTTCAATCTGGACCCTTATTTTGGCCATAAGACTGTAAATAAGAGTTTTTTCGAGCAAAACTTGTTTTTAATTATAAAACGATATTTAGACCTATTTTTTGTCAATTTTCTATATTATAGCATCTGCTTTTTTCTCGCATTCTATCAACGCTTTCATCATTTACTAATAATTCTGTATCGATTATTTCAAATGGACAAGTTGCATACCTATTTCTAAATCCTTAAAAGCTATATCGAAATTCCACTCGTCTTATTTCCTAAGAACATTACTGATAGCCTCAGAAGTTTCTTCAAGCTGGGCTTCAGCGTCATCAAATTTATCCAAACTAGCACCAGCTTAAGAGTATTTCTGCCTTATATCGATTGATCGAATCATTTCTTACTTATCGTTTAAAACATTTTATAAAAAAGAAGTTCCGAACTCTGTTTTCACTATTTTCTTTTTATCGTCGTTGAGAAGCATGGTCATCGTTTATAGGGCTTTTGACGGCTAGCCATTTTGAATAAGAGCTTATGATTTGTTGATAATTAACTAAAGTTGTTGTGCGCTTCTTTTCTGTCCCTTAGCTTATATTATTTTTGATTCATAGTATTCCACACTTTTCTGGGCCTAATTGCTTTTCAAAAAAAGTTGTCCAAGGTCCATTAACTTATGTTTTTCACCCATAAGCTATCTGTATGTATAGTATGCCATAAGGTCTTGCTTATTAAGAGTTTTTTAAGGATCTTGACAACTCAAAAGATTGAAGATTGTACCGTATTTTAGCTTAAAAATCTAGCAATCTTAGCGCTTATAGCTATCTTAGACTTTGAAAATACTCAAAGTATTAAATAAAATTTAAGCTTAGTTGTATCGAGAGTAGTCTACTAAATTAACAAAGCCGTAATCATTTTCAAATATTGAAGGGTCAAAACCTTCAGGAATATTTTAAAACTATATTTCTATTATTTTCTTAGGCTATTTAGCGAACTTTTTAGCCACATTGAAATCTAATGAAGTAGAAACAAAGCCATGAATCTATATATAATTACCTTTGCAGCTAGAAAGATATGCTATTTAACTCTCAGACAAATTGACGCCTCTATATACTCTCATTTGAGATCTATTTTTAGCTTTTTAAAAGGAAAACTGCTTTCTATAAATATTTTTGATAGCATGAAACATTTTATTGATCGGCTAACCTATAACGAAGAACTCTTATGGTGTTTTTGCAACCCTCAAAGTATTGTTGAGACACTGATAAAAAAAATAATCTTCGGTGTAAAACTTAAGAATATCGGTATCTCCAAAAGGGTATTTCATATAGTAATCCATAGCATTAATGTCCTTAGTGGAAGTGTATGATGTCTGGCATTGTTCTATAAATCTTTTTTTAGAAAGCTACATATCGCTAGGATTAAGATGAAGATTCACCATCGCATAGATGTTATTTCGATAAGCTATAAGCTCAGCTTTATCTTTGCTTCTCAGTTTCATGAAATTAGGAAATCTAATTTTATTGACCACGGTAGATTATGTTTCGATATACATCTTTTCCATATCTTCCTGCATCAAGTTCAGAATTTATTTATAGTTGTCATCGACCATATGAACTTTATAGTTGTTTTTGTTGTTTCTTAATTTTTTTAGGGCCTCAACGCTTTTATCTATTACTGCATAGATGTGCAGTATGTTTGGGTCATTGAAGATTTATGGGAAAAAAAGAATAGCTGATTCATCGAGGGCCACTCTGCATTTGTACTACTTGGTCCAATATTGAACTTACTAATAGCGAGTGCAGATAGGAACTTGAGTTGGATCAGTTAGTCCGCTTTTAGCATAAATTTTTTAACATTTTGCCTTGAGCTATTACAGTTATTTTTAACGTTTTTATGATCGCTAACTTTATGCAAGCCCTACTTTATCAATTTTCGGGTGGACAAATAACCATAGATATTTATTGCGTTGGAAAATTAGTTGGAAAAAGTTTTAATGAGGACGACGAATCACCTATTTTCTCAGATTGACATCAACGACATCTCTATTGCGTCCCCTGTCTCGATCGCTAGGCAAAGTTCGAGGTCGAAAGACATAGTCCTAGTTTTACTCGTAGCTCATTTAAAAGATATATCAGAGTTAAAACATTCTAAATATTAAAAATAGTCTAGATTTTAAGATAAATAAGCTAAATACGCAATCAATTTCAATGCTCTTATTTTATTGTAAGTGACAAATTTGCTTCCATTTTGCTTTTTTTGTACTTGTTTATCAAAATTTACTTTTCAAAAGCTTTAATCAATTTTTGCTTGTATATAGATTCTTTTATTTTTCGGTTGTTTTAAAGATTTTCTATGATTTTTACAGTGTTTCTTAGCTTCAATAAATGCAAATACGGAGCTTATTTGATACTTTTGTTCTTATTTATTTCAAGATGTTTGATCTAAAACTCGCAAATTTCTTTCTTTTTATTTACTTGATTCAAAGGCTTCTTAACAGTTTTTGATTAGTAAATCATTTGCTTTAAAAATTATTTATCATATTTATTAAATTTTTGCCTTTCGAAGAACTTTGATATACTTTGATCATCATAATTTTAAGGATTAAAAATGATTTATTCGATTGATACATCTAGCTAACTCTATGTACTTCCTTAATATATCGTAGGTTGCTCTTCATTTTGATCAAGGCCTTTTTTTACTATCACTTAATATTCTCGCTTCATTTTATTGGCAAATAATTGTAATTATATCAAATAACTGCTATATATCGATCAAGAATCTTCCCTACATTCTTTATTCTCTAAGTTTTTTAAACTCTAAAGTTTTGTTTATGAAGCCGTATGTCTTTAAATAAAAGAAAACAAATCAGCTAATTTCGAATGATAAATATATGTAAAAGTTCATAAGATTATATGATGCTTAAATTTATTAGATTGTGACAATAATTAGATGAAAAATAACTTGAAACCAATCCCTAAACGCAAAACGAACCATTAAACATCTAAATAAGAAGAAATATAAAGCGACCAATTATTAAAAAATCCTTTCAAAGTGAGCAAAATAAGAACAACTATGCATATGGGAAAACTAAATTAGAAATTTCCTCTTTCCTCGCGTAGCTAAGCTGCAACAAAATAGTTGTATTCCGAATTGCTTATACAACAAAAATTACGAGGCCCGTAAAAAAATAATGAAGATACTCCTGGTAAAAAGATCTATTTTGACTATGCAGATATAGTTAAAAAATAGATTTAGATCAAAGTTCATCATGATTTAACACCTTAAAAAGCCTAATCGCAGGATTCTAGCTGTTAAAAGTAAGCTAAATAAGATATATAATGCAACAGTCAGTTCACTTAATACAGATCTTTCTAGAAAAAACACAAAAGTGTGTAAAAATTTACCCATCAAAAAGCTTAACAAGAAGCTTACTAATTAGCAAAAGCATATATTGAAGAAAAAATGGCAGAAATACAACTTTAAAATGAACAAGATAACATTGTTAGACCAGCATAAATGTATGCACTTAACCATTCCAAAATGATAAGCCAAAAATCTTCATTTTTACCTCCATTTTCATTTACTAACACTAAATGGAGATCAAAAAGTTAACTTTTTCAAATAGACAAATGGAAATAAAAGTACGGGTATCTTAAAAATATTGGTTCTGTTAAGCATCTCAAACACATTTAAAGTGATCAAATCGATCCAATCAAGAAATCTATAAATAAACTTTAGAAGCTTAAAGGAAAAATATAGTTAAGAAACAATCAAGATTTGAGACAATTAATATAATTAAATGCACAAAATAGTGAATCTCTAGCTAGCAAACTTAACAAAATAAAATTAAAGCCGTTTTTTAATTCAAGACATTTTTAATAGTTACAAACCAACAAAAGTTAGCAGCTAAAGAAAGTAAAAATAGACAATCGGCAAACAATTTATGGGCTATCTAAGCAAAATGAAAACAATTAGATTTCTTTAAATGAAATGATATCTTACTAGACATCAAATTAAATTTTATACAAAGGTTAAGAAATAGTAATCAAAAAGATGTATAAAGATTCAGCTACATAAAATTAAGAAAAACAAGATATTCTAACTCCTGTCGATTAAGATTCTAAGTAGTCAAAAGATTTATCTCCTACTAAGAGTCCTAAAAAATATACAAACGGATTAGATTTACAAATATCAATAAGTAAATTAAACCTACTAAAAGATGAATAAACATCTCCTAAAAAATTAAAAATTGACTACCTGTCCAAACCAAAAGATCAAAAAATAATCAAACAACCCCCAAAAAGATTATAATTGCTTGAAATTTTATAGCAAGGTCCTTAACGATGGTAGATGGCTGCCAGTCGATAAGCGAATGTATAATAGTAAACGGATGTAGGGTCATACTTGAGATTGCAACGGATCAAATAAGAGTAATAAATACTTAAAAAGAAAGATAGGTTGAACAGTATTTTATAAAATTTTGATGAAGAAAATTAGTAAAAATAAAAGGTTTAAAATTCGTCGCCGGTTCTTGAAACTTAGTAACAATTGCTTATGCCTTTTCGATATGAATCATGATAATCTATAATCTAACTGCTGTGTTTAGGTAATATATGCTTGTAAATCTATATTTATAGCATTTTTTATTCATATTTTAATCTCTGATTATCAAGATGTGAGCTATTCTATGTCATTTTGTTTGTCTTTGTTGAACTAAATTTCATAACAGGTCACAAAAATTTAGCCACGAGGGATGTCTCCTACATCGATTACTACTTTTTCTCCAGGACTCATTGTGAAATAATTGTCGCTTAGATTCATCTGCAAATAGTTATCATTTAATTTTCTGTATATCCATACGTAGCTTGCTAAATACTTGGTCGTTATGGTAAGTTTAGAGCCCTCTATTGAGTACGTCAGTTGCGGGTCAAAATTAGGTCTGTTTTTCATAGTTTTGAAAAAAGTCAAGTGGTTGCTTTAGAGACTGTCTACTGTTTTTAGAGCTGTTTTTATAAAACCGGAATCTGTGTAATTATGAACTTCTTTAGCAAGTAGTCTCTTGACAAAAACTCTCTAAAATGGATGCACAGTCTTTTATACAACTGATTTAATTTTAGTCGTTTCTCCTTTATATGTCAAAATTTAAATCAAACACTGGCATTTGAAAGTTTTGTTATAGTCATTTGTTATGTAAACAGCATAATCTCCAGTTTTTTAGTGATAGACATGCATAAGAAGTTGCTAGTGCAAATGCCTGACCCTGTAGTGCGCGGCCTTGTAAGTTCCATAGTAATCCACCGTGGCCCAAGAACTAACCGGCCAAACATCGTTCATTTGCCAATAAAGACTTCCCATATTGAAAGGCTTATTCAATCTCAAACTGCTAATCGCAAGCTACAAAGCATAGGCCTGCATTACTTGAGAAAAATAAGCAAATCTCGTTATATTAGTCGTCGTGCCTGAGTAGTTGAACGTATAACCAGGGAGATACTTGTCACCAAAAGGATGCCTTTAATGGAGTCTCATTACTTAACTATCGATAAATCTATCTTAGATTCTTGTGAATCTTTGAATAGAGGAAATTTATGGCATCGATTGCATACCATATTAAGAATTAAATCTTCCGATAAACTATTAGTATTCTTATATAGGAAAACTACCACCCCAGACTCTCCAAGAATGGATGTCTCCAGAAGCTATAGATTTTGTTGTCCAAGAAGATTGTGAAGGTGATGTCTCCCAGTAGTAAACAGAAGGATGCTCTTATTTTAGCACTCGAGGTAATACTCCTTGAAAAATGTCTTAATACATTCCTACTGCGAACTTTTTCTGTTCTTAAGTCAAATCTTTTTGCCAACCCCATTCTTGCCATCCTATCCAAACTTAATTGTTGCCATTCCAGAGACCTATCGAAGGATGATGTCTAAGTCTTTTCACATTGTCTCTCATCTCAGCTTCGATGTTCGATAGTATATCAGATGAAGACGGGTATAGTGCGCAAGCGAACATGAGGTCATGCCAGATAAGTATTCCATTTCTATCCATTTATTCATAGAAATCATCTTTTTAAAACTGACCTCCTCCCCATAATCGGATCATATTGAATCTTGCAAACAAAGCGTATTATTTAATCTTCTGATATGTCCTGAGATTTGTACGTGCCATTGACATTTAAGGTGGAATATAGTTGCCTCCACGCATGAAAACATCATATCCATTTAAATTGAAAGTAAAAGAAGTCTCGTTTCCAGCTTTATTAGATTATTGAATAACCTTTATAGTACGAATTCCCGTGGTCATTGATCTTGTAACAACTTCTTTTGTGTTGAGATTTGTAATATTAAAAGAAATATCGATTAGATTGGGCTGGCCGAGATCCCATGTCCACCATACATAAGACCAGATATCTTTGTTAATTATGAAAGGTAGATCAACAGTAGTACTTATCGCTGATTTTACTTAAAAATTATTGCTTTTGTAAATAACTTTATCTGATTTAATAACGGAAGCTGATACTTCGTAGGTTGCTCGGGCATCTAAATTGAAGAGATCCATTGAAATCTAACAAGATATCTATTTTGTTGTCTTTGTAATAGGACTATGAATAAATTTGAAATTTTTTGTCTAAAGATCGTTGTAGAGAACCGCGTATACTTCTTTCCAGATACCTACAGACAGGACACGAGGTCCCCAATCCCATCCGTATTGATAGGCAGCCTTTCGAGTGAAAGAATAGTTAGCTGGAAGATGGAATCCATTTTTTTGTTAGAATATTTTAGCTTGATTTTGATCGTAAATCGCCGAAGAAGCAAATCTAACGATCAGAGTGTTTTGTGCAAGAAAAGTAACCGGAACTTCATATCTTCTGAACATATTGTTAGCAGACAAAATAATTTTTCCATTAAGTTCGACCTAGGCGTGAGTATCTAATCCCTAAAAAATTAAAAATTGATTTTTGAAGTTAGTCGAACTTACATTAAAAGTCGTTTTGTATGTGGCCGACTGTGTTTAAAAATCGTAAAATTGAAGAAAATTGTCTCTGAAATAAGGATCGTTGCTCACTAATTTATTGTCAATAAGATCCCAAGCTAGTGAGGATGGGATCCTAGCTGGGTACCACCCTTTAGCCTTTTCGTAGGTGAAATTCCAGTTAGTTAAAGAGTTTTTGATTCTACAGAGAGCTAATGCCACTAAGCAGACAAGTAAGATGACTCGCATGTTTAGTTTTAATATAAGATATGATGCATGCTGATATAATTTTGAGTATAAATATGTAATCTTCGGCCACATGGGTGGCAGTCAGACAATCCGTAGTAGTCACCGTCTTCCTTTCTTACCTAGTACACGATAGTCTATTCAGCTTAATTTCACGCTTCAGTGGATGGCTAGACAAAGCAAATAATAAAAAATCACTATTAGAATACGAAATCTGCATTTCAAAGTTTTTCTTTATGGTCTGGCAGGTATTTTTATATAAAATATAGGTCTTTTTGGATGTAATTTGCTACAAGGAGGTATATACATGGCTCTACTTTGCTGGGGAATTCTACTTTGTATAATTGTTCTCCATTATCTAAATTTCAAAGACACGGATGCCAAAAAAAGAGCAATTGCTGACTTCATTTACTACGGACTTCTTATAGCTTGGTATATCGGTGTGATAGTAAACTACGCCGTCCCGAGCTGACGTCAAAATGTTACTAAAATGTTGATAGAATATCATTTAAAGTCTATGCCTGGCACATATCTAAATCTAGAGTACCCAGCACATCCTGCTTTTTTGCTTAGTTTTGCACCATTCTTGCCTTCTTTTTAAAAATTTGACCATTAGATTTTACTACTAATATCGTTTTTCTACTTTACTCTTGATTATCTGTTTTCAGAAAAATCTTTATTACTACTGTTTTTGTTTACTGAAGTTCTTTGGCTCGGGACGTACAGATCTCTTATCGGCGACGGTTCTCGAGAGTTGAATTTATCCGATGAATATTTAAATTTGATTTAGTCTTGCGTAGATTGATCAAATTTATTGAGCCGAGAACCTGCAATATTGCTTGAATCCACTGCTTCGGTCTAGGCCTGTACCCCCATAGACTTTTTATTGACAAGTCCTATGATACATCTCAAGTGTTAGATTTGCTATTTATCTTTTTAATGTTGTTGTCGAGCTCTAAATAGATCAGCTTTCAATCTTTAATGCTCGATGTTTTTGTATTGAACTATCTAGAGTAAATCTCTGTATTTTTGCTATAACTAACGGTATCTTTCTTAAAACACTTAAAGCTATGAAGAACGGCCAGCTTTTTCTAAGGATTGATATGGCTGTTGACTACTGTATTTAGTTTTCTTGCCGATTTCTTCGCCCTTTTAAGTTTTCATAGTTCGACTGATTTCTGCATACTATTTTTCTTGAAGATTTTTGCTGGAATAGCTTCCGATAGCGCTTCTGCGCATTATTTGAATGCGATAATATAATATAAGGAATGATCATTTAGCATGTTGTTTACGGTAGTCTGCGATATGATCCTATATATCATCTCGACTCAACGAAAGCTCAAACATCTATTGCATGAAAAAATCGACATTTAGTTCGTTGAATTAGTCGAAGTTTTTGAGTTATCGGACTATCTTGTCTCCAGCAGTCAAACTTTTGATGCTTTTCTTTTTCATTTTGAGTATTTGCAGGGCTGCTCGATAGATTATTTTTTCACCTGTGTTAATGGCACCTCACCCTCTAGTAGGTAGCATTCGAGTATTCTAAAATTTATACAAGCCGGCATACAGTTGCAAAAAAGAGTAATAAACCATGAAGATGCATAGATCAGTGGCTCGATGTCATACTTTTTTAAATGACTATGCAATTTTGGGTAGAATCTTCGTGTTAGTCCTAAATTTTAAAGAAAATACTGTCAAGAGTATACATTTTTTAATGAAGGTAGTCCAAATTGTTCATAAGTATCTTTTGTTGTTGCCAGTGGAAGATATGATATGCAACTTTAAAGGCATCTTAGTCGTTAAGTCGAAGCAAAAGTGTCCCAATAACAAAATTCATGCCTTTATGACTTTAAATGTACCTTGGCAATATCCTAGCCCTTATATTGACACTGCTAGCGCATTTAAAACTGCTTTCATTCGAATTCCAATATTTTTAGCATCTTTGTGTTATGGAAAAGTTCTTTCCATATCTAGATCGATGTCTCTGATCGAAACACTGCGATTTCTCATCTCATCGAAACTTCCGTTTGATTGTTTAATAATAGCAGGCCACACTTTGCTTCTCAGGGGGTCTGAAATGCCCGCTCTAACTGCGTTAATAAGGCGCTTATCTCCTTAATAATGCGATGAAACTAATACATTTAGCTAAGGCAGAATAGCTTGCCACCTCTAAAAACGCTCTTTTTCTGCTTTCTAATCGATCAAAAAATTAATTACTTGATTGCTTTTTTATTCGATTTTAAAGCCGTTTTTGTCGTAGCTCGAGCTCATTTCCGCTTAATCCTATTGCATATTTATATATTAATTGGCTATTGTATAAAAATATTTATGTCAAAAAGTGAGGCCGACGGGATTTGAACCCGCAACCGTTGGATTTGGAGTCCAACGCTCTACCGTTGGAGCTACGCCCTCTTAGGTTACTCGATTAATCTAAGAATCTTCTTCTTCGATTGAGATTCCAATTAGACTCGATTTTTGTAATTAGAACAGTATACATAAAATAAATAAAAAATTATAAAATCAAATTTAATTTTAGACTTTATCAAGTAAATACTCACTACGCTCTTAATCATGTTTTTCAGTCTTATAATTGACTGCCGGTAACATAATTTCTTGCTATTCTGATACCGATATTTTACTTTGAATACCAGCAAGCTATAACAAAGTACCGTTATATGACACATACTCAAATATTTTTTAATGATCGTTATCTAGTTGTTCCTACAAAAAATTTAGATAGTTAGAGGCATCTACTTTGATCTTTTGCTTAAATTTTTGCTTTTCTGCCACTAAAACCCATTTCATTTGATCAAGAAAAATCTTTATTTGAAAAGTCTGACCATCAATCTCTCTTTAGCCATTAAAAAGTACTTCCCTTCTTTGCGCTGAAGTTGCATATTATTTATCCAACTTTCCTATCAAACTATGAGACTTGACTGAAGTTTTTTGACTTTGCTTGCTTTCTCTGCAAATATCCTTTTGTAATCGATCATATTAATATTGTGAATCTTCTCTTGTCATTATTCTTTATCTGATTCTATTATAAGTAGGTCTTTTGCTGATTTTTTGTAATTTTTATAAAAGTATGCGATTACTTCTTTCAATTTATGTATTTTTTTGTTACTAAATCCAATATTTTTTTTATTTGTTTAGACCTACTTTACCGTAGTTATAGTGATCTCCGAATATTTTCTTTTGATAGTTTTTACGTTGTTATTTTATTACTGATCTCATGCGTATTTGATTTAGTTTTATCATCTTTAGCTAATCTGCTTCGTTTATGTTAAATGATTAGGTTTCAAATCGCTGAGAATTTCTGTACATCTATGATAAAAATATATAAAAATTTGAAAATTTATTATTCATAATACTCAATACAAATCAAATAAGAATTTTAACAAGCGAAAAATCTAGCAAATCTATTCTTTCTGCTTTTTTGACTTACCAAAGGGCTAACTTGAATTTAAATTTATCTTTTGTAGCCAAATATTCTACAAAAACTCGAATCAAAGAGGGCTCTATATTGAAAAAGCATTGTAATTCTTAATCGATAAGATCGCTTTTCAGAAATAAATCGTTTATGGTTTTCACATGTTTCGAACAAAACATTTGAGTCCATATTTTTAGATATTATCGATCTTTGATCCATCTTTTTATGATAACATCATTAAGTCTATTGTAGTTTATTGCAGTATATTTTTTGAGAGCGTAAACTATTATTTTATCATTAGAAAGAAGATTTTGATCGATGTCTTTCATAAAGTAACTATTTTCTTTCAAAAAATGGTCTAAAGAATATAATTTTTTGACAATATGTTTAAACAAAGCAGTCTTATCTTATCGAAATTAAGTCATAAAAGTTTTGCTTATATCTGAAGGTCGATTCAATTTAGGAACAATATTAAGTTTTTAAAACATTATTATGGAAAGACTCAAAAACTTCTAGCTTTTTTTGCAAATTTTTGATTCATTTTTATAGAAAAAAGATCCAAGTAAATTATATAATGATTCAATAGTAATTTTTCCTTATTTTAGCAGATGAATCTTAGAATCAAATAACTATTGATGTGATACCTCTTATTTCATTTAATTTTGGTTGTTATTTATCTTTGATCCGATTATTGCAAACAAATCTGTTGTCTATTAACAGTTATTTTTTGAGTCATAAAATGTTTTCATAAACTATTACAAAGATAACTTAAAGTTGCTCATCATGTATAAGTCGTACAAAAACTGACGACTTTCAGTTGTTTGATCCTTTTCTGTAATAAAAATATTTATTTTAGAATACAATAGTTTTTAGAAAGTTAAGGATGTTTAGTAATCGAGAATATTTGAGTTTACAAACAGCCAATATAAAGAAAAAAGGTATATTTTAGATTTAGTAGACAAAAAATATGATGAATTTATTTTCTAAAACAGATATTTGTCTAGATATTAATACATAGTTTTGAAATCTTAGTCAAAAAATTAAGGTAAAGCTATTATAGGTCTAATAGTAAGCTTTAAAAACTCATAAAATTAATTTTTTATAGAGGATTTAGCTTAAAAAGCTAAAGAAACATACATAGACGCTAGTAGGTTTTAAAAAGAGGGTTCTTTTATCGATTAAATGGACTATAAACAAAATCTTTTTGAAGCTAGTTTGATTATAAATGACAAATAATCTTGTTCTTAAATCTAAGGCTTAATTTATGATTCAATTAAAGATCTATTTTAAAAATTTTTAAGAAAAACTGATATAATTATGACAGTAGGGGTATAAAACAGGTTTTATTATGCAGTTTTTATTTTGATTTGTTTTAAATCTACATCATTTCTAAATAAAGAAAAGTTCAAGTCATTTTTGCTATTTAAGATCATCAATAAAAAAGTCAGCCTAACAGCTAAATGAGAAGGATCGTCAGTATTACAATACTCATCGTAAGTTTGTCTATATATCTGTTTAGCTTATTTTTAAAATTTGCTTGCATTTCGATCAAAAATAGTTTTTAAGAGATAAAATCGAAAACTGAGTTTTTCATTGATACTTTTGCTGCTATAAAGAAATTATTAAATCACAAGAAAATAGCAATCTTTGATTAAAATAAGAAAATCTAAATGCCTCATATCTTTATTTTTTTATTGAGTTTTTTTTAGTAAATTTATAAATCCTTTTAATTGAAAACCACCCTTGCTACTCAAATTATCAATTTTTGTAGAGATCTATGCATAATTTTTAACATTTTTGTTTTTTATTAGCTAATTAAAGTCATCTCTATACACTTTTTAGCTTATCTACACTATGCCACTAATCAAGAATTTGTATTTTTACTAAGTAGATATTCTTAGATTAGAGCTAACTTTCACAAGAAGATAATATTTCTTGAAAAACATTTAGTTTTGATTATAAGGGCAGTTGATAAGCCATCGAAGAAAGTTACTAATAAATCTTTCATACCCATTTTTATCTAAAGAATCTAAGTTCGCTAAGCATTTATCGACTAAAAACTCAGATTATTGCATTTATTTACCACTCAAACAGTTGTTGATTTTGTTAGTGAATAAATCAAACTATCGAAAAATCTAAACTATTTGTAGATTCATCTCTAATCAATTATAAATCTACATATCATATTTAATGAAACTTCTCTGCTTGGCTTTGTTTGTAATCCTGGCTCTCTCTTTCGAAATCCACAAGACTAGAACCTATCATGAAAATGATGGTTCTTTCAATGCGGGTGTTCTCAAAAACAACTATCCTATTCGACTTGCATGGATCAACCGAAGTCCATACTGGTATGGTGACAATATAGCTAAAGGATGGGGAGTCCCGGGTTATGCTCCTGATCATCTTTTTAATTATATCGTTCTTACCTTCTGGAGCTGTAATGGAGCTGCTAAAGATATGGTGCAGATGTGGAGAGATGCTAAACTTTATTTCGGAGATCAGACTAAATTCGGAAGCACTACAGCTGATATCCAAAAAAGTTTAAGAGCTATTTACAACAAAAACGGAATCAAGATCATGGCAAGTGCTTTCGGAGACTCATAATTCCCTACAAGTGCAGGCTCTGATCCTGACCAATGCGGTAGAAAATACGGTCAGTTCATCATTGACAACAATCTCGATGGTGCTGACGTAGATTGGTAAGACAACGTGGCCATGAATAAAGGAAAAGGAGAATAATGGTTGATAACTTTCACTAAGGCCCTCAGGGAAACAATTCCTGATAGAATCATTACTCACAGCCCTCAAGCACCTTACTTTAAGAACGAATATTATGTCAACCACGGATACATTACTATTCACAAGGCAGTTGGAAGTCTGATTAACTTTTACAATGTTCAGTTCTACAATCAAGTTGATTCTAGATATGACACTTACGAAGAGTTATTCATCCATGCTAGCGGTGAAGATTTCAATGGAACTGCTGTGTAGGAGATCGTCAAAAGAAGAATTCCAGCAAGAATGTTGGTGGTCGGAAAACCATGCCTACCGCAAGATGCCAGCAATACTGGATACATGGAGAAAGGAAAACTTGCCTCTGCTATCAAAAGAGCCTATGACTAACTCGGCTGGTATGCTGGTGCTGCTTTCTGGCAATACGCTTCAGACACTACTGGCGACACCATCAAAACAGTGGCAAGCTATCTTATTGAGCGATGCAAGGAGGACAAGAAATGCAACTGATCCTTATCACAATCAATCCATCATAATCAAATATGTATAACTTTTAAAATTAAATATTGATCAATCATAATTCATTCAAATATTCAACTTTAGGCTCTCCTATTCGCCTGATCGATCAGAAATACAGACATCTTTTTTAATAAGACGACCATGGCACGCATTCAAACATGAACCAAATATATCTTTTTAGCTGTTTACAACTAAGTACATGTTTATTTAGCATTTTGAGCACGCTGTAGGCATCCCGTTGGAGCATCTTGTGCATCCTACGCTGCAACTTGAGCATTTATTTAAGTCATCAAGATAAAAACTTTATTAACAAAGAATGTTTCTGTTTAAGAATTTGAAAATTAAAAATCCGCCTCCGATTATTAGTCCGACTATCAAGAAAAGAATCAAAAGTTTGCCTTTGCTGCCAACTCTGCGAAACTGCTTTTAATCTTTATTTTAGAATGATATTTTTGAGGATCTTTATATGATGTCGTTTAGGTCGGCAACACTAGCTGACTGAGTAGTCGCTCCTTATGAAATTTTAGAAATCAAAGGAACTATTTTTGATTTTACCTAAGAGATCTAAGCCGAACCTGAAAGAAGATAATTGACTATTGGCACTATAGTATTTACATAATTTTTGCCAAAAATTTCTCTTAAATGGCTCTACTTTTAATCATTGTTATCAGGCAAACAAAGCGATTCCATAAGATTCTTTTTAATCCAAAAATCAAAAGCTGTATGAGTTTCTTAATTTGTATTACTGTTTTTGAAATAAACAGCAGGATCACATATAACAAACTAGCCTGATTCTGTTATTCCGATTTGATTCATCTGAAACTCAGGCAGACTGTTTTTGTTTATCCATTCATAGCTATTGACTAAAAACTATATTAATTTTAGGAAGAATTTCTTTTATAAGGTCTCATTGCATTCTTTTTGTTTTATTCGAAGGTATTAGGACACTAAAATTATGTTAAAAGGTGATCTTATCAGATAGCTTACCCCTTGAAATGTCCTTTATTTTGCAATAAAATTTATCGATGGCAACAATTTTTGATATTTTTTAAGAGTTCTTTCGACGATGCAGTCCGATATATGCATATAGGAAGGCAGTTCAACAGTCCTTAAAAAATATTTTTAAGAAGTCACTGAGTCTCTAAAGATTGAGTAAAGATGATAGACGTCTTCCTAATTACGTACACGAACTAAACGATTGCCGTATACTCTTGAAACAAATGACTCAAGTTCAGTCATCAAATATTAATTATAAAGACGGTGCTTCTTGCTAGTTATAAAAAGAATAAAAAAAATGAAGAGCTATCTAAAACATATAGATTAATTGATATTTTTGTTTTGAAAAAATTATTTA
>Ga0169931_10006963_pt1 | contig 16891 bp, 17 predicted proteins | sample Kivu_15m_20L_FD_129675 | JGI IMG/M metagenome (GOLD analysis project Ga0169931, IMG submission 129675) | Freshwater microbial communities from Lake Kivu, Western Province, Rwanda to study Microbial Dark Matter (Phase II) - Kivu_15m_20L... | ecosystem: Environmental > Aquatic > Freshwater > Lake...
CATCATCGACCCGCGCGAGACGCGCGCGCTGCTGTGCGAGTGGGCGCACGACGCCCGCGCCGTGCTGGAGAACGAACGCGGCGCTCCGCGGCCGCGCTGACCCCGCCGGACCGTGCCGATCGACCAGCTCACCCACTGACCGACCGCCGCAGGCCCCGGGCATCCCAAGGGGCCGCGCCTACCCCCGAGGAGACAACGATGGACCGACGCACCTTCCACCGCAGCGCGCTCGCGCTGTCCGCCACGCTGCCCGGCTGGGCCGCCGCCCAGACCTGGCGCCCCGAGCGCAACGTCGAGTTCGTGGTGCCCGCCGGCCCCGGCGCGGCGCTCGACACCGCGGCGCGTCAGATCAAGGAACTCAGCGACCGGCTGCAACTGCTGCCCAGCCCCATGGTCGTGACGAACAAGCCCGGCGGCGCGGGCATGGTGGCCATGGGCGGCCTGCAGGCGCGGCCCGGCGACGGCCACATGCTGGTGACGCTGACGCACTCGTCGATCAACAACAAGCTCGCGGGCGAGGTGGCGCTCGGCTACGAGGACTTCACGCCGCTGGCCATCCTCTTCGACGAGTTCATCACCGTGGCCGTGCGCGCCGACTCGCCGGTGCGCACGGGGCGCGACCTGGCCGAGGCGCTGCGCCGCAACCCGGCCGCGCTGTCGGTGGGCGTGGCGACCTCGCTGGGCAACCACATCCACGCCGCCATCGCCAAGCCGCTGAAGACCGCCGGCGTGGACATCGGCCGCATGACGGTGGTGCCGTTCAAGTCCTCGGCCGAGTCGATGACCAACCTTCTCGGCGGGCACCTGGACGTTGTCTCGGCCTCGGCGGTGAACGTGATCTCGCTGATGAAGACCGGCAAGATCCGCGTCATCGCCGTCGCCGCCGCCGAGCGCCTGGGCGGGGAACTGGCCGAGGTTCCGACCTGGCGCGAGCAGGGCGTGGACGCGGTCTACTCGTCTTCCCAGGGCGTGTTGGGCGCGCGCGGCCTGGGCCCGGCCCAGATCGCCTTCTGGGAGGGCATGCTCGAGCGCGTGACCTCCACGCCCGAGTGGCAGGCCTTCCTGGCGAAGAACCACTGGAAGCCGCGCTTCCTGCGCCACGCCGAAGCGCGCCGCTACCTAGACGCCGAGGCCGAGGTGGCGCGCGTGCTGCTGGGGGACCTGGGGCTGCTGAAGAAGCGGTGAGGGCGCGGGCGACACGCTGACCCCGACGCTGGGCGCCGTTGCTGCGCCGGCCTATCGGAACGGGTTCTCGATCTGCAGGCTGCCGATGCGCTGCCCGTGTTGCAGGTCTTCACTCAGGATGCGTCCGCAAGCCGCTTCCAGCGCGGCGGCGACGATCATGCTGTCGTAGAAGCTCAGGCGGTACCTCTCCTGAACGTCCAGGGCCTGCTGGTACAGCGCCGGGCTGGGGTGGACTCGCCACAACGGGGCCAGCACCGTGTGCAGCACCTGGGCGGCGTCGTCCGGCTTCATGGGCGGACGGAGCTTGCGGGTGAGGACGTTCAAGGTCTCCTGGACGACCTGGAAGCTGATGACGGCACTCCCGTCCCGGTGCGCGCCGTAGACGATGTCCTCGGCAATGGCGCGGCGCCGGGAATCGACGGGGTCGAACAGATAGATGACGACGTTGCTGTCCAGGAAGTCAATGCCGCTCATTCTTCTCCTCGCGCGTCCAGCGTTCACCGCCTGTGGTGTAGCGCGACTGCAGGGCCGTGACCGTCTCGCGGACGCGCTGAACCCGTCGCTTGCGCGCATAGGCCTCGAGCCACTGGCGGAATTGCTCGTTCAGCGTGGTGTTCTCGGCGCGGGCGGCCTCGCGCGCCTCGTCGATCAGCGTCTCGTCGGCCGCGAAGGTGATGTTCTTGAGCATGGATGCACACGCACTTCAGGACACGAGTAGTTTCGCACGAAGAAAACATCGTGTCTTTTGGGATATCTTCCATCTCGTGTCCCTGCGACAAGGTGTCAGCCGCCGGGAATGTCACGCCGGTACGCGCTCTGGGTCCCCGCGCATCATCGGCCATGACCTCCGGTGTGGACCATGGGCGGGGCACACTCTCGCCATGGACAAGTTGAACATCCCGCCGCGATGACCGGCCCCGACACCCCTTGGGACGTCATCGTCGTCGGCGCCGTCGAGCGCCTGGGTGGGCTCTGGCCTGAAAGCCGCGCTTCCTGCGCCACGCCGACGCGTGCCGCGACCTCGACGCCGAGGTGGCGCGCGTGCTGCTGGGGGATCTGGGGCTGCTGAAGAAGCGGTAGGCTATGCCCGGCACCTGTCGCCGACACCCCTGCTCACCGCATGAGACTGCACACCCGCAGCTTTCGCAACTTCGACGCGATCCGGCGCTGCGGATCGATCCGCGAGGCGGCGCGTCGACTGCACATCTCGTCCTCGGCGCTGAACCGGCAACTGCTGCAGTGGGAGCAGGACATCGGCTCGCCACTGTTCGAGCGGTTGCCGCAGGGCCTGCGGCTGACCCCGACGGGCGAGATCGTCGCCGCGCACGTGATCCACGTGCTGCACGACGCCGAGCGCATGGAGGGCGAGCTCGCCGCGCTCCAGGGGCTGCAGCGGGGCTCGCTCGACGTCGTGTCGGTGGCGGCATTGACGCCAGCGCTGCTGCCGCAGGTGTTGCTGACGATGGCGCAGCGCCACCCCTCGATCGAGATCCGGGTGCGCGTGGCCACCTCCGAGGAGGCGGCGGCGTTGGTGGCCGCAGGTGATGCCGACGTCGGCTTGGCCTTCCTGCCGCGCAAGCAGGCCGGCCTGCGCCAGTTGGCGGTGGGCGCGTTCGCGCTCGGCGCAGTCGTGCCGGCGGGCCACGCCTTGACGCGCCTGGACTCGGTGAGCTTCGGCGACTGCGCCTGCCACCCCCTGGTGCTGCCCGGCGCCGAGCTGTCCTTCCATGCCGACCTCGCGCCCCTGCTGGCGGCATCCAAGCGCCGTCTCGACCTGCGGCTGGAGACCGCTTCGCTCGACCTGATGAAGGGGCTGGCAGCGCGCGGGCTCGGGGTGGCCTTCCTCAACCGCTTCGGCATCGAGCGCGAACTGGCCCAGGGCGAACTGGCGCACCTGCCACTGCGGCCGCGGATCACCAGCCACCTGGGCGTCTACGTGCGCGTGGCGCGCGCGCTGCCCCCGGCCCTGGACGCCTTCGTGCGCGTGGCCGCACAGGAGATCGAGCGCCGGCAGGCCGAGGAAGGCTGAAGCTGCTGCATTTCTTGCACCACAGCAGGCGAAACAATGCGCTATCGCGGACATGGCGCGCTGCCTAGACTGCCGCACAGTACGGCCCCAGCGGCCGCCCGCGCAGCCCCTTCCGCCGAGGTGACCATGGCCCAGCTACCCAACTTTCCCGCCCCCTTGCGCCGCTTGTCGGCGCTGCTCCTGGGTGCCGTCTGCACCTGTGCCGCGGCCCAGCCCGGACCGGGCGGCTACCCCGACAAGCCCGTGCGCCTGGTGGTGCCCGCCGCGCCCGGCAGCCTGACGGACCCGGTGGCGCGAGTCATCGCCGACGAGATGAAGCGCCGCACGGGCCAGGCCTGGACCGTGGACAACCGGCCCGGGGCCGGCGGCATCATCGGCAGCGACGTGGTGGCGCGCAGCGCGCCCGACGGCTACACGCTGCTGCTGTCGGCCAACAACCTGCTGATTTCGCCAGCCATGTACCGCAGCGTGCCGTACAAGGTGTCCGAGGCCTTCACGCCCATCGGCCTGGTGGCCCGCGCCGACAACCTGCTCGTGGCCTCGAGCAAGGCCGGCTGGCGCAGCCTGGCCGACCTGGTGGCGGCGACGAAGCGTTCTCCCACCGGCACCGACTACACCTCGCCGCTCATCGGCTCGGCGGCGCACCTCACGGTGGAGCTGTTCCGCAGCGAGGCCGCCATCGCCCTGAACCACATCCCCTACAAGGACGCGGGCCAGGGCACGGCCGACACGCTGGCCGGGCGCATCCCGGTCAACATCATGGGCAAGTCCACCGCGCTGCCCTTCATCCGCAAGGGCGAACTCGTGGGCCTGGCCTTCACGGGCGACAAGCGTGCGCCGGAACTGCCCGAGGTGCCCACCTTCGCCGAGGCCGGCTACCCGAAGGTGCACCTGGGCCTGTGGTTCGGGCTGCTCGGACCGGCGAAGATGGCACCGGCGCAGGTGGACTACCTCAGCCGCGAATTGGCCGCCGCATTGCGTTCGCCCGAGGTGCTGCAGCGCTTCGCCGCCCTGGGCGTCGATGCACTCGACGGCCAGCCCCGCACCCTGGCGGAGACCATGGCGCGCGAGGAGCCGGTCTACCGCAAGGTGGTCACCGATGCGGGCATCAAGGCGGATTGACGCGTGACGATGCCATCGGCGTCACCCCGCCCAGAGGCGGATGCCCCGGCCTGGCGCGGCACGCTGCTGCACATCCACATCGCTCCGGCGGCCTCCTACGAGATGGAGGAGCTGACCGAGGCGCGCCTCGTGGCCGGCCGCGGGATCGAGGGCGACCGCTACTTCCTGGGCAAGGGCACCTACTCCAATCTGCCTGCGGTGCGCGAGGTGACGCTGATCGAGTCCGAGGTGCTCGAAGCCCTGGCCCGCAACGACCCGCCGCTGCAGTCGGCCCCTGTCGAACTGGCGCCGCACGAGCACCGACGCAACCTGACGGTGCGTGGCGTGCCGCTCGGGCACCTCGTGGGCCGCCGCTTCCGGGTCGGCGAGACCGTGTTGCGCGGGGCGCGCATCAACTTCCCGTGCAAGTACCTCGAGCAGTTGCTGGATCGCCCGCTCTACCTGCCTTTGTACAACCGCGCCGGCCTGAACTGCGCCATCGAGACCGGCGGGGTGATCCGCCCCGGCGACGCGATCGAGGCCCTGTGAGCGCGCGCCTCATCTTGAAGCTCGAGGTCGTGCAGGCCGACGAGCTCGGGGCCGGCGTGCGCCGGCTGGTGCTGAAGCACCCGCGGCGACCGCTCCTTCCTTCACCCGAGCCCGGCAGCCACGTCGATGTGCACCTGGGCGACGGTCGGGTGCGCCAGTACTCGCTGTGTGGAGACCCGGCCGACGCTTCCTGCTACAGCCTCGCGGTCAAGCTCGAGCCCCAGGGGCGTGGCGGCTCGCGCTGGGTGCACGAGCATCTGCGCCCGGGCGCGATCGCGCACGTGAGCGCGCCGCGCAACCATTTCAGGCTCGCGCCGCAGGCCACCCGTCACGTGTTGGTGGCTGCAGGCATCGGCGTCACGCCGTTGCTCGCGATGGCGCGGCACCTTCTGCGAGCCGGTGCCCCGGTGGAGATGCACTACGGCGCGCCGGGCCCGGAGGCGGCACCCTTCCTGCCGGAACTCGAGGCGCTCCTGGGCGAGCGCCTGCAGGTCTGGTGGTCGCGCGCGCCCTCGGGGCGCGGGCGCTTCGATGCCGAGCACGTGCTCGCCCGGCGCGACGAGGGTACCCACGTCTATGTCTGCGGGCCGCCGGGCCTGCTTGCTTCGGTACGTGCGGCCACCGCGAGCTGGGCGTCGGGGCGGGTGCATGCCGAATCCTTCGTGCCGCTGGCGCCTGCCGGGCCGGCAGGGCCCTTCGAACTGGAGATCCGTTCCACCGGCCAACGGCTGAGCGTGCCGGCGGAACGCTCGGCCTTGTCGGTCCTGCGGGAGGCGGGGCTGATCGTCGCTTCGGCCTGCGAGATCGGTGTCTGCGGCGCCTGCGAGCGGCCGGTGGCCGCGGGCACGGTGCTGCACCGCGACGTGGTCCTGGACGAGGCGGGCCGTGCGAGAGCCATGATGACCTGCGTTTCTCGCGGGCAGGGCAGGGTGGTTCTGGACCTCTGACAGGCCCACGACGGGTGCGGCGCCCCACCGCACCTGCGTACCGAGAGGACGGCCGGTGCAGGCCGGTACATGCGGATGAGGGCGCGCGACCGGGCACACTCTCGCCATGGACAAGTTGAACATCCCGCCGCGATGACCGGCCCCGACACCCCTTGGGATGTCATCGTCGTCGGCGCCGGGGCCGCGGGGCTGTTCTGCGCCGGCATCGCCGGCCAGCGCGGCCTGCGCGTGCTGCTGCTGGACCACAGCGAGAAGGTCGCCGAGAAGGTCCGCATCTCGGGGGGCGGCCGGGCCAACTTCACCAACCGGGACCTGGACCCGCAGGCGCCACACCGGCACTTCGTCGGCGCCAACCCGCAGTTCTGCCGCTCGGCGCTGTCGCGCTACACGCCGGCCGATTTCATCGGCCTGGTCGGCCGCCACGGCATCGCCTTCCACGAGAAGCACAAGGGCCAGCTCTTCTGCGACCGCTCCGCCGAAGACCTGATCCAGATGCTGCTGCGCGAGGCCGAGGCCGGGGGTGTGCAGCGCTGGCAGCCCTGCACGGTGTCGGCCATCCGCCACGCGGGCGATGGGCTCTACGAGCTCGACACCGACCGCGGCAGCGTGCGCAGCCGCGCGCTCGTGGTTGCCACCGGGGGTCTGTCCATCCCCAAGATCGGCGCCAGCGATTTCGGCCACCGCGTGGCGCGGCAGTTCGGGCTGCGGGTGGTCCAGACGCGGCCCGGCCTGGTGCCGCTCACCTTCGACGGCGAGCGCTGGGCCCCTTATGCCGGCCTGGCCGGGCTGGCCTTGCCGGTGGGCATCGCCACCGGGGCCGGGCCGGCGCGCGGCGCCTTCGTCGAGGACCTGCTGTTCACCCACCGCGGCCTGTCAGGCCCGGCGGTGCTGCAGATTTCCAGCTACTGGCAGCCCGGCACGCCCATCGAGGTGAACCTGGCGCCCGGCACCGACCTGGCCGCCACGCTGCTGCGCGCCAAGACCAGTTCCCGCCGCCGGGTGGCCAACGAACTGGCCGCGCTGATGCCCGCCCGCCTGGCCGAGGCCTGGGTGCAGCAGGAGGCCGACGCGCAGCGCCCGGTGGCCGAGGTGTCGAACAAGGTCTTGCTCTCACTGGCCGGGCGGCTGGCGCGCTGGGAACTGCAGCCCACGGGCACCGAGGGCTACCGCAAGGCGGAGGTGACACTCGGGGGCGTGGACACGCGCGACCTGTCCTCGCGCACGATGGAGTCCAAGCAGCCCGGCCTGTACTTCATCGGCGAGGTCGTCGACGTCACCGGTTGGCTGGGCGGCTACAACTTCCAGTGGGCCTGGTCGAGCGCGCATGCCTGCGCCATGGCCTTGACGCCCTGAGCGCGCCGCGGGGCCGATGCGCGCTCAACGCGGCAGAGCCTGCGCAGCGATGAACTCCTGCATGTGCTGGAAGAAGCGCTGGCGTGCCGCCTCGGTGGCCCCGAGTGAGGCGCCGAGCGTCTGGCCGTTGCCCCAGGTGGCGCGTTGGCGCTGCAGCGGTCCGAACCAGGCACTGTGCGCCATGTCTTCGAAGTAGGCGATGTCCACGCGGCCGCCACGGCCGCGCACGGCCTCGGCCCACTGCAGCGCGGTGGGGATGCGCTGACCCGGTGTGGCCTGGTTGCAGCGCCGGGCGGAGCCTGGCGGCACGCCATCGACCCGCACGTTGAGGCGGCAGTCGTCGCTGAGGTCCCAGCGCATCATCGCCGGGTCGGGGCTTCCGAAGTCGTCCAGCCGGCCGAAAGCCAGCAGCACCGGCACCCGGATCTCGTCAGGCAGCCCCAGGCCGATGGGCGTGATGCCCTCGGCGATCACGCCGCGCACGTGCGCGGGGTCGACCGCGCCGGCGAGATTGGCGACGACGGCCGCGCCGTTGGAGATGCCGAAGAGGTAGATCTGGCGCGTGTCGACGTCGGTGCGCTGGCGCGCCCACTCGTAGGCCGCGAGCGCGGTCGCATAGATCATGCGCTGGCGCGCCTCATTGGTGACCGACCGGGCCCAGAACAGCGAGGTCCGGCCGGGCAGGCCCTGCATGGCATAGGCATCGAAGGCCAGCGTGGCCATGCCCGCGGCGTGGAAGGCGTCGTCGGACTTCAGCACGTCGTGGATGCCGCCGCCCCCGTGGACGCTGATCATCAGCGGCGCGCGCCCCGCCCCGGCCGGCACACGCCAGCGCACCGAGGGCTCGCAGGGGTCGAAGCGGCCGAGCGGCCCGGTGACCGTGTGGAAGTTCGCGCGCAGCGTGACGAGTTGTGCCTGGCCGCGGGCCGAGGGCAGGCAATCGCCAGGGCCGACCTGGGCCAGCGCGGGTGCGGCGTGCGCGAGCAGCCACGCGCAGGCGGCGATGGTCCAGGGCCTGCAGCGCCTGAGGAGCCTGCCCAACCCGCTGGCCCGGGCGGGTGTCATCGCGTGATGGGGAGGGTGGGTCATGTGCATGCCGTTCAAGTGTTCAAGTCGCCCACACCCGCGGCGGCTGGGCCTGCAGGCCCCAGGCGGCCAGGCGCCAGGCGGCGCGCACGGCCTGCAGCAGGCGCATCGCCGGTTCGACGCGCGGCGCCAGCACGCGCGCGACGACCAAGCCCGGGTGCGGGCTGGTGGCGCCGGCGGGTGTGCCGGGGGGGGCGGCGTCGATGGCGGCGCGGGCCCCCTCGAGGAGCTGCTCGCGCAGCGCATCCTGGCCCGGGCCGAGACCGGCGAACCACAGCGTCCCCAGCACACGGTGCCCGGCCCAGCCCAGCGGCGAGTCCAGCAGCAGGGTGTCGCTCGCGGCGATGCGCGCGCGCTCGAGCCAGCGGCCGGGCCACTCCAGGTGCTGCAGGAAGCTGCCGCGCGCAAAAGGCGCGTCGGCCGCGGGCAGACCCAGCGCCAGCACGTCCCAGCCCAGCGCCTGGGCGCCGGGCTCGAGCTCGAGCTTGAGGTGGTTCTCGGCGATGCAGGCGTCGTAGGCCAGGGTCTCCAGCGGCAGCCATTCCAGGCGCGCGCCGGCCTGCACGCGCAGCCGCGCCCGCTGCACGGCCGCGGCACCGCTGCTGCGGTAGAAGCGCGTGGCTCCCGGCGTCGTGACGACGGCGTGGGTGCCGGGCCCGAGGCCGGCGTCGACCTCGAGCACGTCGCCGCCAGCGATTCCGCCCGGCGGGTGCACCAGCACATGGTGGCAGATCGCGTCGCCCTCGGGGTAGAGGCGCTGCAGCACGCGCAGCGGCCCCTCGTGCAGGTCATGGGCGACGGTGCGATCGCCGTCGAGGCGGTAGTCGATGCGAAGGCGGCCGGTCCAGGGCATGGGGAGGCTGACGCCGGGGCGCGCAGGGCCGGCGTGCGGGGGTGGGGGTGGGGCGAAGTATCGCCCCCAGGTCCCTGACGGCGCCGCATGCCGGGGCGCGGCCTGACGCTGGATGGCGGCGTCGTCGCCTCTGCGCTCAGGCGCCAGGTTCAGCGTCGGGCCATCGCATCCGCAATCGCGTCCATCACCTTCACGTCCTTGAATCCGTTGCTGCAGACGGTGATGATCTTCTTGTCCTTGTCGAACCCGTAGCCGAAGGCGAACGCCGTCGTGAAGGCGCTGACGCAGGCCTTGCTCTTGGCCCATGCGCAGACGCGGCCGAAGGGCGCGATGTTGGAGTAGACACAGGCCATGGCCTGGGCCCATGCGCAGGCTTTGGCCGAGGCCCATGCGAATGCAACTGCCACGGCCTCTGCGGTGGCTTCTACCTCCTCGGTGACGCACTCCACCACCACTGGCGGGCAGCCGGGTGGCGGCTGGGGCGGAGGATTGTTCTTGTTCTGGTCGTCTTCGATCTGCTTGTTGATCTGCTCCAGGTTGTCCGGTGCGACCTGCAAGGCGCGCGCCCTCGAGGATTGCGCCGTCACCAAGCTGGACTCGGGCAGCAGCGGAGCGACGCTGTCGTGGAAGTCGGCGAACACCCCGCGGCTGCCTGAGAGGGCCGTGGCCACATTGGCGGCGGTGATGACGGCGGCGGCGCTCACGGGGGGATCGGCGGGCGCGCCGGCGGGGACCGCCATGATCTGCGCGGGCGCGGCGGAATTCGTCGTCAGGGCAGGAAGGTGGGTGTCCTCAGCAGCCTTCACTTGCGCCTCGTCGGCGGGATAGGCGGAGAGGGAGGTGGTGTACGCCGTGGCCAGCGCGGGCTCACTGCCGCTGCCGCTGCCCGAAGAGGTGTTGCTGCCCGTGGCCGTGGACGTGCCGGAGCCTGGGGTGGATGTCGAGTTCGTGCCGGGCTTGTCGCCGCCGCCGCAGGCTGTCAGCGCACAGACGGCCAAGCCGCAGATCATGAGTTTCCAGTGCATGAGCGCCTCCATTTGAGAGTCGACGAAGCCAAAGTAATGGGAAAACATTCCATATTTTGGACCTCGTGCGCCTGAAACACGCTAGGGGAAACCCTTGGGCTCATGAGCCGGGAGTGTTCGACGCCACAGGTTTATCGGAGACGGGCGCCCACTCCTTGAGCGCGATGGATGGTGGAATCGGGATTGCGAGCGCGAAGCGCCATTGATGGACGCGCCCCGCAGGGCGCCTCAGGACGCGCCCCGGGCCCTTGGCGAGTGCCCGCCGCGCTCAGCCGCCAGCCAGCCGACGCCGCAGGTCTTCGATGCGGGCGCGGTTCACGCCGTGGTCGCCGCGGCCCAGGCGCGAGGCCGAGCGCACCTGCAGGACGCGCGCGCTCGGGTCGGCCCAGAACTCGGCGTCGTCGACGAACTTCAGCCGGCGCGTGGTGTATTCGACGCGCAGGTAGTCGGCGCGCGCCTCGATCACGCGCGCGCCCGGGGTCGCCTCCACCAAGGCACGCAGGCGGGTGAGGGTGGTGGCGCCGTCGCCGCCATCGCTGCCGAGCCAGGGCAGGGGCTCGATGCGGGCGTGCGCGTAGGCCGGGCCGAAGGCATCAGCCTGGCTGTGCACGTTGTTCGGCGTGGTGCGCGGGGCCTTCAGGCGCCCGTCCTGCACGCCCAGGCCCTGCGGGGGCCGCCCCGCCAGCAGACCGGCCTGGCCGGCGGCCAGCAGCAGCATCGGCAGGCCGACCAGGAGCGCCAGAGCGATCCAGAGCACGGCGCGGCGCACGACGCGGGTGGGTGTGGAAGAGGCCGGGCCCGGGTCAGCGCCGGCGGCCGCCGCCCAGCAGCGAACCCAGGACGCCCCGGACGATCTCGCGCCCGACGGCGGAGCCGACGCTGCGCATGGCGCTGCGCGCGGCCGCCTCGGCCAGGCCTTCGCGCCGGCCGCCGCGAGGGCCCGTGCTGCCGAAGAGGATGTCCGACAGGCCGCCGAGCAAGCCGCCCCCGCCGGCTTCGGCCGGCGCGGCCGCGTCGCCGCCGCCCAGGCCGGGCAGCGTGGCCGCGGTGGCAGCCCCTGCGGCGCCGGCGGTCCCGCTGCCGGCCGCGGTGGCGCGTCCGGCGGCCGGCGCGGCCCCGCCGGCGCGCCCGCTCAGCTTCTCGAAGGCCGATTCGCGGTCGACGACCTTCTCGTAGACCCCGGCCACGAGCGAGCCCTCGACCAGCGCGCGCCTTTGCTCGGGCGTGACCGGGCCGATCTGGCTGCCCGGCGGCAGCACCCACACGCGCTCGGTCACCGAGGGCCGGCCCTTCTCGTCGAGCAGGCTCACCAGCGCTTCGCCCACGCCGAGCTCGGTGATGGCGCTGGCGACGTCCAGGCGCGGGTTGGCGCGCATCGTGCTGGCGGCCGACTGCACGGCCTTCTGGTCGCGCGGGGTGAAGGCGCGCAGCGCATGCTGCACGCGGTTGCCGAGCTGGCCGAGCACGCTGTCGGGGATGTCCAGCGGGTTCTGCGTGACGAAGTACACCCCCACGCCCTTGGAGCGCACCAGGCGCACGACGAGCTCGATGCGCTCGACCAGCACCTTGGGCGCGTCGTTGAACAGCAGGTGCGCCTCGTCGAAGAAGAACACGAGCTTGGGCTTGTCCAGGTCGCCGACCTCGGGCAGGGTCTCGAACAGCTCCGACAGCATCCACAGCAGGAAGGTGGCGTACAGGCGCGGCGCGCTCATCAGCTTGTCGGCGGCCAGGACGTTGACCACGCCGCGCCCGTCGCTCGTCTGCATGAAGTCGGCGATGTCGAGCATGGGTTCGCCGAAGAAGCGGTCGCCGCCCTGCTGCTCGATCTGCAGCAGCCCGCGCTGGATGGCGCCGACGCTGGCCGCGCTGACGTTGCCGTAGGCGGTGGTGAACTCCTTGGCGTTCTCGCCCACGTGCTGCAGCATCGCGCGCAGGTCCTTCAGGTCCAGCAGCGCCAGGCCGTGGTCGTCGGCGATCTTGAAGACCAGATTCAGCACCCCGGACTGCGTCTCGTTGAGCGCGAGCATGCGCGCCAGCAGCAAGGGCCCCATGTCGCTGACGGTGGCGCGCACCGGGTGGCCCTGTTCGCCGAAGACGTCCCACAGCGTGGTCGGGCAGGCCTGGGAGGCGGGGGCCTCGATGCCGCGCTCGGCCAGCACGCGCGCGAGCTTGTCCGAGATGCGCCCGGCCTGGCTGATGCCGGTGAGGTCGCCCTTGACGTCGGCCATGAAGACCGGCACGCCGATGCGGCTGAAGCCCTCGGCCAGGGTCTGCAGCGTGATCGTCTTGCCCGTGCCGGTGGCGCCGGTGACCAGCCCGTGGCGGTTGGCCAGCGCGGGCAGCAGGTGGCATTCGGCGGCGCCGCGGCGGGCGACGAGCAAGGGTTCGGGCATGGGGCTCTCCGGGTGGCGGCGCGGTGTCCTGAGCGCACGCGCGGGGCGTGCGGGGGGCGGCCGGTAAAATCGCGGTCAGTCTATACAAACGGGCCGGTGGGCCGGGGCCGGGCGGAATTGCCGCCTGGGCCCGGCCTGCCGGCCCGCGCACAGGAGCATCGATGGCCGGTCATTCCAAGTGGGCCAACATCCAGCACCGCAAGGGCCGCCAGGACGAGAAGCGCGGCAAGGTGTGGACCCGCGTCATCCGCGAGATCATGGTCGCCGCGCGCCAGGGCGGGGGCGACATCAGCGCCAATCCGCGCCTGCGTCTGGCGGTGGACAAGGCCAAGGCCGCCAACATGCCGGCCGACACGGTCAAGCGCAACATCGACAAGGCCACCGGCAACCTCGAGGGCGTGAGCTACGAGGAGATCCGCTACGAGGGCTATGGCATCGGCGGCGCCGCGGTCATCGTCGACTGCATGACCGACAACCGCGTGCGCACCGTGGCCGAGGTGCGCCACGCCTTCAGCAAGTACGGCGGCAACCTCGGCACCGAGGGTTCGGTGGCTTTCCAGTTCAGGCACTGCGGGCAGTTCGTCTTCGCGCCCGGCGCGAGCGAGGACCGCGTGATGGAGGTCGCGCTCGAGGCCGGTGCCGACGACGTCGTCACCGGCGAGGACGGCTCGATCGAGGTGCTGTGCGAGCCCGGGGCTTTCGAGGCCGTGCGCAACGCGCTCGAGGCCGGCGGGCTGAAGCCCGAGGTCGCCGAGGTGACGATGCGCGCGGAGAACCCGGTGGAGCTGGCCGGCGACGACGCCGTGCGCATGCAGAAGCTGCTGGACGTGCTGGAAGACCTGGACGACGTGCAAGGCGTGTATCACAACGCCGCCATCGACGGCTGATCCGCTGCCGATGAAAGTCCTCGTCGTCGGCTCGGGCGGGCGCGAGCACGCGCTGTCCTGGAAGCTCGCGCGCAGCCCGCGGGTGCGCACCGTCTTCGTCGCGCCCGGCAACGGTGGCACCGCCACCGAGCCGGGCGTGCGCAACGTTCCCCTGACCGATCTGGACGCCCTGGCCGACTTCGCCCAGGCCGAGGACATCGGCCTCACGGTCGTCGGCCCCGAGGCGCCGCTGGCGGCCGGCATCGTCGATCGCTTCCGCGCGCGCGGCCTGCGCATCTTCGGGCCCACGCGCGCCGCCGCGCAGCTGGAGAGCTCCAAGGCCTTCGCCAAGGAGTTCATGCAGCGCCACGGCATCCCCACGGCGCGCCACGCGAGCTTCACCGATGCCGCGGCAGCGCACGCGCATGTGCGCGAGCACGGCGCGCCCATCGTCGTCAAGGCCGACGGCCTGGCCGCGGGCAAGGGCGTGGTGGTCGCGATGACGGCCGACGAGGCGCACGCCGCCATCGACGACATGCTGGCTGCGAACACCCTCGGTGTAAAGCACAACGCGGAGGGCGCCCGCGTCGTCATCGAGGAGTTCATGGCCGGCGAGGAGGCCAGCTTCATCGTCGCCAGCGACGGCGTGAACGTCGTTGCGCTGGCCACGAGCCAGGACCACAAGCGCATCTTCGACGGCGACCGCGGCCCCAACACCGGGGGCATGGGCGCCTACTCACCGGCCCCGGTAGTGACGCCCAACGTCCACGCCCGCGTGATGCGTGAGATCGTCGCCCCCACGATCGCCGGCATGCGCGCCGAGGGCACGCCCTTCACCGGCTTTCTGTACGCCGGCCTGATGATCGACGCGCAGGGCCGCCCGCGCACGGTGGAATTCAACGCCCGGCTGGGCGACCCCGAGGCCCAGGTGCTGCTGATGCGCCTGGAGAGCGACCTGCTGGACCTGCTGCTGGCGGCCACCGACGGCCGGCTCGACCAGGTGGAACTGCGCTGGGACCGGCGCTACGCGTTGGGCGTCGTGATGGCCGCGCACGGCTACCCGGCCGCCCCGCGCAAGGGTGATGCCATCGTCGGCCTGCCGGCCCCCGGGGCCGAGCCGCCGGACGGACATGTCTTCCACGCCGGGACCGAGCGTGCCGGGGACGGCACGCTGCGCACCAGCGGCGGGCGCGTGCTCTGTGTCACGGCACTGGGCGAGTCGGTGCGCCTGGCGCGCCAGCGCGCCTACGAGCTGCTGCAGCCCGTTGCCTTCGAGGGCGCGCAGTGGCGGCACGACATCGGCCACCGCGCGATCGAGGCCCGGTGATGGCACCGCGATGATGGCACCGCAGGAACTGCCCGAGCGCCCGGTGCAACTGCGCGGCAGCCGCATCGCGCGCGCCGCCCTGCGTCTGGCCGGCTGGCGGCTGGATTTCGACGGGCTGCCCGGCCGGCAGGGCGTGCTCATCGTCTATCCGCACACGTCGAACTGGGATTTCATCGTCGGCATCTTCGCCAAGTGGGCCATCGGCATCCCGGTGGTCTTCTGGGGCAAGGACGCGCTGTTCCGCGTGCCGCTGTTCGGCGTCTGGCTGCGCTGGCTGGGCGGCGTGCCGGTGGACCGCAGCGGGCGCCACGGCATGGTCGCCGACATGGTGCGGCGCATGGGCGAGGCGCGCGCGCAGGACGGCTTCTTCTGGCTGGCCCTGGCGCCCGAGGGCACGCGCTCGTGGACGCCGCGCTGGCGCAGCGGCTTCTACCAGGTGGCCGTGGGCGCGGCCGTGCCGCTGGCCCTGGCGCACCTGGACTACGGCCGCCGGCGCGTGGGCATCCACTCCTGCCTGCGCCTGTGCGGCGACGAGGCCGCCGACCTGGCCGAGATCGACCGCCGCCTCGGCCCCGCGCGCGGCTGCCGGCCCGAGCAGGCCAGCCCGATCCGGCTGGCGTGAAGGCTTTCCATCCTGGCGGCGGCCGCGCCGCCCTCTTGCGCCAGCGTCTGACCCAGGTCAGACTGCCGCCCGGGGGCGCGTGTCACATTGGCGCCCTTCGTTCCACCGCGTGCCGGGCGCCGCGGCAGCGACACTGCATGCCCTGCCGCCCGACGAGCCCCTGACCCTTGCCGTGAGCACCGCCTTGACCGCTGAAGCCTCCCCATCCCCCGCCGCCGTCGACACCGCCGCCGTGCGCCGCTACCTGCTCGGCCTGCAGGAGCGCATCGTCGGCGCGCTCGAGGCCGAGGACGGCCACCCCTTCCTGACCGACGGCTGGACGCGCGAGCCCGGCGGCCGGCTCGAGGGCGACGGCCTGTCGCGCCTGGTGGAGGAGGGCGGCGTGCTCGAGCGCGGCGGCTGCAATTTCAGCCACGTCAAGGGCCGCACGCTGCCGCCCTCGGCCACCCAGCACCGGCCCGAGCTGGCCGGCGCGCCCTTCGAGGCCATGGGCGTCTCGCTCGTGATGCACCCGCGCAACCCCTATGTGCCCACGGCGCACATGAACGTGCGCATGTTCGCCGCGCTGCCCGAGGGGCGCGAGCCGGTGGTCTGGTTCGGCGGCGGCATGGACCTCACGCCCTACTACGGTTTCGAGGAGGACGCGCGCCACTTCCACCAGACCTGCCGCGAGGCGCTGGACGCGATCGACACCGCGCTCTACCCACGCTTCAAGACCTGGTGCGACGAGTACTTCTTCCTCAAGCACCGGGGCGAGCCGCGCGGCGTGGGCGGGGTCTTCTACGACGACTTCGCCGAGCTCGGCTTCGAGGGCAGCTTCGCGATGACGCGCGCCGTGGGCGACGCCTTCATCGAAGCCTACCTGCCCCTCGTGCAGCGCCGCCGCCACACGCCCTACGGCGAGCGCGAGCGCGACTTCCAGGCCTACCGGCGCGGCCGCTATGTGGAGTTCAACCTCGTCTTCGACCGCGGTACGCTGTTCGGCCTGCAGAGCGGCGGCCGCACCGAGAGCATCCTGATGTCGATGCCGCCGGTGGTGAAGTGGCGCTACGCCTGGAGCCCCGAGCCGGGAACGCCCGAGGCGCGGCTGTACACCGACTTCCTGCGCCCGCGGGACTGGGCTTGAACACCAAGGCCGCCGCGCCGCGCCGCATCGGCCTGCTCGGCGGCAGCTTCGACCCGCCGCACCTGGCGCACCGCGCGCTGGGAGATCTGGCGCTGGCCCACCTGGGCCTGGACGAACTGCGCTGGCTGCCTGCGGGCCAGCCCTGGCAGAAGGCGGCGCGCACGCTGGCTGCGCGCGCGCACCGCTTGGCGATGCTGCGCCTGCTGCTGGCGGGCGAGCCGCGCTTCGCGATCGACGAGCGCGAGCTCGACCGCGCCGGCCCCACCTACACCATCGACACCGTGCGCGAGTTCTTGGCCGAGTACCCCGGTGCCGAGCTGCAGCTCGTCATCGGGCAGGACCAGTACGGCCGCTTCGACACCTGGCGAGAGTGGCGCGAACTGCTGCAGCGCGTGACGCTGGCCGTGTCCGGGCGCGACGGCGCCGCTC
>Ga0169931_10006964_pt1 | contig 16889 bp, 15 predicted proteins | sample Kivu_15m_20L_FD_129675 | JGI IMG/M metagenome (GOLD analysis project Ga0169931, IMG submission 129675) | Freshwater microbial communities from Lake Kivu, Western Province, Rwanda to study Microbial Dark Matter (Phase II) - Kivu_15m_20L... | ecosystem: Environmental > Aquatic > Freshwater > Lake...
CCCTTGCGCGCAGTCCAAAAACATAACACCCCCGCTGGCCACAGAGCAAGGATCAAGCCACAAGCGCCTCGGCCCACGGCATGAAACGGGCGAGGGTTTCCGATCGATCCGCGGCCAGCACAGGAAAGTCGGCCGTTGAGAGGTCGGAACCGGCGCTGATGGCCTCCGGCGATCGCACCAACCAACGGATTGGACAGTCGAGCTCGCTGAGCACCAACCAGGCGGCTGCCAGATCCCAGATCTTGGGAGTCGCCTCCAGGGCTGACACCGTCTGGCCCATGGCCACACTCACCAGATTGAGGCTGGCCACGCCGAGTAGGCGGATCTTGCCGGGGAAGCGTTGGTTGGGCAGTTTCTGCAACACCCCGATCGAGCGGCTGCACAACGACGCACAGCCGGCGGGGTAGCTCTGTCCGGCCGGGGGGAGGAGCAAACGGCCATTGCGCCAGGCTCCCTGGCCGCGGATCGCCACGATGCGTTGGCGCAGCGGCGGCACATCCAGCACCGCCAGCACCGGGACACCGCCCTCAAAACGTGCCAGCGAGATGGCCCAATAGGGGATGCCAGCAGCGAAGTTGGTGGTGCCATCGAGCGGATCCACCACCCAGTAGGCATCGCTTCCTGGCACGGTTTTGTCCCCTTCTTCGCTGAGGACTCCCTCGCCGGGATACAGCTGGGCCAATCCCTCCACCAGGGTGGCGTCACTCCAGCGGTCGCAGGCGGTGATCAGGCTGCCATCCGCTTTGAGATCCGAGGCCATGTGGCCAAAATCGGCGCGTTGGCGCTCGGCCACCCGATCGAGCAGGGCATCCAGACCAGAACTGAGAGGTGGGGCCGGGAGGGTGGTGGAATCAGCGTTCATCCGAGCTCGAGGGCCAGCACCTTGCTGAGGCTCCTCCCCGTATCCTCCCTGAACTGGCGCAGGTTGACGCGGCTCAGCAACAGCAAAGCTGCAAAAGCCACACCCGCCTCCGCAGTGAACACGAGGGCATAGGGGGCATAGGTGGACGCTGGCAGGTCGAAGAGCTGCTGCAGCGTCCGAGCCAGGTCGAACAAACCACCGCCCACCACCTTGCCAAGGGCTCGGGAGAGGGCCTGGGCTGATCCCCACACACCCACAAAGGTGCCCGCCGCTTCCGGCAGGGTGAGATCCAGCATCAGCACCAGGGCGCTGTTGGTGCCGATGCCTGCCGCCAGGCCGAACAGCAGCATCACCAGCTGAAGCACCGGCACCCGGCCCACCAGACCCGCCAGGGCTAGAAGCACGAGGCTGGCGAGAATCAGCTGACAGCCCAGCCTGGCCGTGGCCAACTTGCCAAGCCTTGGCACGATCCAGAGACCAGCGAGCAGCAGGCCCACCAGCGTGCCCATGCCCCAGAACGCATTGAGGGAGGCCGTGGCGGCAATCGGCATGCCAAACACATCGGCTCCATAGCTTTCCAGGATGGGGTCCTGGAGAAACAGCGCCAGGGTGAACAGCACCAGAAAGGAGAAAAACACCAGCACCTGACGGCTGGAGGTGATCAGGGCCCAGGCCTGGGCGAGGGTGATGGCATCGTCGCGGCGCGCGCTGCCCGAACCAGACGGGTCCCTGACGCCACAGGGCTCGAGCCCCAGGGTGGCGACCACCGTGAGGGCCAGCACCACCACCACAACCTTGGCCATAAACCCCAGCAACACAGGCTCCAGAAGGGCTGGATCGGTGATGCCATCCAAACTGCGCAGGTTGAGGCTGATGGCGATCGCGCCGATGACGATGCCCACCGTGAGCAAGCACCAGATGATGCCCACGGCCCGGGGCCGCTCGGCTTCGCTGGTGCGATCGATCACCAGGGCGAGATAAGGAGTGGTGGCCAGAGAAATCGCCAACCCATAGAGGGCAAAGAGGCCGCACAGGCCAGCGATCCCCAGGCCCAGCTCCGGCTGGGAAGCACGTTCCAGCAGACGACCCACATGAAAGATCATGGGGATTGACAACAGGGCCAGGCCGCAGAACAACGCCGTGCCAAGCCAGATGTATGGGATGCGGTGGCGACCCACAACAGGATGGGCGTCGGAGATCTGACCGAACAGCACCCGCGATGGCGCAACAAACTGCTCAAAGGCCAGGGCACCTCCAACCAGCAGACCAGGAAACCCGAGCTCACTCAGCATCACCCGGTTGAGCAGCCCGGCAAAAACCACGGCCAGGCAGCCAAGGCAGCCCTGAAACAGGCCGAGACGAAGAGTGTTGACCAGGCCCAGGGATTGGTGCTGACCAGCCAAAGCGGCGCTCACCGGCTCAAACCGCTCCTTGGGAGGCAGCCTGACAGGCTGGAATCAAAGGGGTGGGTTCCACGGGGACATCGGAAGCCCCGGCCGGTTTCGCGGCCGGGAGGGACTGCGGCGTACAGCCGGCCACCTGATCGAGACCGGTGCGACGACGGAGCTCTGCCAGGCGCTTGTTGTAGTCGGTGATGGCATTGGAGTAGCGCACCTCGGCTTGGGTGAGATCACGCTGGTTGTCCACCACCTCCCGTTGGGTGGTGACACCGGCCTGGAAGCGCAGACGGGCCAACCGCAAGGATTCCCGGGCTGAAATCACTTCCCGGGAGGTGGTGACGATGTTGCGGTTATTCTTTTCGAGCTCATAGAAGCTGATTTCCACCTCCTGACGGATGCCGTCACGGCGCTGTGCGAAGCGGAAGCTGTTCTCCTGGGCCAGCTGCTTGTTCTGCCGCGACTGGGCGGCGGCAGCACCGCCATCGAAGATCCGCCAGCTGAGGTTGAGGCCGAGGGCCGTGTCGTAGTTGGTTTGATCCACACCTGGCCGATCATCAACAAAGGCACGGCCAGTGCCATCCAATGCGGAGCCAGAGAAAGCTGCAAAGATGTTGAGGAACGGCTGAACGGCGCCCAAAGACGCATTGGCCTGGCTGTTGGCGATTGAGATATCGAGCAGGGCTTGATCGAGTTCTTCGCGGAAGGTGTAGGCCGCGATGATGCTTTCCTGCAGGGAAGGCTGCCAGACCCCGAACACCCGGGCTGGATCCTTAGCGGTGGGGGTGACGTTCTGGGGCAAGTCCAACAGGGCCGCCAGGGTGCGACGCGCAATCGCCTGGGCCGCCAGGGAGTTGGTGAGCAGCTGCTGGTCGCGGGAGAGCTGGGTTTCGGCCTCCAGCACCTCCAACTTGGTGGCCACCCCGGCCTGAAAACGGGCCTTGGCATCCCGCAGGCTCACGATCGAAGCCCGCACCGACTCCTGACCGATGCGCACTTGATCGTCGGCCTGCTGCAGATCGAAATAGACGGACGCCGTCTGCAGATGCAAATCCCGCAGGGCGATCAAGTATTGAAACTTGGCCTTTTCAAACTGATCGCGAGCCGCCGCGATCGTGGGAACTCTCTGGGGGTTGATCAGGGACCACTGGGCCGTCAGAGCGGCGCCAAAGTCCCAACGATCAGTCGTTGCAACCGTAGTGCCACCGCCAACCGCATTTGAGCGAGCCTGCCCGGTGGTGAAGCTCGGCAGCGCGTTGGCTTGCAAGTTGAGGTTGGGATACCACTGGGAAATTTGGGCCCGCAGGTTGCTCTGGGCCTGATCCACCTGGCTGGCGATCGCCTTGAGATTGGGGTTGTTGACCTCGGCCAGGTTTTCGACCTCAAGCAGGCCCAGGGGCCGCAGCTCGAGGATGCGCACCTGCTCCGGCTTGACCGGCAGGGCCAGGGACGCTGGAGCCGGGAGGTTGTCCAGGCCTGGGGCCAGCCTGGTGGCCGCCGGTGTCACCAGGGTGGGATTGACTTTGGGGCGGTACCCCCGCACTTGGTTGGGGCTATCGCCCCGAGGCGTTTCAGGGGCGAGGGGCAAAGGCGCAGGCACTGGCAAGCCCGACTCCGCCTGACCCGAATCCGCCTGAGAGGAAGCAGCGGCAGCTGGCTCCTGGGCCTCCGCGGCCAGCACCATCATCGGAGCCCCCAGCAGGCTGAGGAGCACGAATCGTGAGATGGTTCTGAGCACGCCTGATGGAGCCTTTTCGGCAGATCTTAATGAGATTGCAAAATCTCATCGAAACAGGAGGTCACAAGGTCGTCTGCACCCTGCACCAGCTGCACCGGCACCGGCAGCTGGTGCTCCAGTTCAGCAAGGGTCAGGTCGTCCAGGAAAACTGGCTCCCCCTGGCGCAGCATCACGGCCGGCAGCAGCAGGGCCTCGCCGAGATCGCGACCCGACAGTCCATTGAGCAGATCCGAACCCGTCAGCAGACCCGTCACCACCTGCTCCTGGCCCCAGTAGGGGCTGGGTAGGCCATGCAGGATCAACTCCAGGCCGTCCACGGCATTCAGCCGGGCCACCACAGGCTCGAGCGCTTCGGCCACCAACTGGCCCACCACCCAGCTGAGGCGCCGCGGCCGGGGCAAGGCCTGGGGCAGGTTGTGGGTGGCCTCATCGAGCGCTTCCAGAAAGGCGCGAATGCTGCCCACGCCATTTTCCTGCTGGGGCAAATCCTCATACTCCGCCCGGGGCGGTAGGGGCAGGCCGGCCATCAGGTACCACTCATCCGACAACCAGGCAAAACGGCTGCCCAGGTCTTGCTGGAACTGGTGCTGCAGGGGTTCCACCAGGGCGATCACCTGACGCGCGGCCTGGCGGTTGACGGGCACCAGCGCATCCCCATCCGGACGAAAACGGGTGAGGCCGACCGGCACCACCGCCACCGAGAGCACCGCGGGCCACTCCCCAGCGGCGAACGCGGCCAGGTCGTGCAGGGTCTGCTGCAAGGCCGGGCCGTCGTTGATCCCCGGGCACACCACTACCTGGGCGTGGATCTGCAGATCCCGCTGGGCAAACCAGCCCAACTGCTCGAGCAGCAGGCCCGCCCGCGGATTCACCAGCAAACGGCTGCGCAGCTCCGGCTCGGTGGCATGCACCGACACAAACAGGGGGGAGAGCCGCTGCTCCTCAATGCGCTGCCAGTCGGCGGCGATGAGGTTGGTGAGCGTCAGATAGGACCCGTAAAGAAAACTGAGGCGGTAGTCGTCGTCTTTGAGGTAGAGGCTGCTGCGGCGCCCCGGCGGCTGCTGATCGATGAAACAGAAGGGGCAGGCGTTGTTGCACTGTTTGAGCCCGTCGAACAGGGCCTCGGTGAAGCCCAGGCCGAGGCCTTCATCGAGATCTTTCTCCAGCTCCACCGTGTGGCGGGTGCCGTCGGGATCTTCCACCTCGAGGGTGAGCTCCTCCTCCCCCACCAGAAACTGCAGGTCGATCAGATCCCGCGGACGTTTGCCGTTGATGCTGAGCAGCCGATCACCGGGCTGAAAGCCGAGCTCTTCGCCGATGGAGTCTGGCTCCACCGTGGCCACCACGGCTGGGGCCGGCAACCGGGAGGACGTGCCATCGAGGGCGGCTAGGGCAATCCCCGCAGAGGGCTCATTCCACACGGTGCGCAGGCCTGGTCGAGGGGCTAGGCCCCCACTCTGACGCCCAACCACATGAGGATGCCGACGCCGAACAGCAGCCGGTAGATGACAAACACCCAGGTGCTGTGGTTCTGCAGGAAACGCAGCAACCAGGCAATCGCCAGCCACGACACCACCGCCGCGGCCACGATCCCCACCAGCATCGGCACCACGCCGCCGCCGGCGGGGGCACTGAAGGCCTCCTTCAACGACACCAGTCCGGCCAGGGTGATCGCCGGAATGCCCAACAAAAACGAGAAGCGCGCCGCCGCCGGGCGCTGCCAGTTGTCAAAGAGAGCCGCGGTGAGGGTGCTGCCGGAGCGGGAGACGCCGGGTACCAGGGCCAGGGCCTGGGCAAGACCCACCCACAAACCGTCGCGGGGCTGCACATCGTCGAGCTGCCGGCGGCGGCGGCCCACCCATTCAGCCCAGGCCAGCAACAGGGCCATCACGATGGACACCACCGCGATCGAGCCCATGCTGCGCAGCGGCGAGTTGTCGTAACCCGGCACCCAGAGTTTCAAAGCCAGACCCGCCAACACGATCGGCACAGTGCCCAGGGCGATGGCAACCCCCATGCGGGCCGAGGGATCGTTCCACTGGCCATGGCGGCAGGCCCGGGCCACCCCCCGCAGCACCTCAGCCAGGTCGGCACGGAAATAGGCGAGCACCGCCGCAATGCTGCCCAGTTGGATCACGGCGGTCACCGCCACACCGGGATCACCCCAGCCCAGCAGCACCGGCACCACCTTGAGATGAGCCGTGCTGCTGATCGGCAAAAACTCCGTCAGCCCTTGCACCACACCGAGGATGAGCGATCGAAAGCAGGCTTCCCAGATCCCGAGGGGCGGTGCGGGCAGATCCGGGAGAAAGGCAAACAGGGCCATGCAGCGCCAGGCAAGCTCGGCCGACCCTATGGCCCGAGCCCCCGTTCGACCCCTTAAGGTTGGACAACTTTTCTTCACATCCCTTGGTGGTCGGGGCCCGTCCCAGCGCACAGTCTCCGGCCCTGGCCCAACCGCTTTCCGCGGTGGGCAACGGGCTTTTGGCCACGACGCCTTGGGCCAGCCATGGGGTTTGGGCATGGCTCCAGGCGGCTCAGAACCCTGGACTGATCCTGATCAGCGGCGTGCTGGTGACCCTGCCGGTGTTCCTGCAGGCCCCTTGGGTGCGGCTGGCCCCTTTCAGCGCTGCGCTGTTCACCGCGCCGCTGCTGGGTTTGGCCCTGGCCCTGGCCCACCACCCCAACCCCCGGATCCGACGCAGCGGCGAGCTGCTGGTGGGGTTCTGCGGCAGCTGGCTCGCGGGTTGTCTGTTCTGGGGCTGGGTGCGGCTCCATCCCCTTTGGCATCTGCCGATTGAGGCCTTCGCTCTGCCGCTGGCCCTGGCGGGGCTGCAAGGACGCTGGAAGCTGGCCTGCGGCTTTTATCTGGGCTCCCTACTGGGAACGGCCTGCACCGATGCGGCCATGGCGGCCACGGGGGTTATGGCCTTTTGGCCCCAGGTGCTGAGTGCCAGCCCTGCGGATGCACCGCTGCTGCTGCAGGCCGCCGCCCAGCAGGTGTTGACTCCCCTGCCCCTGACCCTGGTGTTGCTGAGCGGGGCGCTGTTGCTGCAGGCCTGCCGCTGGCTCTGGCAGCGAGGGCCGGTGGGGCGCATCACCGCCTCAGCCCTGGCCACCACCCTCGCGGTCGACGCCCTGTTTCTGCTGGCTGCCCTGCTGGCGCCCAACCTGAGCGGTCTGATCTGAAGATCTGCAAAATCCTGGGGCAGCCAGCCCAAGGATTCTGGTTCAGCTCTGTAACGTTGGACTTCTGGTGGCATTGACCACCTCCCGTCCCGTAGTTCAACGGAGTGTCGTGATGAAACGGCTGGTTGCCTGGCTGATGAGTGGGGTGGTGCTGGCCGGCCTCCTGATCACGCTGTTGATCCCCCCCGCCGCCTATGCCGCCGACCGGCGCAACCTCGCCGACGACAAAATCGCCGAGCGGGCCGGCAAGGTAGACCTCAACAATTGCTCCGTCCGTCGCTTCCAGGATTACCCCGGCATGTATCCCACCCTGGCCGGCAAGATCGTGCTGGGTGGTCCCTACCAGAGCGTCGATGATGTGCTCAGCCTGGATCTGACCGACCGTCAGAAGGAACTGTTCAACAAGTACAAGGACAACTTCACCGTCACCGAGGCCTCGATCGCCCTCAACGAAGGCGACGATCGCATCAACGATGGCCAATACCGCTGAGCCCTAAGCTCTCTGCCACCTTGAAAGCCGTCGGGGGCCTTCCGGCGGCTTTTTTAGTGCCGGTCCTTGCCGGATGCCTTCAGCCGCCATGGCAGAGCAGTTCTGGGATGTGGTGGTGGTTGGCAGCGGAGCTGCCGGCCTGATGGCCTGCCTGGAGTTGCCCAGCCATCTCCGCGTTCTACTGCTGAGCAAAGACAGCGATCACGGCAGCACACCCCGATCGGCCAGTCGCTGGGCCCAGGGGGGCATCGCCGCCGTGACCCGGCCCAACGACAGCTTCGCCAGCCACATCGCCGACACCCTGAGCGCCGGCGCCGGCTTGTGCGACCGGGCGGCCGTGGAACTGCTGGTGCATGAGGCTCCGACCTGCGTAGAGCGCCTGCTCCAGCTGGGGATGGCCTTTGACCGCGACGGCCATGGCCTCAGCACCACCCTCGAAGCCGCCCACAGTCACCGGCGCGTGCTGCATGCCCAGGACCGCACCGGCGGCGCCCTGGTGGACGCCCTCGAGCGGGAGGTGCTGCGGAGGCCCCGGCTCGAGCAGCGCAAGGGGGTGGTGGCGCTGCAGCTCTGGATGGAACACGGCCGCTGCGTAGGCCTGCAGGTGCTCGAGGGCAACCGGATCCACTGGCTGGGGGCGCGGGCCGTGGTGCTGGCCACCGGGGGAGGCGGACACCTGTTTGCCCACACCACCAACCCGAACCTGGCCAGCGGCGATGGGGTGGTGATGGCCTGGCAGGCAGGAGCGGTGGTGCGCGATCTGGAATTCGTGCAATTCCATCCCACAGCCCTGATGCTGCCGGGAGCCCCCCATTTTCTGATCTCCGAAGCTGTGCGCGGCGAAGGGGCCCACCTGGTGGACGGGGCAGGCAACAGCCCTGTGGATGGCCTGCCGGGCGGTGATCTGGCCCCCCGGGACGCCGTCAGCCGAGCCCTGGCCCGGCACATGCGGGCGCTGGGAGTGGACCATCTCTGGCTGGATTTGCGGCCTGTGGGCGTGCCCCGACTGGAGCAGCAGTTCCCCACGATCCTGGGGCGCTGCCGAGAACTGGGGCTCGACCCCACCCACGCACCCATCCCTGTGGCGCCCGCTGCCCACTACTGGATGGGGGGCATCTGGACGGATCTAGACGCCGCCACCAGCCTGCCCGGGCTCTACGCCGTGGGGGAGGTGGCCTGCACCGGCGTGCACGGCGCCAACCGCCTGGCCAGCAACTCCCTGATGGAGTGCCTGGTGTTTGCCCGGCAATTGCGAACCATCCACCTGCCGCCCGCACCAGCCCAGACCCGCGCCAGCCAACCCGAAGGCGGCAAGGGAGAGGATCCGCCCGAGGGGGCCGCGCTGGGCTTGCCCCAGCTGGGGGCCCTGGAAGCCCAAATCAGCGCCCTGCGCGACCTGTGCTGGCAGGTGGCGGGCGTGGAACGCAGTGCCCACGTCTTGGCGCCCGCCCTCTTGAACGTGCGCTGCCAGCGCCGGCAGCTGGAAGCCAGCCCTGCCTGGCAGCGGCTCCAGGCGCTACCACCCGGCCACTCCCTCCAACTCGCCGCCGCCGAGCTGCCAGCACTGAAACGGTTGCAGGAGTTGCATCAGCGCCTGGTGCTGGCCGGGCTCTTGGTTGAAGCCGCCCTCTTTCGGAGCGAGAGCCGCGGCGGGCACCACCGCACCGATGCCCCCGCAGCTCAGGTCTTCTGGCAGCGCCACACCGACCAGCGGCAACACCAACCGCCCTCCACGTCGCCCCTGCTCTGAGCAGGGTTAGGGCACCCGCCCGGTGTATCCAGAGAGCTGGGCCAACTGGGCCAGAGACTTCACACCGGAATCGAGCTTGCCGTTGATCTCCCAGCTGGGGAATCCCTCGATTTTCTTGGTGTCGCAGAGGGCTTTCTGGCTGTTCTGACCATCAGCAGCGCACTCCACCAAGGTGAGCTTGGTGGCGGCCTCCTTGCCGAAAAGCTCCTTCTGCTCGTGGCAATGGGGACACCAATAGGCCGTGTACATCACGGCGCCAATGCGGGTGAGGTGGTCGGCCAGGCCGATCGCCTCAGGGCTACTGGCGGTCTCCACGACAGGAGGCACACCGGCGCCCTGCACCGCCGCGGGACGATCCACCGAGGCAGCCCAGCCCAGGCCGACCATCGCCACCAGCAGGGCCACAATCACAGTGCGAAACACAACCTGGCCGCGGTCTTCCCACTCGCCGCCCACCAGGCTGATCACAAACAGCGCCAGGCTCAGCGTGGCCGACAGCACGCAGAAGAAACAGAAAGCCTGGATCTTCACCACCATCAGCCCCATCAGCAGCAGGCTGAACACCGCCATGCCCGTGCTGAGCAGCAGCAGCCCCCACCAGCTGCGCTGGGCCAGGGCGGCGCGGGAATCACCGCGGAGCACCAGCGGCAACACCGCCAGCAGAAGCACCGCCACGTAGGCCAGGCAACCAAACAGGGAGAGGGGCTGGCCCAGCAGGCTGCCCCAGGCGCTGTTCAGCACCTTGTCGCAGCCCTCAGCACCACCAGGACAACTCAGCGGGCCGAGCAGCCCCCAGCGCTTGAGGGTGATGGCACCCGTGTCGATAGCGCCGATGGTGGCCAGCACAGCCATGGCCACCCGGGCCCAGCGGTGGGCCGGATCGCTGCGGCGCCGGGTGGAATTGAGGCGCTGGCTGAGGCGGGTGGAGGTCACGGCAACGGCTGCATTAGCAGCATTCTCGCAGCCACAACTGCCCACGCCCCCATAGGGTGGAAGGTCAGCTGCCCGGGCCGCTGGGGGTCAGATGGATCAGCAACTGATGAGCAAAAAGACCGTCGCCTTCGCCCACCTGGGCTGCGAGAAGAACCGGGTGGATACCGAGCACATGCTCGGTCTTCTGGCCGAGGCCGGGTATGGGGTGAGTGCCGATGAAACCGACGCCACCGTGGTGGTGGTCAACACCTGCAGCTTCATCCAGGAGGCGCGTGAGGAGTCGGTGCGCACCCTGGTGGAGCTGGCGGAGCTGGGCAAGGAGCTGATCATCGCCGGATGCCTGGCCCAGCACTTCCAGGAGGAGCTGCTCGAATCGCTGCCCGAAGCCAAGGCGATCGTGGGCACCGGCGACTACCAGCACATTGTTTCGGTGCTGGAGCGGGTGGAGGCTGGCGAGCGGGTGAACCAGGTGAGCGCCAACCCCACCTTCGTGGGCGATGAGCACCTGCCCCGCTACCGCACCACCAGCGAGGCGGTGGCCTACCTAAAGGTGGCGGAGGGGTGCGACTACCGCTGCGCGTTCTGCATCATTCCCCACCTGCGCGGCGACCAGCGCTCCAGGCCGATCGAGAGCATCGTGGCCGAGGCCCAAGCCCTCGCGGCCCAGGGCGTGCAGGAACTGGTGCTGATCAGCCAGATCACCACCAACTACGGCCTCGATCTCTACGGCAAGCCCCAGCTGGCTGAGCTGCTGCGGGCCCTGGGAGAGGTGGAGATCCCCTGGATCCGGGTGCACTACGCCTACCCCACCGGCCTCACGAGCGACGTCCTGGCGGCCTACCGCGACGTGCCCAACGTGCTGCCCTACCTGGATCTGCCGCTGCAGCACAGCCACCCGGAGGTGCTGCGGGCGATGAACCGCCCCTGGCAGGCCGAGGTGACCGGCGGGGTGCTCACCCGGATCCGCGAGCAGCTGCCCGACGCCATCCTGCGCACCACCTTCATTGTGGGCTTCCCGGGTGAAACCGAGGAGCACTTTCAGCACCTGTTGGATTTTGTGGCCGAGCAGCAGTTCGACCACGTGGGGGTGTTCACCTTCTCGGCTGAAGAGGGGACAGCTGCGGCTGAACTCCCGGATCCGGTGCCCGCCGAGGTGGCCCAGGAGCGCAAAAACCGCCTGATGGCCCTGCAGCAACCCATCGCCGCTGCCCGCAATGCCGCCTGGGTGGGCCGCATCGTGGATGTGCTGATCGAGCAAGAAAACCCCAGCACCGGCGAGATGATCGGCCGCTGCGCCCGTTTTGCCCCCGAAGTGGATGGCGAGGTGCGGGTGATGCCCGGCGAGGGCGGCCTGTGCGCCGCGCCGGGAACCATGGTGCCGGTGCGCATCACCGCCGCCGACACCTACGACCTGATCGGTGAGGTGGTGGGCGCCAGGGCGATGGTGGATGAAGCCCAGGCCTCGCTGCGGGCCGGCGCTTGAGATGGCGTGAGCATCAACGCACCACCTTTCTGGTGGCGTCGGGGCTGAGCACGGCCGGATCGTTTGCCGGCCTCACCGCCAAAGGCTGGATCCTGATGGATGGCAGCGGCAACCCGATGGTGCTGGCCCTGCATTTCGCGGCCCTGGCCATGCCGACGTTGCTGGTCAGTGGCCCAGCCGGCGCGGTCACCGACCGCCTGGGCTGCGAAACCGTGCTGATCCGCTCCCAGTGGGGGCTGTTCGGGGCCGGCATGCTCGGAGCCATTGCCATTCCCCTCAGCGATGGGGCCCTCCAGATCGGCCTGTTGCTGCTGAGCACCTTGCTGGTGGGCGTCGCCAGCGCCTACGAGCTCACCGCCCGCAACAAGTACTGCGCCCTGCTGGTGGAGGGTCCCGAGCAACTGGCGCCCTACATCACCAGCTTTTCGGTGGTGTTCAACGTGGGCAAGTTGGTGGGCCCGCCCCTGGGGGGCTGGCTGTTGGCCTGGACGGGGGCTGGACTGGCGCTGGCAATCGATGCCGCCACCTACCTGCTGCCCATCGCTTCCGTGCTGTGGCTGCTGAGTCCCAACCGAAACCAGGAGCACCGCAGCGTCGCCGGTGCCGGCAGCAGCCTTCGGGCCGCCTGGAGCGGCAGTGGTCCGGTTCTGCGGCACGTGTTGCGCTACACGGCGCTGGCCTGCCTGGTGGGATTTTTTCACCCAGGCCTGGCGCCGCTGATGGCCCGCGAACTCCTGGGTCCATCGCCCCAGGCCCTGGGCCTGTTCACCAGTGTGCTGGCCGCCGGCAGCATCAGCGGCGGACTCGTGCTGCAACGCCACAGCCGCTGGCTGAGTCAGCGGCCCGCCCTACTGCTGGGCAGCTGCACGGTGGTGACGGCTGCCGCCCAGCTGGCGATGGCCCGCTTCAGCCAACCAGCCACAAGCAGCCTTGGATTGATGGCCACCTTTTCGATCGGGGCCGGCACCGCCTGCCTGCTGTCGGGGGTAAACCTGATCAGCCAGGTGGGAGCCCCGATGGCAATCCGCGGCCGCATGGCCGGACTCGGTCAGATCGCCTTCCTGGGCGGTGGCGGGCTGAGTGGATTGATGGCGGCCAGCCTTAGCCTCACGCTGGGTCTACGCAGCACGTTTGCCCTGCTGGGAGCGGCGGGGCTGGTGCTGGGCTTGATCGAATTGCGCCAGCGGGGCCAATTGCGGCTGGAGCTCAGATCAGCTTGATGCCGCGCAGCACGATCGAGGCGGCGATGGCCACGGCCAATCCGCCACCAACGAGGCCCAGATAGATCGCGACACCCATGGCTGCCCTGTCAAAGGTTCAGCCATTACAGCAGAACGCGGGCACCATCGGGCTTTCCGTGAACCACCTAGGCTCAATTTCATTCCAGACGCATCCCAGCGCAGCCCAAACGCCCTGGTTCATCTCTTCCCCAGCTCCGCTGCCTGTATGCGCACTCTGTTTGTTTACCCCGAGTTCCCGAAAACCTTCTGGAGCTACGAAAAAATCCTCGAGCTGATCGACCGCAAGGTTCTGCTTCCACCCCTCGGCCTGGTGACGGTGGCTGCCCTGCTGCCCCAGAGCTGGGAGATGAAGCTGGTGGATCGCAATGTGCGCGAGGTCACCGATGCCGAGTGGGACTGGGCAGAGCTGGTGGTGATCTCCGGCATGATCGTGCAGAAGGCCGATATGGCCGTGCAGATCGCCAAGGCCAAAGAGCGCGGCATCCCGGTGGCCGTGGGCGGCCCGTTTGCCAGTTCGACCCCGGATGCGCCAGAGCTCGATCTGGCCGATTTCAAGATCCTCGACGAGGGTGAGATCACCCTGCCGATGTTCATCGAAGCCCTGGAGCGGGGCGAACGGCATGGTCGTTTCAGTTCCGAAGGGGTCAAGCCGGATGTCACCGGCACACCGATCCCCCGCTTCGACCTGCTCGAGCTGAACGCCTATTCGGAAATGTCGGTGCAGTTCTCCCGGGGCTGCCCGTTCCAGTGCGAGTTCTGCGACATCATCGTGCTCTACGGGCGCAAGCCGCGCACGAAAAATCCCGAGCAACTGGTTGCCGAGCTCCAGTACCTCTACGACTTGGGCTGGCGGCGCTCAGTGTTTCTGGTGGATGACAACTTCATCGGCAACAAGCGCAACGTGAAGCTGTTGCTGCCGCTGCTGCGCCAATGGCAGATCGACCACGGTTACCCCTTCAGCTTCGCCACCGAGGCCTCAGTGGATCTGGCCGACGACGACGATCTAATGCAGATGATGGTGGAATGTCGCTTTGAGAGCGTCTTCCTCGGCATCGAAACCCCCGACGAATCCAGCCTGGAAACCGCCGGCAAACTGCAGAACACCCGCAGCTCCCTGGAGGATTCGGTCAACAAGATCACCTCCTATGGCCTGCGGGTAATGGCGGGGTTCATCATCGGCTTCGATGGTGAGAAAGAAGGGGCTGGGCGCCGGATCGTTGAATTTGTGACCCGCACCGGCATCCCTCACGCGATGATGGGCATGCTGCAGGCCCTCCCCAACACAGCCCTCTGGCATCGCCTTGGTAAGGAAGGTCGGCTGATCGAAGGCAAAGCCGCTGCCAAGGGGGTCAACCAGACCAACCTGCTCAATTTCATCCCCACACGGCCGATTCGCGATATCGCCAATGAATATATGGATGCCTTTGGAGCGCTCTACGAGCCGAATGCCTTCATCGATCGCGTTTATTCCTACTTCCTGAAGTTACCGCCCCAGAAATACAAGGAGCTCATCGTTCCGGGCAGCCGTCCGTCGAAGCCTCCCAGCTGGATCGATCTACGCGCTCTCGGCATCATTCTGTGGCGCCAGGGGGTGAAACGGAATACACGAGTTCGCTTCTGGAAAGCCCTCTACGGCATGGCGAAGCACAACCCCAAGCGCTTCACAGGCTTCCTTTCGATCCTGGCCCACAACGAGCATTTCCTCGAATACCGCGCCATCGTGCGCCGCGAAATCGAGGAGCAACTCGCCACCCTGCCGCCTGATCCGCCCAAGGCCCCGGCTGAACCCAGCCGCGAACTGCAGCCGGTCTGAGCCTCAATCCTGCCCGCGTTCAGTCCTGCACATAGTCGAGGCCCTGCTCCAGGCAAGCTTCGGCGCGCTGCAGCTCCCGGCCGAGATAGAGGGCATGATCCATCCGGCTCAGCGGGTGGGGGCCAGACCCCTCCGTCAGGGCAATTCCCAGCTGTTTGGCGGATCGGCCCCGATACACGGCCAGCGGCTGGCGGGGGCCACCGCCGCGGCAGCTCAACACCTCACCGGTGTCTGGATCGGTGGCCAGCCCCCGCTCATCAATGCCATTGCCGTAGTGCTCAGCCACCAGCTCGGCAGCGTCCCGATCGATGCGGATCAAGAAATAGCCGGCGGGATCGAGCTCGATGAACCGCTGGGAGAGCTGGTCGTCGAGCTGCTGGCGGGAGAAACGGGCATCAGGCATGGGGTGGATCGTAGGAATCCGTGAACGGCAACTCGGCATTCATGGCCGCCATGGCCTCGGCCATCTCGGCGTTGGCACCCGGCAACCAGCGGCGCAGGATCCCGGCAAAGCGTGGATCACGCCAATGGTGCAGGCTGACCCGAGGCTGGGCCACAAACCCCCGGCGGCGTTTGTGGCTGCCGCCGGCACCGGGATCGAACCCACGGATGCCCTGTTCGATCGCCCAGGCGATCGGCGCGTAGTAGCAGACCTCAAAGTGCAGGCAGTCGATCTCCTCGTTGCTGCCCCAGTACCGCCCCCACAGCTGATCGCCAGCATGCACGCACAGCGACATCGCCACGGGTTCCGTGGGTTCCCCGCGGTGGGCACTGAACAACACCAGAGAGCGCCGCAGCTGTGGATCGGTGGCCAGGGCCTCAAAGAACGTCTCACTCAGATATTTGCTGCCCCAGGGGCCCCAGCGGCTGCAGTGCTGGGCGTAAAAGTCGTGCATCCGCCGCACCAGGGCAGGAGGGATGGCGTCCCCCGCCAGCGGGGTGACCGTCAGCCCAGCGGCCACCACCGCCTGGCGCTCCCGCTTGATGTTGCGGCGCTGGTTGGCATTGAAACTGGCCAGGTAGTCCTCAAAATCGCTGTGGCCGGGATTGGTCCACAGGCTCTGCTGGTTGACCCAGGCCGCACAACCGGCCGCCTCAGCCAGGGGCTGCCACTGGGGATCGACGTAGAGAAAGTTGCAGCTGAGGATGTCCTGCTGGCGGCAGAAGTCGTCGATCAGCTCCAGCGTCAGGGCCGTGATCGCAGCCGCGTCTTCAGCGGGATCGATCAGGAAGCGATAGCCCTGCACCGGGCTCACCGGGCTCATCCCCACTAACTTCGGGTAGTAGCGCAGGCCCAACTGGCCGGCGAGCTGGGCGAAGCTCTGGTCGAACACAAATTCGCCGTAGCTGTGGCCCTTGAGATACAGGGGGGCCACCGCCAGCAGCTCTCCACCGCGCCAAAGCCCCAGATGGCAGCTCTGCCATCCCTCGCGCGGCACAATGCTGCCGCTGGACTCGAGCTGGTGCAGCCAGCGCCAGCGGTAAAACGGCAAGCCCTCGGGGTGGGCGGCAGCCAGCAGGGCATCCCAGCGCTGCTCCGGGATCTCCGTGAGGCTCTGATGCCAGCGGGCCTGCAACTCAGCCATGGCTGCCACGACGGCCGGCAAGGGAAGGGAGGGGCAAAACTAACCACAGCCGTGCCGCCCTGGTGCCCCAGCTGATGCGTGCCCGCTTCGCCCCAGTGCAGCTCTTCACCCCCGTGCTGCTGACAAGCCTGCTGCTGCTGCCGGTGCTGCAGCTGATGCGCCCCCAACTGGAGCAGCGGCTCAAAACCGTGTGCGTGGACACGGCGTCGGCAGGCAATGCCAGCCTGGCCGCCAAGCTCGAGGCGCCCTGCGCCCAGTTGGCCAAGCCCACCAGCCAGTGTCTCGTGCAGGAAACCGCCTCCAGCGGCCGCAGCCTAGCGGTGCTGGGCGAGCTGATCCGCGGCGACTTCGGCCCAGGCAGCGAGCTGGTGGTGAAACGGTGCCAGGCTCGCATGCTGGGCCTGTCC
>Ga0169931_10006965_pt1 | contig 16889 bp, 21 predicted proteins | sample Kivu_15m_20L_FD_129675 | JGI IMG/M metagenome (GOLD analysis project Ga0169931, IMG submission 129675) | Freshwater microbial communities from Lake Kivu, Western Province, Rwanda to study Microbial Dark Matter (Phase II) - Kivu_15m_20L... | ecosystem: Environmental > Aquatic > Freshwater > Lake...
CTTTCAGTTGAATGTTATGGCGGTGGACTCTGGCATACTTGGTTCGATCGTGATCTCTCCATTTCTGGTAGAGTTCTTGTAAGAAATGAGGAAGAGATTTCGCAGAAACTGGTTAATCTTCAAAAGCCTTTGGCTCGTGTATCTTCTCTTTGTATTCATCTACAAACTACGGATGAAAGGGAAGCTTTTCGAGTAAATAAAGAGGATCATCTTTCTCCTGTCATTGGGATAACCGATGCTGTCAAAGGGCAGTTAGTGGGCGGGGAAGACCCGTGGAAGAAGGAGCAAGAACCTGTTCTGATCCAACTTATCGCAGATAAAATTGGTGTGGATGTAAAAGATATTGCTGACTTTGAGTTGAATTTGTATGATTCTCAGCCTGCAACTATCGGTGGATGCAATTCTGATTTCCTATATTCTGCAAGGCTAGATAATCTTGCGACGTGCTTTGTCTCAGTTGAGGCTCTGATTGACTATTCCAGCACTGAGGCATTTCAAAATGATGTTGATATTTCTATGATATGTCTTTTTGATCATGAAGAAGTTGGCAGTGGTAAGTACACAGGCATTGATTACGCGGAATGTGTGATTAAATGATATGGACATTGATTGTATACGTTATATATGCTCATTTCGACTATTGCCTTCAATAAAAGAAAGCGCTCAGGGTGCGGGAGCTCCGATTATGTCTCAGGCGATCGAGCGTATTTCTGCAGCGTTGAGTCTTGGTTCTACAATGACAAGCCCTGATATCTTAGCCTCTGTGACCAGGAAATCATTTATTTTGAGCGTAGATATGGCTCATGCTGTTCATCCCAACTATGCCGCGAAACATGACAAGAATCACGCTCCTAAGATGAATTCTGGTATCGCAGTCAAAATCAATAATAATCAAAGATATAGTACCAACGGCGTCACGGGATTCATCTTGAGAGAAATTGCAAGAAAAGCTAACCTTCCTCCTCTCCAAGATTTTATTGTGAGAAATGATTGTCCGTGTGGCACGACTATCGGTAAGTAATTCTTCTTATTTGATAGTTAGTATACCTCGTTGACTTATTAAAATGTTCTATTCCTCTTCTATCTTTGGCATTGCCTATATGGCTACTGTACAGGACCAATCCTTGCCAGCGCTACTGGGATTCGAACAGCCGATGCGGGTATGCCTCAATTATCAATGCATAGTTGTAGGGAAGTCATGGGAGTGGCAGATTTAACTCATGGATATAACTTTTTCCAGGGTTTCTTCAATTCTTTTCGCAGTATTGACGATAAGCTTGAAGGGTAAAAATCTCGTCCAAAATTAGAATGTACTTTAAAGCAATATTTATAATCTATAGACAATGTGGAAGATGAGATCAAGATACTTATATGTCATAATAGTTATAAGATCTTTTTCTTTCTGAAATATCCCTTCAAATAAGTAATCTGAAAATATGTCACAGAAACAAGAATAATAACACTGAGATACGAGAATAAGCGAATTCTGGAATTGGTACTGTCAGCCGTATGTTTCATCCGAGTTTCATGTCTTTGAAAATTTTCCATTTCTTCTAAAATCTTCTTGGCTGCAATAATACTTTGTTCAAACGTCGTTTCAAGTGGTGTTAAATGTTCCTTTTTCAACATGTGCTTATGATGAAGTTTGTCCTCAAACTCATTGAGTGTGATCACATCGTAGATGACCCTAGATTCCTTTCCATGCCCACCCGTGAAACATAAATCAAAGGCATTGTCCGCATCTGAATTTTTATCACCAATATTTTTTGCAATGTTTTCATAGATTTTGTGTTCAAACAAATCCAAGCTCCCTCGTAATTCATGACCTTCCTCTCCTTTCGATATGGATACTTGTAGTATCCCACCATGATATTGATGTGTTTGATCTGAAATCTCTTTTGGTAGTTTAATTTCTTTCATATATCCACTACTTTCTGGTTTCGTCATCTCAACGACCTGTGAAACAAAATATGACTCAAGATCAATCGAAACATCTCCTGGTAGTGAAACTAGTACCAGATGTGCATCATCATCTGCGGGTAGAAACAAAGTATAGCACTTGAACCATGCATGTCAAAGATGAGAAAAAAATCAGACCTGAAGGTTCAAGATAATATAGGGACACTATAGTCGTATTAGTTGGCAATTGAGTAAAATGTTGCAACATACCCTTTGATCACCGGGCGCGATTTCCGCAACGATGGGATAAGACGTTGTTCTCGATACAGCCAAACAGGCTAATAATATAAACGCGAGTATTGCTACGGTCGACTTCATTGAAAGTTATGGGTAGAAGCTGTAGAATGGTGGAGATGTAGAGGGGATCTTTTTGGCCTAACACCAATGCTCTATTTATTTACATTGTGAGGTTTGTACACCTGCCGCTACACAAGTCATGCGGGGAATCTATTTCCCCCAAAAGCTTGCCTCTTTTTACCCCCAACTTCATTTACCAACAGATCTTTATGTACCTTACAGCCTTACAGTAGCCATTCTTGACACTTACAACTTTTTAAATACGTTCCAACTTTAAATAGTAAGGAAAAGCTATGACTGCTGGAGAGTATCTCAAGCAATCATCTCAGCTGGGAAATCTTTCCAGGTATGATAAACTATTTAATTGCCCACTTTTGTGAAATCATTCTTTCGTTTACAAACACGAATGCTTTTGTCGTAAAAATTCAAGGCCTCAAGTGGCAATACTAGATTTTGGGTCACAATACTCTCATCTAATTGCCCGTAGAGTTCGAGAGTTACATGTATACTGTGAATTATACTCATGCCTAGTTAGCGTGGAAGAGTTGGCTGCTCATAATATAATCGCAGTCATTTTAAGTGGCGGACCAAGTAGTGTTTATGAAGAGAATGCTCCTCATGTTTCCAAGGGTATTTGGGACTTACTAGCTACTAGGAATGTTCCTTTGCTTGGAATATGTTATGGAATGCAAGAACTAGCACATGTATTTGGAGGACAAGTAGCTCCAGGTCAAAAACGAGAATATGGTAAGGCTATGGTCCATCGAATCGAGGGCTGTAATAGTACAATTCTACAGGGACTACCAGAGGAGTTCCAAATGTGGATGTCGCATGGTGATAAGCTACATCAAATACCACTTGGTTTTAAAAAGATTGGTACGAATTCCATTATTTATTAGAATAGTATACTGCTCACTCATTCTCCTTCCAAGACTAACCATTTTATCCATTCGCTGCAATGCTTTTTACCTTCATTATTATAAGCGGGTACTGCAAATGCAGATTTCGTTGCTATTGCAAATGAGGAAAGAAAAATGTGGGGTCTTCAATTTCATCCAGAAGTGACACATTCACCGTTAGGGCCTACGATTTTGAAAAATTTTATCGTTAATATCGCTGGTGCAAAGCAAGATTGGGTCATGACAGATTATGCAAATGAGTTTATTGAAGAAGTTCGTAGGAAAGTAGGATCCGGACATGTCATTGGTGCAGTTAGTGGTGGCGTTGACTCAACAGTTGCCGCTGTATTAATGAATCGAGCCATTGGGCATCATTTTCATGCGGTAATGGTGGATAACGGTTGTCTACGAAAGAATGAAGCAGTTGATGTCCTCCGTCGATTGCGGGATGATTGTGATGTAGACTTAAAGTGTGTGGATGCATCTGATCGATTTCTTCAACGCTTGAAAGATGTGACCGATCCAGAACAGAAGAGGAAGATTATCGGCTCTACTTTTATTGAAGTTTTCCAGGATGAGGCCAATCGTATTACGGAAGAACATGGGGCATGTGATTTCCTTTTACAGGGAACACTATACCCCGACGTGATTGAGAGTGTTTCTTACAAAGGCCCGTCCGCAAAAATAAAGACACATCATAACGTTGGCGGCCTCCCAGCTACAATGAAGCTGAAGCTGATTGAACCTCTACGTGAGTTATTTAAAGATGAAGTTCGAGAACTGGGTATAGCCCTTGGGTTGGATGAAATCAGTGTTTGGCGCCACCCGTTTCCAGGTCCAGGGTTAGCTATTCGTATTCTTGGTGAAGTCAGTCCGGATCGAGTTTCTATCCTCCAAGAAGCGGACGCTATCATGATTGAGGAGTTACATAAATCAGGACATTACAGATTGATTGGTCAAGCATTCGTTGTTTTATTACCCGTCAAAAGTGTTGGGGTGATGGGGGATGGTAGAACCTATGAAAGTGTAGCGTGTGTCAGATGTGTAGAGACAACAGATTACATGACAGCTGATTTTTATCATTTACCATTCGATATACTTGGAAAAATAAGTTCGCGGATCATTAATGAAGTTCGTGGCATCAATCGTGTTTGCTATGACATTAGCAGCAAGCCTCCTGCTACAATAGAATGGGAATGATTCGTAAATAATATCACGTTTTCGCTCTGATAAATTATATTCTTAATTTGTCATGTCTCTCCGCGTTGTGATTCCCTATTCATCAGCACTGTATTGAAACTCTCACAAGAAGGACATTGAGTACCTAGAAAGTGCCATGCCAATCGATAACTCTTTGCATGACAGTCGTAGCAAAGTATATCTACTGTACGTGCCAAGTCCGGTGGCATAGGTTGTGATAAAATATCGCGAGCACGCGAATTCCATTCTGCCTTGATCACATCCTTTTGAACGACAGTTTTTTTACAAATTGGACATCGAAAGTCAAAGTGGGCTAGTTTTCTAAAACATTGTGCATGTATCACGTGACCACATGGAAGTTCTTGAGGCGCGCATCGTGATGCAAATATATCTTCTCGACAAACAGGACAAAAGTCTTTATATTTCTCTTTTGTACAAATATGATTGTCAATAATACTTAGACTTAGACACATGCAGCAAGTTGAACAGTGGCGAAAGTTTTCTCTTCCGCCAACACGACATATGCCACATTCATCACAATGAAATGGTTGTTTTTCAAGTTTCATCCATAATCTACAGATCGCACAGTAGTATTCACCGAATTGGATTCCACAATTCTGACAATTGTTACAGGGTATCTGACGATGATGACATTGCTTACATAAGATAGATTGAACTTCGAACCTATTCATATGCCCATGCTGTAGATGTGTTTGCTCATCGTGACATACCTGTGTTCATGAATTTAACATGAAATGAGGGAATCAAGATCAAGGGAAGTTCAAATCAATAAAGAAAGTAAGGCGCTCAGAAAGTTAACACACCCTACATCCAAAAGTTTTTCCACAACATGGTGCGATAATATAGCATTGTCGATCATAGTGAACACATCCCACGATAGAATTATCTGCATGGTGATGGGTAGATGCGCTGTCTGCACTTAGTGAGGATGATGAGCCATTCATAATTGATAGAATCTTATAAAACACGAATCGTATGGAAATATGAGTGTGATTGACCGGACATGAAGAAAATTATAAGGGTGTGCAAAAAAGGCATGATCTTACTTTTAAGCGACGATCGTGATCGGATAGAGAAAAATCTTTCATAGCAGCCTGAATGAGTCTTCTCTTCGCTGCCTCGGAATCATTCTGATCATCAGAAGCATCTCCATGAGATTTAGTGCGTGCTTCAGCATTATCCATGGCCCCGAATAATCATCACAACATGCAAGCTTTAATTGTTGTTACGGGTATATAACACATCATACCATGAGCGCAGCAGATAGGCGATTACGCGTATACTGTACTTGTACTGTACATCAGTCAGACCAGTCAGACCTCGATTTAAAATGGAATCGTATGATTGAAAAGCAGTGACGCAGCTCTTCTCTGTCCGTGCATATTTCATATTTTCCGCCCTCTGCCGCATTTTGTCATTTTGTCTCATTTCATGTCATCAATCTTCCGAGAAAAGATCCAGGTGCGAGTCTTTGCAGAATCTTCAATTTCATCCCTAGGTGGTAATCCTCTAACCATCTTTCTATGTGATAATTCAGCTACTACCAATGATGAAGCCCATTCCAACCTTGCCAAAACATGTCCGTGGGAAAGCGTAATGATCCAAAACATCAATCATGCGTTTGTTCATCCTGAAATCGCCTTCTATCTACCTTCTGGACAGTCTATCTCTTATTGTGCCCATGCTGCTATGGGTGCTGTTGCTTATATTGCTCAATCGAAAAATATAAGCTGTGGACAAATAGAATACAAGTGTTGCAGTGGTGGTATTGATGATGATAATAACCAACAGATACAAATAGCCTTTGTCGATTCAAATACGGTAACACTGATAACGAAAAAACAATTAATAGAAGAAAGTGTGGATGAAGCTATTGTAAAAAAATTAATCGATTTGGTAGGATTGAGTAAATCCAATATTATAACTTCAGCGGATGTTCCAAGCATTCTAAACGCATCCGTAAGTCGATCCAAAACGTTAGTTATGATTGAAAATTCCTACATACTACATGCAGCTACCGGTCCTTCCGATGCAATCCTTTTTCGAGACTTGTGTGACTCTATTCAATCGACAGGCTTGTATCTATATAGCAGTGTAGATACGTCGTCGAAACAAATCAACGATGACGTGAACGTGGTATCGACACTTTGTTACGAATGTCGACAATTTCCTAGATCTTCTGGCTATCCTGAAGATCCAGCTACAGGTATTGCTGCCATGGCATTAGCTTGTTCCTTAAGCAAAAGAGGATTTGGTTCTACATTTGAATTCTATCAAGGAACAGCCATGGGTCGAAGATCTAAGATTGTTGTAAAGGACGATGGGGAATCGATTCATTGTTCAGGACTAGTTTTATTTGAAAAGTAGATTTGATACAAAATGCAGAAACGCAAAAAATAATAATCTATGGTAAATTTTCAATTAATGGCTCTAAACCCTGAAATAAAACATCTGACTCTATTCCATTTTCATTCAGGAACATACTATCCAAACCACTTGATGTCTTTTCTAAACTTACGGGTAGAACATTTCGTATAAGCTCTTTCCAGTCTATTCTCTTACTTGATGACTCGATTACAGAGTTTTCATCTGAATCTATGATGGTTGGTATCTTTCCCCTTAAGATATCCATGATTTTCTTCCTTCTTACAACATCCAGACTTTGTCCTGATTCTGTTTTATCATCATCATCATCATATAAAGAGTGCAAAATTCTAGATAACGCATCATTACTATATATATCCCGAGCTGCTACTGAAGCATAGGTAGAATCATAGTAAGCTATACTTGCACCACCTGCTATGGGACCTTGAGATTTTGTTCGAAAACTTGTCGATCCACCACTAGCCCCTCGACGTCCATATAAAGATACCATATCTCTTCCGGTAGTGCTTACAATATGATCTAATCTCGTTTGCTCTTCTCTTCGTTTACGCTCATTCTCAGCAGCAGTTTGTGCTTGTTGTAATTTCAAGGATGTTATTTCTCCATCCTGTGTCTTGCCATTTCCATCGCCTACTGCTGATTCTATCGATGAACGTAAACTATTAGAAGAATACGGTTTCATCACATCCTCCCTAGCTAAAGCGACAAACGAAGCTTTCTTGCTTTGTTCATTACCATCACAACATATATTACCCATGATGATTATAGTAGACTGAAGATGGCTCTTGTCGATTGTGATACAGTTGAACCTTGGGTGTACAGGCAGCATTTCTACAGGCTATAGCCTATACTGTACCCGTACAGTAGAATACAGAACGTTTGTACATATAGAGCTAAATATGAGGTACTGCACGTGGCGGCAGGCAGCGGCAGGGTAGGTAGGACATCATACACTTCGACCAAATGATCTTTGTTTAGTAAAAGCACTAGCTCTCCCATAACCAACTCGAAATGACGGACACGGCGGTAGATTTATCCAATCTCAAGCGGTCCAATACCTATTCTGGATGGAATTACTTAATCTTAATGTCGCGTCAGGGCAAAATCCGCCTCGCGGAATTCTTCTCTCATTACTCTGACGCCGATAAAAGAAGAATTACTCGTGAAATTGTTACCGATATTTTACCCCGTGCACCCAAAATGTGTAATATTATTGAAAAGGGTGATCATAAGTTAGTCTATCGAAGATATGCATCTCTATACTTTGTAGTTGGATGTCCTTCGACCATGAATGAACTACTTGTCTTGGAACAAATTCATTTATTTGTTGAAACACTGGATGGATATTTTGATTCGGGTACGTTATGAATACCAAGGAACTATGTGTATTTTTTTCATCCATCAAAACTTATAGATAAAAATTGTTGTAGTTTGTGAACTAGATCTTGTATTTTCTCTACATAAATCCTTATCTATTGTCTTTGAAACATTTATCGGTGGAATGTTGTGTGAATCCAACAAGAGAGAAATTCTCAAATCCGTAGTGGAGGCAGAAAATTTAGTAGAAGAGTTATCTAAAGCTGGAGAAGATACGGCTAGTCAACTTGATGATGGATTAAGCTTTCACGAACAGTTTCAGCTTGGTCGTAAACCGGGAAGACGATTGGGATTCGGTGGTTCTGGGCGTATTTAATTTATTAGATTATTTCTATACTACATACTCTACACGATTTACTGCAAATCTATTGCACAAGGAAGCTTGTAATGTATATTTACTATAGTAAAGTGATAAGTTCATTTTTGGCGTCGCAACATCGAGCATGACCTATTCAATAACGATTTTATCTTGAGTAGTATCTCCTTCGGTCCTATGAACTTTACTTTTCCTGTTTCGATTCCCTGTTGTATCAATCCCGCGGCGAATCCCAAAACTCCCCCAGCTATTATAAGTGTTAATTCATCTTCTTCAAAGATGGGATGAAGTACACGCTCAAATTGAGCACTACTCATTTTTTCCATGGACGTTTGAAGAATATGCTGAAGGTTCAATTTCTCATCCACATAGGAATGCAAAACATGAACGTGATTTGGGAGTCGTTGAACTGCCTTAAGCGCTGCTAATCGAGTGAAATCATCTTTATAAAACATGGCTGGTAGGCCTAATGTTATCCCATGGAGGAAGTGTTGGAGATGATCACTAAAAAGCTGTGTAAATGCAGGCGATGACGTAGGATCCGTTAATATGGATCTCCACAGCTTTTCACTTGTTAGGATTTTGCTGGCAAAGAATTCGGAAAATGTAGCTGCCACTTCAGATTGTCTACGTAAAAATTGCCCCTGGATTGTAAATGGACCAAATTTTGTTGGCTCTACCGGTTCAAAAATCCATTTTAGAGCCAACCAATTTGTTAAATACCCCACGATACAGCCGCCTATACTTAAACTCCAAGGATTATCCCAAAATAGCGCAACAATCATTTGAACAATGCCTAAAATGAAACCAAACCATAGTCCACTATTGGTTAGAAAATCAAGATCCTTTTGTCCCACCTTCTGAAATAACTTCCCGAGTAAGCTGCGATCGAGCATCATTTGATTAACAACACAATTTTTGAGGTTCAGAACTGAGTTGATATTTTCTTGCATAGAAACTGTAAAGCTTTGTAAAAAATTTTGGTATAGAAGAGAAGTGGATGGAAGTGAGGTTATCAACCTAAGTGGAGAGCTAGCGGATATAGATACATCATTCATGACTCCATGAATCAAGTTTGGGACTTCTGGGCTGAGTAATTTAGCCACTGTGCGGGGTTCTAATCTCATAAACACCTCTTGTATATTAACTAATTGCGTCATAACCATATCAACCATAGCCTCGGACATTTTCCGCGTTTTACAAGGGACAATTCCTTGCCATCCGATAAAGCCAAGAGGACAGTCTCTTACACGAAAAAGGGGTATTCCGAGAAATTTAATAGGATAAAATATCATTTGCACAGCGAGCCAATTTGTAAACCAACCCACTAATGCCGCTATACATGGTATGAGCAAGTAAGCTCCTGGTCTGCTTTTAAATTTATTGATGGCTTTTTTAAATGGTGTTGTCAGAACTTTCCCCCACGATTGTTGATCCTACATTTTATATTAGGGTTCTATTTGAGAACTTGCTGGTTTAGATCAATATGAAAACATGATTTTTAAAACTCAAACTTGCCAATCTATCGTGATGATGTCTTGGAAATGAAGATAATTCATTCGGGGCTATCCTTCGGCTACGTGCATTCCTTGAATAGCCAGATGTCTGAGGAAAAACAAATGTGCTTGATGTTCTATGCAGTACCTGAATACCTGTAAATGCATCTATTTGATAAAGAGAAGTATAAAGTACACTGCTACCAACAATTATTGATCTATAAGCTGTTTTCATCATGGGCTTTAAAATGCATGATACTGATAGATAGATGTCAATTGAAAAATCGAATCAAATTTTCGCGCGAATCATGCGCTATGGTTGAAGTAAACTTGTTCACGTATGTAGGGCTCCTCCACCTACAGACTTAACGTATCACGTACGCACGCAAGAATCTGACCTCGGGGTCTCATTGAAAACCACAAGCAGGATAATAACCACGTCGTTTCCCGTCATAAACGACTTGTTCGATATACACATTTTGACTTAGTAACCATGAAGACCTTCCAATCTGTCGCTCTTCTTATCGCTGTAATTGTTGCCTGTGCATCTGCGTTCTCAACGCCATCGTCACGTCCGGCTTTCAAGACCAACGCCGTCATGCCTAAAGCAGAGGCGAAAGTTGAGGCTAACCCCAACGCTGCTGCCTTTGCTGCATTCGCTACCGCAATGGCTCCATTTGCTGCCCAAGCTGCTGATGTCGATGAAGCTACTGTTATCGGATATGGAGCTGGACTTGTCGCTTGCATCGTTTCCCTCGCCGTTGGATTTACAATTGGTTATGGAACTCTTGTCAAGCCATAAATGTCATGAGAGTGTGGGAATCGAATGTGTTATATCATAGAATTTTCTAAATTGGGCTTGGAAGACGAGACATCTGTTTTAATTTCAAGCCTTTGTTACTCACCAGCTATTATTTTTACGTGTTAAGAAATAGCACGAGAAGTGATAAACGTCTTTCTTTTTAACATACTATTTCCAAATAGATCATTCATTTAGCCATATACACCCTTAGTTACCACCCTCGGTGATTCAATCCACTGTCTACGAGCAGTTTGCGGGTTCAAGCCTTTTAATTCCTTTTTAACTGTAAAAACATTCCACTCCGCCTTGAAATATTATGATTCGAAGACAAATGGTTCATAGATCAAACGACTTCGCCTTTTACTTCGTTACATCTTTCCTCCACAGCAACTTCACACTTTTCATCATTGTAGCCTTCTTCTACAGCCATACTTTCAGATGAGTATTTTTCATCTTTTGATGTAATTTTAGAATAGCGCCCCTTGGGTATAGGATAACTAAAAAGAATCAGGTACGCGCTCATTACCCATGAGCATATTGCATATAAACTCAATTCGCTTCCAGAATTAAGATAGCATGAGTTGGGATGGTGACATATGCCAGACAGAAACCATAGAAATGATAGAGAATGAAAAAATATAGAGAGGACAAGTTGATATCCAGTCCAAGACCAAGAACCTGGTGAGAAAACAAAGCAACTACTAAATCCGAGGAATAAAGCACCACCACCACCCAAAACAATTGATAAAAATGCAAATATTCTTGAAGATTTCCACAATCGATCAATCGGTATCAAAGTTGAATCATATGGAAGACATGGTTCTGAGTCTTTCATGTGCCATTCATGATCAATTTCATCATAGACTGGTATTCTATATGAACTAAATCCTAGCTCCACAAATGGTACAGTTTGATTAGTCAGTTTCTCTATTATAGGACCTTCTATTCTGCTATAGCTACATCCACCTTTTGCCAAGGATAAAATGTATCCAGTTAATGCAAATATGACGGGTATGATAGTATAAGACCTTGAATGTATGGCGGCAAAGTTTAAATTTGTCAACTACAACTATGATCATAGATGATCAACTTTTGATATAATATACCAAATACTCACCCATGTGGGAATAATGAGCAGGACGTTCTAAGGACGATAGATTTGCTTTGGGGTTGCATTTTGATAGAACAGATACATTATGAAATGAATGGAATATAGGTCCTATTAGCTTGCACAGCTTGTTATTTTGAGCTTATTCTTATGTATGTATGTTCTAAAAACGGGCGGAACGCGCAGCGGCTGACTTTTCCCCGATTGAATAAGTGCTAAGCAAGAGCAGGCCATGAGTTGCGATCTCAAAGCCTCGTTCGGAAATAGGAATACATATGGAACTTGAAATATGTAGATTATTTTATAAGTCATTAAAGTAGAGATAAACGTATCGAATTTTGATAAAAGCATATCACACACGTTATTTCAAAAAGACGTCATAACCTCGACAATAGTTGATTATGTTGAGCATGACAAAGAAGATACATCAGTTTGTTGATCAAATAAGATATCTGATCAAATGTATTATGATGATGAATGATTATTCTTATTCTTTCGGATCCTCTGGCTACAGTGGGAAAGCGAATCGGAAAAACGCTTATTCCTTCTTTTTGGAGCTCACGAGCCCACTGGATACAAGCTTCATTTCCTTTACATAATACAGCCTGAATAGGAGATGGGCTAGGAAGAAGAATCGAAGAAATATCTTCGTTCGGTGATTTCTGTCGCAAAGCTAACATGAAAGAGAGTCGAAAAAATCGTACCAGCCTGAAGAGATGACGCCTACGTTTATCTCCTTCGATACTCATTATTGTTCGATAAGAGCAGCTGATGGACAATATTGAATGGGGAGGTAAACTTGTTGAATAGATAAAGGGACGTGCATAGTTGATCAAGTAGTCGATAACAAGCTCGGAAGATACGATTACTGCACCATGGCAACCGGCCGCTTTTCCAAAGGTGTATACGGTGGCTAAAAGAGCCTTATGGTCCTCAATGCCTAATGCAGACAACACCCCAAGACCTCCATTTTCTTGATATTCTTGTAATTCATCCTGAGTAGAAAGATTCGATGGAGTGTTTATTGTTTCAACCAAATCACATGCATTACTCATGCCGAAGATTCCAAATCCATGGGCCTCGTCAACTATGACATGGGCTCGATACTGCAGAGCTAGATCGAGAATTTCTTTTAAAGGTGCAATATCTCCATCCATACTATAAACGCTCTCAACAATTATGAAAATTTCTGGTTGATAATCACCTGGGATTCGTGTGGCATCTGATCGCATATCTTGAAGATCCAAGAGGACTCTTCGTAAATCAATAATATTATTGTGATCAAAAGTATAGTAATTGTTCTTTCTCAGTCTACCCATTCTGATACCCATGACCAAGGAGTTATGAACCAAACTATCTGCAATGATAAAGTCTCCTTCTAGGGGTAACGAACTAAGAACACTCAAGTTGGCATCGTATCCTGAGTTACATAGTAAAGCAGATGGTCGCTTATGGACTTTAGCCAAATGACGTTCGAGGTTCCGTGCAAGAAGTGAATCTCCTGAGAGTAGACGTGAGCCCGTCGAACCTAAGATCCCTTGATGATTCCATGTTATTGGCTCCACATTTCTCGTCGAGTCGATACGGGGGTCGGTGTATTCATCGAACGATTCCTGAACGAGGGATAGCTGCCTCGGGCAACGAGCTAGGCCTAGGTAGTCATTACTAGAAAAATCACTTCCAGTATTGTGTATCAACGGTTGTCCTTGTCCATCGACCTTATTGAACGACGGGATAGGAAGTAGGGTTCGGTATGAGCCTTCCACCCGTTTGTGTTGTAATTTATCTTTCAATCGATCAACTATTGACGGACAATCGTTGTCAAGATATTTCTCCATGTTCAAAATAGAGGTGTGGCTTATCCGGAATCCTAATCATACCTCAGGATTCTTGAGATGAAGGCATCCATAATGTATTAGATGATGATGGCCGAAGTGTGGAAACGGCAGTAACTATCCCACTGACGCACGACAGAGGACAATGGACGACCCTGCACTAATTTTATACACCGTCCGGCGTCGGACCGACCGATTTTTGATGTCGTCGAGTCGTCGAGTTATTTGTCAATAGAAACGCTTTTTACTTTTTACATAAGGCGTATCTTCGTCATAGGATATGTATTACTTTAGATACGAGAACATTAACTATTAGAGGGCTCAAAACGAGAAATGATTTGGCTGGGTAGAATCGCAATCATCACTGCTATGGCAGCTTCTACAAAAGGGTTTGTCCCTTCCTCCCTTGTCTCATTACCAAGGGTAGAATCAAAATCAACACTGAAAATGTCTGGTAAAGACGATGATGTGATCATGAACAGATATAGTCGGTAAGACTCATAGCTTTCGATGAATCTAGAATGTTAGTAATCGATCTAGATATTAAAATCTTCTTTTTTTGGTCCCTATAGCATATTGACTGAACCAAAATCACAAGGAGCTTCACAAGCTATGCTTTATGCGACAGGTCTGAAAGAGGAAGATATGACAAAGGCTCAGGTTGGTATTTGCTCCATTTGGTACGAAGGGAATCCTTGTAATATGCATCTTTTAGAACTTTCTGAGTACGTGAAGAAGGGAGTTCAAAACTCAGGCCTCGTTGGGTATCGATTCAATGCAGTGGGTGTAAGTGATGGAATCTCTATGGGAACAGATGGGATGCGCTATAGTCTTCAAAGTCGTGATCTTATTGCAGATAGTATTGAAACAACTATGGGTGCACAATGGTATGATGGCCTCATCGCATTACCAGGTTGTGATAAAAATATGCCGGGATGTGTCATGGCCATGGCGCGACTGAATCGGCCTTCGATCATGGTGTATGGTGGTACCATTCGAGCTGGGAAACAACCAAGTAACGGTGCTTCATTGGATATTGTCAGCGCCTTTCAAAGTTATGGGCAATATGTTTATGATCGTATCACAGAAGATGAAAGAAAGGAAATTATCCAACACTCTTGTCCAGGTCCAGGGGCCTGCGGTGGAATGTACACTGCCAATACTATGGCTACAGCTATTGAGGCTCTTGGTAAGCTTTGAGATTGCACTTGTCACTATTTATGAAAACAACTGGTACAGCAACTCATATTGTCTCATAAATTACTCTTTTTCAAAAAGGATTGTCACTTCCTTTCTCATCATCGTATCCTGCGGATTCGGCATTGAAGCGGGAGGAGTGTGAACGCGCTGGAGATGCTATGAAAATACTTTTACAGAAAAATATTAAGCCCAGAGACATAATGACCAAGGCTGCTTTCGAAAATGCCATATCAATGGTTATGGCAACTGGTGGCTCAACAAACGCCGTGTTACATTTGATTGCCATGAGCCGTGCCACTCAAAACCCCGATACGTTTATAAAATTAGATGATTTCCAACGAATTTCGGATCGTATTCCATTCTTGGCCGATTTGAAACCATCTGGAAAGTTTGTGATGGAAGATATTCAAAATATTGGTGGTACACCTGGTTTGATCAAATTCTTAATTGATAACGGCATGTTTGATGGTAATCAAATGACAGTAACTGGGAAAACCCATAATCAAAACCTCGCGGATATGAAACACCCAGGACTCACCCCAAACCAAGAGATCATTCGTCCATTGTCTAATCCAATAAAAGCAACGGGTCATATACAAATAATGTATGGGAATTTGGCACCTGCTGGAGCGGTGGCAAAAATTACAGGCAAAGAAGGTGAAACTTTCACGGTGAGGATAACATCATCTATTCACATTTTTCTCCGTTCTGTATGTGACAACGTAATTACAAATCATGTTCGTTCGTCAGGGCACGGCGCGAGTCTATGATAATGAAAAGGCCATGATGCGAGGTTTGGAAAATAAGGAAATCAAATGTGGTGACGTAGTTATCATTCGTTATGAAGGTCCGAAGGGTGGACCGGGATTGCCTGAAATGCTCACCCCGACGAGTGCAATTATGGGAGCTGGTCTAGGAGATTGTGTCGCTCTTTTAACTGATGGCCGTTTCAGTGGCGGTTCACATGGCTTTTGCATCGGTCACATTACACCAGAAGGTTTGTAATCACCAATATGTATCAAATATTTTTTCCAATATTGTATGCTTAAGAGTTTTATTATGTCTTTATCATTCAGCTCAAGTAGGGGGACCCATCGCTCTTGTTAAGAATGGAGATCCTATACGCATCGATGCAAGACCGGATAAACGTACAATTGATCTTGTCATATCAGATGAAGAATGGGCTAAGCGTCGAAAGGAATGGGTCCCTCCTCCTCTCCGTGTTACTCAAGGAACTCTCTTTAAATATATCCAGAGTGTCGCCACAGCTAGTGAAGGATGTGTGACAGATGAAACGGTGAATACGAATAACGTAATCGTCGACTCACCGAAAACACCTGCAGTCGCTGAATTAGAGCTCCAACTTGCTCACTTGAAAGAGCAGCTGGCTGCTGCATTGAAGCAAAAAGTGTAATGTATTTCAATAAGGATTGGTTCACACGAGACGAGTAGCATACTAGAGTAGATTATTTTTTAAAAAATCAAATACTTCGTGATTATTGTATTGCCTGCAACTAATTTAAATAGCAATGTGATGTACGTGCGGCTGTAGACATACTGCTGACGATGAAGTAAGAAGATCCGATGCACTTATAAGGCTGAAAGATTTCAGTAGCTTGATTCTAGATCTTAATGAAGGTAATAGATATAGTGATCAGTTGTTTAGATTATATACTACATGTCTATTTACGAAGAAGGTCGGAACCTTAACCCGACCTCTACGCGAGTCCAGAATGTCACTTTTAGTGACATTCTGGCTGGTACTGATCCTAGTATGTAGAAACTGGAATGTCACTAAAAGAGCGTTGCTAAATAAGCACGATTGGAATTAATATTAGTCATGCTTGTATTTGTTAGTACTCTACTGCACTATGTGCTCCCCAAATTGAGCTGTATAAATTTCTACGATTGGTGATCGTGTCATGAAAAATATGGTCGTATGCGTCTAATATTGACTCTTTGAATGACGGAACCTCGGAGGATTTTTACAGTTC